>WSSedA1B3DRAFT_1000149_pt1 | contig 19959 bp, 17 predicted proteins | sample WetSurSiteA1Bulk_FD_9468 | JGI IMG/M metagenome (IMG submission 9468)
GGTACCGCCTCTTTCAGATACCATTCAATCCTGCTCAGCGTCTTCATAGCAATATTCCCAGGAGCGGGAACCCGGAGCGGAGGCAATTCAATAAAAAAGTCCGGCCTTTCTCCCGGGAGGAACTTTGAAGCAAGATACCCGGACAGAAAAAGTACTATGAGAATACACCCGGCCCACCAGAATGTTGCCCTGAGGGAGAGGTTTCCAAGCATTCCGAAAATGATACCAAGCTGTGCAGAACAAGGGATGGCAAGTGCGATAAGAAAGGTCGCCAGCAGGCGCTCGCGTTTTGTTTCAAGGATCCGTGTCGTCATCACTGCCATGGTTCCGCATCCGAGTCCGAGGATCATGGGCAATACAGCCTTGCCGTTCAGGCCGATGGTCCTGAAAACCTTATTCGAAATTACCGCAAGCCTCGGGAGATAACCGCTGTCTTCGAGAAAACCAAAAGCAAGGAAAAAGGTTGCAGTGATCGGCAGAATGATGCCGAGCGCATAGGTTATTGCCATGGTAAAAATACCGTAGTGACCGATCAGTAGATCCTGGAGAAACGGCAAGGGAACAAACGATTCAACCGCCTTTTTTATTATCGGGTTAAGATAGGTTCCGAAAATGACTTCTTCCATGAAATCAACAAGGAACCCGGCCCCAAAGTTCCCTACGAATTCATAAAAGCAGAAGACAACAAAAAGGAGTATCGGAATCCCGTAGACAGGGTGAATAGTCCACCTGCTGAGGTGCTGAAAAAGAGCGCCGGGGCTGACCACGTTGGTTTTCTGAACCTTTTTGGCTATCTCTTCTGCATATTTTATCCTGCTGTGCCCGATGAGGTAGGAAATCGGGTCCTTCACCCTTGACTGGGCCTCATCCCTGAGGTCCTCAATCTTTTTTATATCATCTGTTTTGAGGTTCGTCATGAGCCAGTCCTTAAGGCTCTCATCCCCTGAAAGGATCATCAGCGCCAGTGAACGCCCGGAGATGTTTGCGTCGGGAAGCAGGGCAGATATTTTTTCAGCATATTCTTCGATGACCGTATGATATCTGAGAACAAGAGAAGGCAGGCGGGGCTCCAGAATGGCGTCCCGCAATTTCTGGAGGCCTTTTCTCTGGGGAGCGACTGTGCCGATTACTTCGATACCAAGAAGCATGCTTAACGCCCTTTCGTCTACCTCTATTCCCCGTGCCTTTGCCTCATCTTCCATATTCAGGTCGAGGATGCACGGGAGCTCCATCTCAGCAAGCTGTATGAGGAGCATGAGCGCCCGCTTCACATTTTTGGCGTCTGCAACAAGCACAACAGAATCAAGCTTTTCTTTCAGCAGGATGTCTCTTGTTACCTTTTCATCCTCACTCATGGGAGTCAGATTATTGACGCCCGGTGAATCAATGACAAGGAGGTTTTTGTCTCTGAAGGGAGCGTTGCCATAGGTAACCTCTACTGTTGTGCCGGGGTAATTCGATACCGTAACATATTGGCCGGTCAGGAGGCCGAAGATCACGCTCTTGCCGACATTGGGGTTGCCGATCAATACCAGCTTGCCGTCAATCTGTCCTTTTTGACGCCGTCCTTTGCGGATCCGCCTCCGGCGCCGGTGTTCTAAATCCGTTTCTTTTTCTTCTGACATTTTCTGCAATATCCTCTGATCTCCAGTGTGTGGCTGGTCCCCTGAAACCCCTGCTGCCTGCAGAGGTCTTCCTGAAGCCGCTCAAGCTTGTCTGAAAAAAATTCAATCGCGCTGCCGCATTCGGTGCAGAGCATATGGTCATGATGCTCATGACCGAATGACCGCTCGTAGATGGTACCGTGCTCTGTTTTCCTGACCTGTTCAATGAGACCGCATTCACAGAGCAGATTGATCGTCCTGTATACGGACGCCCGGGAGGCCTTGACTCCGCCATTTCTGATATCGAGATAGAGGGTTTCAGGATCAAAATGGCCGTTCCTGGAGATTGTTCTCTGCAGGATTGCCGAGCGCTCTTTTGTGAGCCGCTGCCCCCGTTTTTTCAGAAACGTGCTGAAAAACTGCTTCTGTTCCTGTTTGTTTTTCATGGGTAATATTGAGAATGAGTCTCAATTACAATTTTATCAGAACCAGCTCCCCCCTGTCAATATAGGTATGCAGCGCACCGGTTTTACATTTTTCTGCCTTTTATGCTAAGGTTGATAGTCCGGAAGCAATACGGATTGTTCCGTCAGCAGAATCATGAATGGAGGCATATCCATGAAGAACAAGATAGTCCTCGCCTATTCCGGAGGACTTGACACCTCTGTTGCGATACAGTGGCTGAAAGAGACGTATGATGCAGACGTCATCGCATTCTGTGCGGACCTCGGTCAGGGTGAAAACCTCAAGGAAATCAGCAGGAAAGCGCTGAAAACCGGAGCGTCAAAGGTCTATCTCGAAGACCTGCGCCAGGACTTTGTCCACGATTTTCTCTTTCCGATGCTGAGAGGGAATGCGGTGTATGAAGGGTCGTACCTCCTCGGCACATCAATCGCACGCCCATTGATCGCACAGAAGCAGATCGAAATTGCGAAAAAGGAACGGGCGTATGCCGTCGCACACGGCGCTACGGGAAAGGGAAACGACCAGGTCAGGTTTGAACTCACCTATTATGCTCTCAAACCGGATATTGCCGTCATCGCCCCCTGGAGGGCATGGCCCTTTGATTCACGGAGTTCATTAATAGAATATTCTGAAAAACACGGCATTCCTGTTACAGCGACAAAAGCAAAACCTTACAGCATCGACAGAAATCTCTTCCATATCAGCTACGAAGGCGGCATCCTTGAGGATCCATGGAAAGAGCCGCCTGAGGACATGTACACCATGATCACTCCCCCTGAAAAAACGCCGGATAAACCCTGCTATATCGAAATAGCATACAGGAACGGGAATCCGGTGGCTGTCGATGGAGATCGTCTCTCTCCGGCAGACCTCCTTGCAAGGCTCAATACCATAGCAGGGAAACATGGGGTGGGAAGAGTTGACATCGTCGAGAACAGATATGTGGGGATAAAGTCACGAGGCGTCTATGAAACCCCGGGGGGAACAATCCTCCATATGGCACACAGAGCTGTTGAATCTCTTGTGCTCGACAGAGAGGTCATGCACCTGAGAGATACCCTCATCCCGCGCTATGCAGAGCTGATCTATTACGGATACTGGTTTTCTCCGGAGAGGGTCACCCTGCAGAATATGATAGATGATATACAGCAAAACGTAACAGGCACAGCACGACTGAAACTCTTTAAAGGGACCTGCTCTGTCGTGGGGAGGAAATCGCCTCACTCGTTATACAATACAAAACTCGCAACCTTTGAAGCTGAAGATGTTTATAATCAAAAGGATGCAGAAGGATTTATCAGGATCAACGCCCTGAGGCTCAAACTAAAAAGCCTGAAACATTCGGGCGAGTAAGTACGCAATGCAGGCATTACATTCTGTCATTCATCCGGAAGCAATGTCGGATATCCGATACTGGATTGCCCTGTCTCAATTGGCCGATGTCGGACCGGTCAGAGCAAGGAAACTGCTCTCTCTCTTCGGTTCCCCCGGAAGGATATTTTCCGACGGACCCGCTTCCCTGCTCGCTTCTCACGGAATAGACAAACGGATAGCGAAGAATATTCAGGAGTTTTCTGCATGGGACAGGATTGAACAGCAGATAGCGTTGATGGACAGGCAGGGCATCCGGGTCATTTCTTACACTGATCAGTCATATCCTGAGATGCTGCGGGCAGTGGAAGACGCACCTGTAGTGCTCTATCAGATGGGCGATTTTGATGTTCAGGATAAGTTCGCGATTGCAATCGTCGGTTCCAGAAAGCCGACAGACTATGGCGCAGCGATTGCTGAAACCTTGTCGGAAGACCTTGCATCCATGGGCTTTACCATTGTGAGCGGAATGGCCCGGGGCATTGATTCGATCTCTCACCGCGGAGCACTCAAAACAGGGGGAAGAACGATAGCGGTGCTTGGCTCAGGACTCGATACTCCCTATCCTCCGGAAAATAAAACCCTTATGGAAAAGATTGCACGCAATGGATGCGCCTTCAGCGAATTCTCTCCGGGGACCCGTCCTGACAAGGAAAATTTCCCGAGGAGAAACAGGCTCATAAGTGGCCTTTCTCTCGGCGTTCTCGTTATTGAGGCAACATCCGACAGCGGGTCGCTCATTACCGCAGAGTATGCCCTTGAACAGGGCAGAGAGGTGTTTGCCGTGCCCGGGAATATTACCTCTCTCAATTCATATGGCACGAACACGCTGATCAGAAGGGGGGCGGTGCTTACCCGGAAAGCCGAAGATATCGTGGAGGAACTTGCGCCGGTATTGAAGGGATTTATAAAATTAAGGGACAAAGCAAAAATAGATATTACCGGAGAGGAAAAAAAACTTTGTGATCTCCTCTCCGGAGAACCGAAACAGATTGACAGCATATCCCGTGAGAGTGGATGGCCGGCGTCAAAGGTGCTCGGCATCCTGCTCGGACTGGAGTTGAAAGGCGCTGTCAAACAAATCACAGGAAAGAGGTTTTATCTTGCATGAAGAATCTTGTTATTGTTGAATCGCCTGCCAAGGCAAAGACGATAAATAAAATACTCGGAAAAGATTTTACGGTCAAAGCGTCCGTCGGTCATGTCAAAGACCTCCCGGAGAAAAATCTCGGCGTCGACGTCAAAAAGGATTTCGCGCCGGAGTATGTGGTAATCCCGGGCAAGGAAAAGATTATCAGGGAGCTCAAGAAGGCTTCGAAAGAAGCCGACAAAGTCTATCTTGCTCCTGATCCGGACAGGGAGGGAGAGGCCATAGCATGGCATATCGCTACGGAGATCACGGACAAAAAAACGAAGACCCGGAATGACAAGATATACCGGATTATCTTTAACGAAATAACCACGCGTGCAGTGCAGGAGGCGATTCAGAACCCTGAGAAAATAGACATGAATAGAGTTGAAGCGCAACAGGCTCGCAGAGTCCTTGACAGGCTTGTCGGCTATGGTTTGAGCCCTCTTCTCTGGAGGAAAGTCCGCAGGGGACTAAGCGCAGGGAGGGTACAGTCTGTTGCGGTCAGGCTTATTGTAGATAAAGAGCGGGATATAGAGGCTTTTAAATCAGAAGAATACTGGAGCATCACAGGGGAATTTGAAGGATCAAAGCCGCCGGTATTCAAGGCGCGGCTCTTCAGGATCAATCAGGGCGCGGAAACAGAGAACAAATTTCTTATCCCCGAGGGGGATACGGCAAATGCCATTGTCGCTGATTTGCAGAATAAGAATTTCATCCTGAGTAAAATCGACCGGAAGCAGAGAAAAAGGATGCCTTATCCGCCTTTTATTACCAGCACACTCCAGCAGGAAGCAGCGCGCAAGCTGAGGTTCCCGGCAAAAAAGACGATGATGGTGGCGCAACAGCTCTACGAAGGGGTTGAACTCGGAAGTGAAGGCTCTGTCGGACTTATCACCTATATGAGAACTGATTCTCACCGGGTGGCGCCCGAGGCTCAGACATGGGCACGGCAGCTTATACAGGAAAAATTCGGGACTGATTATATTCCGGAGAAACCTCCTTTTTATAAAAGCAAGGCGTCGGCTCAGGAAGCCCATGAGGCGATACGACCCACCTATCCGGAGAAGCTTCCCGACCCTATCAGACAGTTTCTTTCAAAGGACCAGTTCTCACTCTATGCACTGATATGGAACCGCTTCATCTCGAGCCAGATGTCACCTGCACAGCTTGAGCAGACAACATTTATCATTCATGCTCAGTCAACTTCAACTTCGATTAATCCCCCCATCCCCCCTTTAGAAAAGGGGGGCAGGGGGGGATTTGAACAGGCTTTATCATATGAATTCAGATCGTCCGGGACCATAGTCCGCTTCGATGGATTTATGGCGCTCTATACAGAAGGGAAAGACGAGATTGAAGAAGAAAACGGCTTCACCCTGCCTCCGCTCGATGAGGGAGAACGCTTAAAACTCCTCAACCTCCAGCCAAAACAGCATTTTACCCAGCCGCCTCCGCGATATACTGAAGCAACGCTCGTGAAAACCCTTGAAGAAAAAGGAATAGGAAGGCCGAGCACTTATGCGGCTATTCTTTCGACGATACAGGACAGAAAATATGTTCAAAAGACAGAAGGGAAATTTTCACCGACGGAACTCGGTATCGTTGTGAACGATTTCCTTGTAGAAAAATTTCCTGAACTGATAGATGTGAGCTTTACTGCCAAAATGGAAGATGAACTTGACCATATTGAAGACGGCAAGATGAAATGGGTGAAAGTCGTAAAGGACTTCTATAAACCGTTTGACCGCGATCTCACTGAAGCTACAAAATCAGCCGGAAAGGTGAAGCCGAAGGACATACCGACAGATACGCTCTGCGAAAAATGCGGGCTCCCGATGGTTATCCGGTGGGGCAGACACGGGAGATTTTTTGCCTGTTCAGGGTTCCCGAATTGCAAAAATACAAAGCCTCTTCCTTCCAATGGAACGGCCCAGGGAACAGAAAGCGCCGAGAAACCCGTACAGCAGACAGATGAGATATGTGAAAAGTGTGGTTCACCGATGGTAATAAAATCCGGCAAATACGGAAAATTCCTCGCCTGTTCACAGTATCCTGAATGCAAGAACACGAAGCCACTTTCCACCGGCATTCACTGTCCGAAAGACGGAGGCGATATTGTCGAGAGACGCTCCAAGAAAGGGAAACTCTTCTGGAGCTGCAGCAATTATCCTCAATGTAAATTTGCATCGTGGTATAAACCGGTTCCGGAAAAATGTCCACGGTGCGGCGCCGAATTCCTGTTCGAAAAGCTTGACAAAGCAGGGAACAGAACTTATTTCTGTCATAACAAGGAATGCGGATACAAGGAAGTCAAACAGACACCGGAAGAAGCAATAGCTACCTGATTCCATGAAGCCGGTCATCATAGGGGTTGGGGGCTCTTGCAGCGGAGTCGGCAAAACATCGTTCATCTGCGAAATCCTGCAGAGACTGAAAGGCTGGGGAGCAATAAAATATACAAAAACTCCCTTCTACTCTTCGGTCACAGATGATGTCATGATCCTTTCAAGGGAAGGGAAGGATACAAGACGATTCCTTGATTCAGGCGCTGCGAAAGTTGTCTGGATACAGTCGCCGTATCCGGAACTGCCGGAATCACTCTCCCTGGCAATCGGAATGCTCTCGCAGGTAAAGGGAATTCTTGTTGAGGGAAACAGCGCCGTGGAAGATATCAACCCTGATATCGTGATTTTTATCAGCGGAGGTTCCCCAAAAAACCGGAAAGAGAGTGTACAACGTATTCTGGAAAAGGCAGATATTGTGCTGTATGAAAAAGAAGCTTTACAGACAACCCATGCAGCCCGGCAATTTCATATCAGTCAGAAAGATGCATATATGAAATGTCTCAAAGAACTTCTGGACAGGATCAGGGAATAACGCGTCGACACGCAAGGCGTCATATCAATGATGTCCTTCTTCCGAATGGCCTCCTGCGATGATGTAGACAGCATCACTATCTCCCCTGTTTTCAATAGAACATTCGTTGTCGCCGGTAAGGTGAAAGGCGGTGCCTTCCCTCAGAGTCCCCGACCAATACCCCGTAATATCAAGATCCCCCTTTACTGAAAGCACAATCTCTTCGTGCCCTTCCCCGGGTTTCAGCAATCTTCCTTTTTCATGGGGTTTCAGGGCACCGTAAATCATATAACAGGCATGACTGCCTGTATCCTCAGCGCCAACGATATATTCTCCTTCCTCAGATTCCATTGCTCTGGTTTTCATCTCAAAAATATTCATAAGGCTCCTCCTGTTATATTTTTCACTATTATATCTGACGTTTCCTCCTTCATTGGAACAAATTCTCTACTTGAGATCTTCACCCAATGAACTACCCCGCAGCAGAGCTGCGAGGTATCCTAACTCTCCCATCCCTTGAGGGGAGGGGACTAAGGGGAGGGTGTTGAAAATATCTCTCATCAAACACCCTCTCCCTAACCCTCCCCCCTCAAGGGGGAGGGAACAACGAGGACACCCCAAAGCAGAGCTTCGAGGAATGCTTTTGACTCAATTGTGTTTTCCAATGCCAATGGTGTAAAATTTGTATATAAATAGATGATTTACCAATGTTTTTAGACCACTCTTATTTTTAACAAGCTTTTATTAAAGGAGCCAAAATGCAGGATAAAATTCAGGAAGAAGTAAAAAAAAGGGCTAAGAACGGCAGGATTTCCTGTCCTGTTGCACGGAAATTAGCAGAGGAACTTTCTGTCTCATATAAAGAGATCGGCAAGGCTGCCGACGAGCTCAAAATCAAAATCACAAGCTGCGAACTTGGTTGTTTTTAATGGATGTCCTGTTATTCGAACTGGCTCTTACCTTTTATTTTGCTGCGACAATTGTCAGTATTACCGATCTGTTCAAGGAATCAAAGATCACCACACGGATCATCACATCCCTTGCAGGTGTGGGATTTCTAATCCATACCCTTAATATTATTTACCGCTATGGTATCGCCGGACATATCCCTATAATAAATCCCCACGAAGCGACCTCATTTTTTGCATGGTGTGTTGTGTTTATTTTTTTCATGCTGCAGGTCAGGTATAAAGTTAACCTCCTTACGTCTTTTGTAATGCCGATTGTTTTCCTCCTCATGCTTTCGTCATCAATGCTTCCGAGGGAGATAAAACCGCTCAGCCCGGTTCTTCAGAGTTACTGGTTGGGTATCCATACAGTACTCGCCTTCCTTGGCAATGCCGCCTTTGCGCTTGCCTTTGGTATAGGGTTGATGTACCTCGTCCAGGAACATCACGTGAAATCAAAACGACTCGGCGGCCTTTTCGGCCGTTTGCCGAGCCTCCAGACACTCGACGAGATAAACTACAAGCTTATCACCATAGGGTTTCCCCTCCTCACCCTTGCGATTATCACAGGGGCATTATGGGCTGAAAGCGCGTGGGGAAGCTACTGGAACTGGGACCCGCGTGAAGTCTGGTCACTGATAACATGGTTTATTTATGCAATTATTCTCCATGCGAGGCTTGTAGCAGGTTGGAGGGGAAGAAGAGCTGCTTTCTTGTCGATGATAGGATTTATCACAATTCTTATAGCCTTCTTTGGTATCAAGCTGCTCAAGAAAGGTCTCCACGTTTTCCTATGAAAGTTTTTATCGTTGGGCTGAACCATAAAGTTGCCGATGTGGATGTCAGAGAAAAACTGGCATTCAGCGGAGAAAAACTGGACAAAGGACTGTTGCTCTTCCATGAGCTTCCGGAAGTTCAGGAGGCAATAATCCTGTCTACCTGTAACAGGGTGGAACTCTATGCAAATGTAACCGATGCGGAAAAAGCATCGGATTCTGTGAAGACATTCCTTTCACAATTCCATGACATCAACAGGAGTTCTCTTGAACGTTCACTCTATATTTATGATGATGTTACGGCTGTAAAACATATTTTCAGGGTTGCATCGAGTCTCGACTCGATGGTAGTTGGCGAGCCGCAGATTCTGGGACAGCTGAAAGATGCCTACGAACTGGCCCTCTCGAAAAAAACCACCGGAATCCTTTTGAACAAACTCATGAAAAAAGCGATCTCTGTGGCGAAACGCGTAAGGACAGAGACGCGCATCGCTGAGAATGCCGTTTCGATCAGTTTTGCCGCTGTGGAACTTGCAAAAAAGATTTTTACCGATCTGTCGAGGAAAGTCTGCATGTTGCTGGGCGCCGGTGAAATGGCTGAACTTGCTGCGCGGCATTTGATCAACAACGGGATAAGGGACGTCCTCGTTGCAAACAGGACATATGATCGCGCATGCGGTCTCGCAAAGGAATTTAACGGCAGGCCGGTGAAATTCGATGAATTTATTAACGAGATGGTGCGGACCGATATAGTGATTTGTTCAACAGGAGCTCCGACCTATGTCCTAACAAAAAGCCAGATGCAGAAGGTAATGAAAGAGAGAAAACAGAAGCAGGTATTCCTGATTGATATCTCTGTGCCGAGGAATATTGATCCGGAGATAAACGATTTGGAAAATGTCTATCTTTACAATATAGATGACCTTCAGGGGGTTGTTGATGCAAATATGTCTGAAAGGCAACAAGAAGCCGCAAAAGCAGAAAGCATTATTGCGGAGGAAATAGATACATTCCTGAAATGGCAGGCTTCCCTGGATTCTGTTCCCACGATCAGGGCGCTGAGGGACAGGGCAGAGGAAATGAAAAGGGAAGAGGTCGAAAAGTTGTTGCATAAGCTCCCTTCCGTTGGAGAAAAGGAAAGGGAAGCGATAGAATATATGGCCACAGCCCTCATGAACAAGCTTATGCACCCTCCGACAGCAGCGCTCAGGGAGGGCGGGGATGACAAGGCAAGTCTTGTTGCCATAATAAGAAGGCTCTACGGCATAAACGGCGAAGAGAAAGAATAAGAATACAGAGGCTTTTTCAGAAATGAAAAAAAAGAAAATCATTATTGCAACAAGGGGCAGCAAGCTCGCTCTCTGGCAGGCTGAATTCGTACAGGCTGAACTGCGGAAACGAAATCCTGAACTGAAGGTCGAGCTCAGTAAAATTAAGACAACAGGGGATAAAATTCTGGATGTTTCTCTTGCACAAGTCGGCGGTAAGGGACTTTTTGTCAAAGAGATCGAGGAAGCGCTCCTGAGAAATGAAGCCGACCTCGCTGTGCATAGTATGAAAGACGTGCCGACGGAGTTTCCTCCGGGGCTCCATCTTGCCGTCGTCTGCGAACGGGAAGACCCGAGAGACGCTTTCATTTCAAGAACCCGGCATTTCATGGAGCTTCCTGCGGGGGCACGGGTGGGAACAAGTAGCCTCAGGCGTTCCAGTCAGCTGCTCAATATCAGACCCGATTTGATTATTCATACTCTGCGGGGCAATGTCGAGACAAGGGTAAGAAAACTGGATGAAGGACAGTTTGACGCTGTAATACTCGCAACCGCTGGCTTAAAGAGGCTCGGCCTGCAGCACAGGATAACAGAGGTTCTTCCTTTTGCAATAAGCCTGCCCGCTATCGGCCAGGGCGCTGTCGGTATTGAATGCAGGATTGAAGACGAGTTTGTCCATACACTCATTATGCCCCTCAACCACAGAGAGACCTCTGTTTGTGTACAGGCTGAACGGGCATTTTTAAAGCACCTTGAGGGGGGATGCCAGGTCCCTATAGCGGCGTATGCGAGAATGGAACAAAGAGCGAAGACACCCCCCCATAATTCCCCCCTTGGCAAGGGGGGGAGTGGGGGGGTAAGTGCCGAATCCGGAACTCTGCACTTTGAACAGTTAGTGATGGACGGTCTTGTAGGGAGTGTGGATGGAAAAACAATTATCCGCGGACATATTGAAGGAAGACCTGAGGATGCAGAACAGCTTGGAATTACCTTGGCTAAGGATGTCCTGTCACGCGGAGCAAAAGAAATTCTGGACGTGGTATATCAGAGGTCTTAAAGGAGCCCTTCTTTGCGTTCCATCTCCTGGAACCGTTCTCTTCTTTCCTGGCAGTCGATACAATAAATTGCAAAGGGAAGGATTTTCAGCCTCTCCTCGCTTATTGCTTCTCCGCAATCTTCACAAATGCCGTAGGTGCCTTCGTTGAATTTTCTCAGAGCTTCATCAATTTTTTGAAGGTTTTCGCGGTGAACGCCCAGTTTTCTCAGGCTGATATCTTCTGAGAGGTCGACGACTGACCAGTCTCCGTCATCCAGCGCAGTGTCAACAAGTTGCCTTGTCTCGCCTTTTATATATTTGGATATCTCGTCCTTGGCCTCTTGTAATATTTCCGCTCTTTTTTTCAGGAGCGTCTTCCGCAACATCGCATTTCTCTCTTCTTCTGAAGGTTTTATCTCGGACTTTTGTCTATGAACAGGTTTTGTAGAAACTTTTTTGGCAAGAGATGGCCTGGTTTTGGTTTTCATGGCAGGTTTTTTGGAAAGCTTTTTTATCTTTGTTTTGACCGGGGTCTTTTTGGAGACCGGTTTTGTTTGTATCTTTTTCCCTTGGACAGGCTTTTTCTTCTTTTTCGCAACAGGTGTCCGGACGGATGTCTGTTGTTTTTTCCCGGCTGGTTTCGGCAATGTCTTCTTTTTTGACTTTTTCTCTGCCATGGCTATTCTCTCTTTTCGGGTTCAGAAGATTTTTCTTCCTCACGAAAAATTTCTATAATACTCCTCACTGTTATCCCTGCAGCCTGAAGGGCTTTCTGAATATCTGACAGTTTCGCATCGGTAACCTTCACAATAAAATTGCTGTTGGCCATTTCAGACTTCCATGATCTCCTTTTCCTTATGCGACAAAACCTCATCCATTTTACTGATATACGAGTCAGTGATTTTCTGGATCTCTTCCTGAAGCTTCTTCACTACATCCTCACTGATATGCTTTTCCTTTTCGAGTTTCTTAATCTCTTCATTCGTATCTCTCCGGATATTCCTTACCGATACCTTTGCTTCTTCAGCCTTCTTCTTCACTGTTTTTACCAGCAGTTTCCTTCTCTCCTCAGTGAGAGGAGGGATATTAATCCGTATGGTTTTCCCATCATTTGTGGGCGTTAACCCGAGATCGGATTTGAGGATAGCCTTTTCGATTTCAGGAATGATTTTCTGCTCCCATGGCTGGATGGTTATCTGCCGGCTTTCCGGTATACTCAGGCTGGTAAGCTGTTGAAGAGGCGTCTGTGTGTCGTAATAGTTGACCATAATCCCGTCAAGAATCGCCAGGGAAGCCCTCCCTGTTCGTATTGAGCCAAATTCTTTTTTCAGAACCTCAACAGCACGCGACATCTTGTCATTTGTTTTTTTCTTTAACTCTTGCTCCATTGTTCCCCCTTACAAGAGTTCCGACTTTTTTCCCTTGTAATATCCTGCGGATATTGCCTTGTCCCTTCAAATTAAAGACCACAATAGGGAGATTATTATCCATACAAAGTGATATGGCCGTAGAATCCATAACACTGAGCCCTTTTTTCAGAACATCAATGTAGGTGAGTGAGGAGAATTTTTTGGCGTTGGGTTCTTTCATAGGATCCGATGAATAAATTCCGTCAACCTTTGTTGCTTTCAGGATAACATCTGCTCCGATCTCCATAGCCCGGAGGGAGGCTGCAGTATCAGTGGTGAAATAGGGATTTCCCGTTCCAGCGGCAAAGATAACCGTTCTTCCTTTTTCGAGATGCCTGACAGCTTTCCGCCTGATGTAGGGTTCTGCCAGTTCTTTCATCTCGATCGCTGACTGTACCCTCGTCGGTATGGAGTATTTTTCGAGATAGTTTTGCAGCGCGAGCGCGTTGATAACCGTTGCGAGCATGCCCATGTAATCCGCAGACGTTCTCTCAATTCCCCTGACACTTGCCTCAACTCCCCGGAAGATGTTTCCCCCGCCGATTACGATAGCGACTTCAACTCCCGTTGATACGGCATCTTTTATCTCTTTGGCTATATAATCAACGGTACCCGGGTCCACACCATAGTTTTGGTTCCCCATCATGGCCTCGCCGCTGATTTTAAGGAGTATCCTTCTATATTTCAAGGTATTTTATCCTGCTGCTTTTTCTCCGAGCTGGAATCTCGCAAATCTCCTGATAATGATATTTTCTCCGAGTTTGGCGATCTTTTCAGTGATAAGATCTTTGATCTTTTGTTTCTGGTCGGTGTCTTTAATGAAAACCTGGTCGAGAAGACAAACGTCTGTATAATACTTATCGAGTTTTCCCTCGAGTATCTTTTCCATAACCTGCGGCGGTTTATCGGCTACCTGAACACGGTAGATTTCCTTTTCCCGTTCGATGACCTCCTGGGGAACGTCCTCTCTCGAAAGATACAGAGGATTTGCAGCAGCGATCTGCATGGCAATATCCCTGACCAGTTCTTTGAAATCTTCTGTGCGCGCAACAAAGTCTGTTTCACAATTGACCTCGATAAGGGTGCCTATTTTCCCCATGTGGATATATGACTCAACAAGGCCTTCAGATGCAGTCCTGCCCGCTTTTTTCACTGCTGTCGCAAGGCCTTTCTGCCTGAGAAAGTCGATTGCCTTTTCAAAATCTCCGTTGCTCTCGGTAAGGGCTTTTTTGCACTCCATCATACCGACGCCGGTTTTTTCTCTCAGTTCCTTGATCAAATCAGTAGATATTTTTGTCATTCCTTGACCCCTGCTTCTTCTTGTTGTATCTTATCTTCAACCTGAGTTTTTTCAACTTCTTCCGCCTGGCTCTTTGACAGGGTTTCTTTTCCTTCGATAACGGCATCCGCTATTTTTGAAGTGATCAGTTTTATAGCCCTGATCGCATCGTCGTTGCCTGGTATAACATAATCGACTTCGTCAGGATCACAATTTGTATCGACAATCGCAACGATAGGCACGGATAATTTTTTTGCTTCAGCTATGGCAATACGCTCCTTTTTCGGATCCACAATAAAAATGGCGCCGGGGACAGCATCCATATCTTTTATCCCTGACAGGTTCTTTTCGAGTTTGAACCGTTCTTTTTCGAGAGCGGCCACTTCTTTTTTCGGCAGGATTTCGAAGGTCCCGTCAGTTTTCATGGTTTCGATCTTCTTCAGCTTTTCGATACTCTTCTTAATCGTTGAAAAATTGGTAAGCATCCCGCCAAGCCAGCGCTGATTCACGTAAAAAGCCCCTGACCTTTGTGCTTCATCCCTGATCGCATCCTGTGACTGCTTTTTGGTTCCCACAAACAGAATGGGCGCACCTGTCATTGTTGCGGACCTTACGAAATGATAAGCCTCCTCAAGACCTTTTACCGTTTTCTGCAGGTCAATGATATAAATCCCGTTTCTTTCGCCGAAGATGTATTTCTTCATCTTGGGATGCCATCTCTTTACCTGATGGCCGAAATGTACCCCGGCCTCAAGCAGTTCTTTCATTGCTGCTACCATGTTCTTCCTCCTGTTTCTTCACCCTCTGTTTGCTCGGAAGATCGCCATAGTGGCGCACAGAGGCAAAATGATGTATTTCTGAAATGATAACTTATCTTTCAGAAACAAAAGATTACCATAAAAACAGCTTTTTTTGCAAGGGTATACGGTGGTAAAATCATAATGTGTCTGCTGATATGAACATATAGAAAAATAGAGAAAGAGGGGGTGCCATAATGATTGCACGTTACACCCGCCCTGATATGGGGAGGCTATGGAGCATCGAGACTAAGTACCGGAAATGGCTTGATGTAGAGATAGCTGCATGTGAGGCATGGGCAGAACTGGGCGAAATACCGAGAGATGCCCTGGCCGGAATCAAGAAGAAGGCTAAATTCGATCTGCAAAAAATTGATGAGATCGAAAAGGTCGTAAAACATGACGTTATTGCCTTTCTCAGCTCTGTTGCCCGGAGCCTCGGGCCTGAATCAAGATTTATCCACAAGGGACTGACCTCATCTGATATCCTCGATACCTCCCTGGCCCTTCTCATGGGGGAGGCTGCCGATATAATCATCAATGATATAAGGAAACTCCTGGAAGTTCTGAAAAAACAGGCATACAGGTATAAAGACACCCCTATGATCGGCAGAAGCCACGGCATTCATGCCGAACCAATGACTTTCGGCCTCAAGTTTGCCCTCTGGTACAGCGATATGAAGAGGAACCTTGAAAGAATGAGGAAGGCACAGGAAGTCATACTGGTCGGCAAACTTTCCGGAGCAGTCGGGACTTTTTCGAACATCCCGCCTTCAATCGAAGTGAAAGTCTGCAAAAAACTGGGACTGAAGCCCGAGGCGGTTGCTACACAGGTGGTGCAGAGGGACAGACATGCAGAATATCTGACGACCCTCGCTCTGATTGCTGCTTCTGTTGAAAAAATCGCAATCGAAATACGGCATCTCCAGAGATCGGAAGTGCTTGAAGCTGAAGAGCCCTTCATGGCCGGGCAGAAAGGGTCGTCAGCGATGCCCCATAAGCGCAATCCGGTCGGATCTGAAAACCTCTCAGGTCTTGCACGCATCGTGAGAGCGAATGCCATGGCATCACTGGAAAACATAGCATTATGGCATGAAAGGGATATCTCACATTCCTCAGTCGAACGCGTGATCATCCCGGACAGTTGCATCCTCGTAGATTATATGCTTGAAAGACTTACGGGTATTCTTGACAAACTCCATACCTATCCCGGGAGGATGAAGGAAAATATGGCTAGAAGCTATGGCCTTTATAATTCACAGCGTGTGATGCTTGCACTTATCGAGAAAGGCCTGACCCGTGATGCCGCATATGACATAGTCCAGCGAATTGCTATGCAGAGCTGGAGATCAGGAATACAGTTCAAGAAACTGTTGCTGAAAGACAAGGGGGTCAAGAAATATCTCTCCGCACAGGAAATAGAATCCATCTTTGACCTGAACTATTATCTGAAAAATGTTGCCTATATATTCAAACGGGCCTTCGGTCCGGATAAATGAGTGATATGCCCCTAATACATCTTTACCGGAAGCCGGCTGTCTCACAGGCAAAGACTCTGGACCTCTTATCTATTGCCCGGGTGCATATCGCACCGGATATCACTGATATAGAGACGGAATACTGTTTTAATATCGAGACAAATTCACCCCTCACTGATGATGAGTTCAGTATGCTCCGATGGCTTCTCTCGGAAACCTTTGAGCAGGAGAATTTTGGAGAGAGATGTTTTTTGATTGATAATCCCCCCACCCCCCCTTTAGAAAAGGGGGGCAAGGGGGGATTTGATGAATTTAATATCATAGAAGTCGGCCCTCGGATGAACTTCTCCACCGCCTGGTCAACAAATGCGGTGTCGGTCTGTCATGCCTGCGGGCTCACGAAGATAACACGCATCGAAAGGTCCAGGAGATACAAACTTATAACTGATCAAAAGCTACCCCCCCATCCCCCCCTTGCCAGGGGGGGGAGTAGAGGGGGTAACTCCGAACTATCAACTTCCCGACTTCAGCCTTTTCTTGATTGTATCCATGACCGCATGACCGAGTGTCAGTATCCTTGCCCTTTGCCTTCCTTTGAAACAGGTATGAGACCGGAGCCTGTTTACATTGTTCCCCTGATTAAAGAGGGAAAAGATGCGCTAAGGAAAATAAATGCCGGATTAGGGCTGGGACTTGATGAGTGGGATATCGGGTATTACTACCAACTGTTCGTAAATGAAATAGGCCGGAATCCCACGAATGTGGAATGTTTCGACCTTGGGCAATCAAACAGTGAACATTCCAGGCACTGGTTCTTTCAGGGGAAATTAGTCATTGACGGAGAGGAGATGCCGCACACTCTCATAAACATCATCAAACAGCCGTTAAAGAACCGACCGAATAATAGTGTCATTGCGTTCAAGGATAACTCGAGCGGCATTCGCGGATATGAAATAACGGCCATTTTACCTGAGAACCCGGCAGTTCCGTCGCGCTTTTGCGAGCAAAGAGTCAATTACCACATCATTTTTACTGCAGAGACACATAACTTCCCGACAGGAGTTGCTCCCTTCCCCGGCGCTGAAACAGGCACCGGCGGCAGAATAAGAGACGTCCATGCAACCGGCAGGGGAAGTCTGGTCGTAGCCGGCACCGCTGCATACTGCGTGGGGAATCTCAACATACCGGGTTATTTCCTGCCATGGGAGGATCCGGAATTCCTCTACCCACCTGACCTTGCAGCGCCCCTCCGGATAGAGATCGAGGCAAGCAACGGAGCATCTGACTACGGGAATAAGTTCGGTGAGCCGCTTATACAGGGATTTACCCGGTCCTTTGGTCTCCGGCTTCCGGATGGAGAGCGAAGAGAATGGATAAAGCCTATTATGTTTACCGGAGGAATCGGGCAGATTGATGCTGAACATACAACGAAAAGAGAACCTGAAAAAGGGATGCTCGTGATAAAAATCGGCGGTCCTGCCTACAGAATTGGCATGGGCGGAGGGGCTGCATCAAGCATGATACAGGGAGAAAATATTGCAGAGCTCGACTTCAGTGCAGTTCAGCGGGGTGATGCGGAGATGGAACAGAAGGTGAATAGGGTCATCAGGGCCTGTGTTGAAATGGGAGGCGACAATCCGATCGTCAGCATCCATGACCAGGGTGCAGGCGGGAACTGCAATGTCGTAAAAGAAATCATTTACCCGGCAGGTGCAAAGATCGAGATACGGAAAATACAGCTTGGAGATACGTCTCTGTCTGTTCTGGAAATATGGGGCGCTGAATATCAGGAACAGGATGCCCTTCTGCTTTTGCCTGAAAGAAAAGAAGAATTTCTGGCCCTCTGTTCAAGAGAGAAAGTCCCCTGTGCATTTATCGGTGAGATAACCGGTGACGGCTATATAGTCCTCCACGATGAGACTGACGGAAGTACCCCGGTAAATCTTGACCTTGCGAAAGTCCTCGGCAAGATGCCGCAAAAGACATTCAGGCTCGAAAGGACCCAACCGGTCTTCCAGTCGCTGCGCCTCCCTGAAGACATAACCGTTAGGGAGGCTCTTGAGCGCATACTCCGTCTTGTGTCTGTAGGTTCGAAAAAATTTCTTACGAACAAAGTAGACAGATCGGTTACCGGTCTTATTGCCGGGCAGCAATGCGTAGGGCCTCTTCAGTTACCCTTATCGAATGTTGCGGTCATCGGTCAGAGTCATTTCGGGTTGACAGGCGCAGCTATGGCTATCGGCGAGCAGCCGATAAAGGGTTTGATCAATCCGCAGGCCATGGCAAGGATGTCGGTCGGTGAAGCGTTGACAAACATCATATGGGCAAAGGTGAGCGGACTCGAAGATATAAAATGCTCCGGCAACTGGATGTGGGCGGCAAAACTCCCCGGCGAAGGGGCAAAGATCTATGACGCTGCAGTAGCTTTGCGGGATATTTTGCTGGAACTGGGTATTGCAATTGACGGCGGGAAGGACAGCCTTTCGATGGCTGCAAAGGTAGAAGATCGATCCGCAAATTCTGAGATAGTCAAATCTCCCGGGACGCTTGTTATTTCTGCGTATGCGACCTGTCCCGATATCACAAAAATTATTACCCCCGACATAAAAAAACCAGGAATCAGCAAGCTCCTTTATATTGACCTGGGCCTCGGCAGATACCGGATGGGCGGGACATCACTTGCCCATGTCTACGGTCAGATAGGAGATGAATCTCCTGATCTTGATGACCCAGGGTTATTAAAACAGACATTTCATGTCATCCAAACCCTCATTGAAAAAGATATGATCCTGTCGGGCCATGACAGAAGTGACGGAGGGCTTATTGTAACGCTCCTCGAAATGGCCTTCGGCGGGAATTGCGGGATAGAGGTAAATATACTACCCCCCCAGCCCCCCCTTGCCAAGGGGGGGAACAGGGGGGGTGAAATTCCCCTGCTGTTCTCAGAGGAAATCGGACTCGTGATCGAATATCTTCCCGAACACGAAGAGGAAATTACAGACTTTCTTAGTGAGAACACTATCCCCTTTCAAGGTATCGGAAAAACACTTTCACAGAAGCATATAAAAATTTCTGTAAATAATACACTTGTCCTCAATGAAGATATGAGAGTCCTCATGGTGGTCTGGGGAGAGACGAGTTATCAACTCGACAGGCTCCAGGCAGACCCTGAGTGCGTTGATGAAGAGAAAAAGGCAAGCTTCGAAAGAAAAGGTCCGAAATACCGAATTGCATTTACAACGGAAAATACCTCCCGCATTCTTTCAGAAAAGAAGACCGGGCCCGCAGTTGCGATCATCCGCGAAGAAGGCAGTAACGGCGACAGAGAGATGACTGCCGCATTCTACCACGCCGGGTTCGAGGCATGGGATGTGACCATGACAGATATCCTTGGCGGCAGAGTCAGTCTCGATATTTTCAGGGGGGTTGTTTTTGTCGGCGGGTTCAGCTATGCCGACGTTCTCGATTCTGCAAAGGGCTGGGCAGGAGTGATAAGGTTCAACAAAAAGATATTTGAACAGTTTGAGAGATTCTATGAAAG
>WSSedA1B3DRAFT_1000150_pt1 | contig 19886 bp, 22 predicted proteins | sample WetSurSiteA1Bulk_FD_9468 | JGI IMG/M metagenome (IMG submission 9468)
GTTTACGCACAAAACGCTTCAATATTTGCCAAAATACCTTGAGTATCCAAGCCACACAAGGCGAGCAACTCCTCACGCGTGCCTTGTTCGACGAACGAGTCAGGCAAGCCGATGTTTAACACAGGCATCAAGATGCGTTGCGCTTGTAGAAAGTCATTGACCGCACTGCCTGCACCGCCTGCCAAGACATTTTCTTCAACCGTGACGAGCACATCATGCGTTTTAGCCAGCTCTAAAATGAGAGCTTCATCAATCGGTTTTACAAAGCGCATATTGACCACGGTGGCATTCAGTTGTTTACCTGCATTGACTGCGGGTGTCACCATGCTACCCCATGCGAGAATGGCAATGCGTGAGCCTTGATGTTTGATGTCAGCCTTGCCTATTGGCAACGCGGTCATGGTCGATTCAACAGCAACGCCAGGTCCTTTGCCGCGTGGATAACGCACAGAGGCAGGTCCTTGATGAATAAAGCCTGTGTATAACATTTGCCGACATTCGTTTTCATCGGCAGGAGCCATGACCAACATATTGGGAATACAGCGCATATAACTGTAATCAAAACTGCCTGCATGAGTGGGTCCATCAGGACCTACTAGACCTGCACGGTCTAAGGCAAACAATACATCCAGATTTTGCAATGCCACATCGTGAATCATCTGGTCGTAAGCACGTTGCAAGAAGGTCGAGTAAATAGCGACAACAGGTTTCGCACCTTGACAAGCTTGCCCTGCTGCTAAAGTCACCGCGTGCTGTTCAGCAATGGCGACATCAAAATAACGCTTAGGATAACATTCTGAAAACTTCACTAAGCCTGAACCTTCACGCATCGCAGGGGTAATACCCAACAAGCGTTCATCTTGGGCTGCCATATCACACAGCCATTGCCCGAAGACTTCGGTGTAGGTTGGATGGGGTGACGGTGCAGATTTCGGTAAACAATCTTTGCTCGGATCAAACGCAGGTACGCCATGATAAGCCAGCGGGTCTTTTTCCGCAGGGGCGTAACCTTTGCCTTTTTTGGTGACGATATGCAGAAAACGCGGTCCTGAAATATGTTTCAAGTTTTCCAACGTGGACACCAGCATATCCATGTCATGCCCATCAATCGGTCCGATATAGTTAAAGCCCAGTTCTTCAAACAAGGTGCCAGGTACGACCATGCCTTTAACGTGTTCTTCGGTACGACGCGCTAATTCCCAAACACTGGGCATTTTACGCAGGGCTTTTTTACTTTCTTCGCGGATAGACGAATAAAATTTACTCGACAATACTTTGGTTAAATAATTGCTCATCGCGCCGACAGGGGGCGAAATCGACATATCATTATCATTCAAAATTACCAGCAGATTGGCATCAATCGCCCCCGCGTGATTCATGGCTTCAAATGCCATACCACCTGTGATACTGCCATCACCGATAATCGCCACCATCTGCTTATCTTCGCCTTTTAGTGATGACGCAATCGCCATACCCAATGCCGCACTAATCGAGGTGCTGGAATGCCCCACACCAAAGGCATCGTATTCACTTTCTGCACGACTCGGAAATGCTGATACGCCATCCTTAGCACGAATCGTGGTCATGCGCTCTTTGCGCCCCGTTAATATCTTATGCGGATACGCTTGGTGACCGACATCCCACACCAATTGATCCGACGGCGTGTCAAACACATAATGCAACGCAACAGTGAGTTCCACCGTCCCTAAGCCTGCTGAAAAGTGTCCACCTGACACGCTCACCGATTGCGTTAAAAACTCACGCAATTCTTTCGCTAACGGCTTAAGCTGCTCGCGACTTAGCTTACGAATGTCGGCAGGAGTGTGAATAGTGTCTAAAAGTGGATAATGACCTGATTTGTTCATTTATAAATCGATTCCTTGAGTCGTCAGCATAGTACTTTAATTATCCAGATTAATTCCAGAGTTATCAAGTTGGTAATTAGTGGTCACGTTGAATAATGTACAGTGACAAATCGCGTAATAAATCGGCTTCTTTGCCAAACATACTCAGGCTATCCAGTGCGTTTTCATGCAGTTCCTGGGCTTTTTGTTTTGCACCCGCTAAACCTAACAAAGCAGGGTAGGTGGGTTTGTCGTTATCTTTGTCTTTGCCTTGAGTTTTGCCCAAGGTCGCGGTATCGCTTTCTTCATCGAGAATGTCATCTTTAACCTGAAATGACAGACCGATACATTTAGCGTAATGATCCAATTTACTAGCTATCATCGGGTCTAAGTCGGCTTTTGCCAAGGTTGCCATCATCACACTGGCACGAATTAATGCACCTGTTTTGTGAATGTGCATATTTTCTAATTCGGGCAAGCTCAGTTTTGTACCCACTGATTCTAAATCAATCGCTTGACCACCGACCATGCCTTGTGAACCGCTGGCTTTGGTCAGTGTGGTAATCATTTTTAAACGTGCTTCGGGGCTTGCTTTGATAGTTGCATCATTTGCCAATATTTCAAACGCCAAGGCTTGCAACGCATCACCTGTTAAAATTGCGGTCGCTTCATCAAATGCCTTATGACAAGTGGCTTTGCCGCGTCTTAAATCATCATCATCCATCGCAGGTAAATCATCATGAACCAATGAATAGACATGAATACATTCAACGGCACACGCCACACCATCCAACACCTCAGGCGTAATGCCCAACACATTACCCGTGCAGTAAGTCAGCATAGGACGCATTCGTTTTCCGCCATCCAAGGTGCTGTAACGCATGGCTTGATGCAGTTTTTTGGGTAGAATATGTGCAGGTGGCAAGCGGTCTTCTAAGGCTTGCTCAACGCGAGATTGACAAAAACTAAGGTATTCTTTTAACGCATTACTCATCGGTAAATGACTCCAAGGATAGGTTGCCGTTTTTTTCTAGTAGGATTTGAACTTTTTGTTCTGCATCTTGCAGAGCTTTTTGACAAGTACGTGTCAGATTAACGCCTCGTTCAAATGACTTTAACGACTCTTCCAATGAAATGTCGCCTTGTTCCAACTGATTAACCAATTGCTCAAGCTCAGCCAGTGAATCTTCAAATAAAGTTGTACTTTTCTTTTTCGGCATTATGAATAAAATTTTGGGAAATATGACACTTTAAAATTTTCCATTATATATGAAATCGGTGCTAAATGACTGTTAGCGAGTAATAACTTGCACCGCTATTTTCTTCGATTAGCGCGTGACGGAACTTTTTAGTTTAACTGAAACTTTAATTTATTAACTTCCCTGTAACAAATATTTGACAGCATCGAACTATATTGGATTTATAATGAATTTTTCTTTTATTGTTACTCGAGATTTCATTTGTTATGAATTTCCCCCCTTAAAATCAACAGTTTTTGTATTCATCCTTGCCATGCTGGTCAACGGGGTGGGTATTAATCTTTGTCGCAGATTCATGTCGACTGGCTGTAGTTCTAATTGTTTAGTCCAACACGTTATATTCGCTTCGCCCATTCCGAAACGAACTGCTGCTGTCAAACTGAGGCTTTCTTGGGTTTTTATTGATAATAACTTTTCGTCGAAAATCCATTGAAAATAGGTCATTTTTCCAAAATAATTGTCAGAAACTTGCTTTTGCATAAGCATTGGATTTACGATGTTTTTTGTCTCCATTTTATAATCGTGTTGGATTCCATTCAGGTCGGTATTGGGTACAATAGTTGTCAGCATCACAGAAGTGTGATGTAAAATCATCACAGCTAGCTTTTTTGAAAGAATTTTAGTCCCAATAATCTCTATTCTTTCAGATTATTAAAAAGATTGCTTTTTTATGTCAAACTTGGACTAATATAGTAAGGCATTCATAAACGATGGACTTAAAAACCAACACCCAAGATCATGCTGACATGAAAGCATGGCGATACCATTTACATAAATTCCCTGAAACGGCGTTTGAAGAAGTTGATACGGCGCGGTTTGTGGCAGATAAATTACGCAGTTTTGGGTTAGAGGTGCATGAAGGTTTGGCAAAAACGGGCGTAGTTGCCACGTTGTCTGTTGGGACGGGGCAGAAAAAAATAGCGTTACGCGCTGATATGGATGCGTTGTTTATTCAAGAACAGAATCACTTTGCCCATAAATCTTGTCATGAGGGCAAGATGCACGCTTGTGGGCATGATGGACACACGGCGATGTTATTAGGGGCGGCACGACAATTAGCAGAGCAGCGCAATTTTAATGGCATGGTGTATTTTATTTTTCAACCTGCCGAAGAAGGTGGCGCGGGGGCTAAGCACATGATAGACGAGGGTTTGTTTACCCAGTTTCCCGCTGATTGTGTGTTTGGAATGCACAATTTTCCTGATATTCCCGTTGGGCATTTTGCGATTAAAGCTGGGGCGTTAATGGCATCATCTGATTTTTTTGAAATTGTGTTGACAGGACAAGCCACCCACGCCGCCATGCCGCATTTGGGCAATGATGCCATTATTGCCGCAGCTCACTTGATGACGATATTGCAAACGATAGTGAGCCGCACGGTTAATCCTGCTCATTCGGCTGTGATTAGTATTACGCAAATTCACGCAGGCAATACTTGGAACGCGATTCCAGAATCGGTGCTGTTAAGAGGGACGTTTCGTTGTTTTGACAAAGGGGTTCAAAACCTCATCGCCGATAAAATCCGCCAATTAGTGGATGGCATCGCTCAGAGTTTCGCAGTCAGTGCGACGGTGGTTTTTAATCCAAATAATGTAGGTTATCCCGTCACGATTAATACACTTGCTGAAACCGCGCTGGCTCTGACAGCGGCAACCGCTGTGGTGGGTGCAGAGTGTATCAACACACAACCGACACCCAGCATGGGTGCGGAAGATTTTGCGTTTATGTTGCAAAAAAAAGCAGGCTGTTATGTGTGGATAGGTAACGGTAGTTCAGCTAATAGCTGTTTATTACATAATCCGCGTTATGATTTTAATGATGAAATTCTCAGTATCGGCGCGGCGTATTGGGTGCAGTTGGTTGAGACGGTGTTACATAATTAAAAATTATGCCCCCATAACGTAACGCACAATGCAGCAGTGGTAATAAATAAACAAGTTTTGACTGCAAAAATGATAATTGTTGTTATTTGTTACCATGAGCAATCACACTCAAAACCCTTTTGAATCTTTAGATGCTGAATTGCCTACAACGCAAAATTCAGCATCCATTTTATACCCACATTTATATAGCAAACATTCTGTACTTTGTTAGAGCTAATACAGTATAAATTGAACTGTTCGTGGGCTACGCTTAGGAGAGCCTTGTCGAACCACTAGCATCCTTTGACAAGCTTAGAGCGAACGGATTGTAATCACAAACTGCGTATTGGCTATAAAAATAGGATACAACAATGACATCAGTAGACCGTTATGCGGTTTTTGGGCAACCGATTAAACACAGTAAATCACCGCGTATTCATCAACTGTTTGCTGAACAGACTGGGCAGGCGTTGAGCTATACGGCTGAGGAAGTATCGGCGGAGCAGTTTGCCGCGACAGCTGAGGCATTTTTTGCTCAGGGTGGTAAGGGCTTGAACTGCACTGTGCCGTTGAAAGAATTGGCATGGAGATTCACTAAACAAAAAACGAAGAAGAAAAAATTGGCATGGAGATTTGCTAAACAAAAAACGAGATGGAAAAAATTAGCGTGGAGATTTGCTAAACAAAAAATGAAGCGGAAAAAATTGGCGTACAGATTTGCCACAGAGCGAGCTGATTTGGCTAAAGCAGTAAATACCTTGTCATTGCAGGTGGATGGTTCGATAGTAGGTGATAATACAGATGGCTGTGGGCTGGTGCGGGATTTAATGGTAAATCACCAAATTAATTTAGAGAAAAAACGTATTTTAATTTTAGGAGCTGGCGGAGCAACTCTCGGCATCATCAGTCCTTTAGCAGAAAAAGTGAAAGATACAATTTTTGTCGCTAATCGTACATTTGACAAGGCTACAAACTCAATAACTGAATTATATGATTTATGTGAATTTGTTAAAATTTTGAAATTTGCGGATTTAATCGACTGTGAACCGTTTGATGTGATTTTAAATGCAACGTCGGCGAGTTTAAGCGGGCAGTTGCCACCGTTGCCTAACGGTTTATTGGTTGAGCAAGGTGTTTGTTATGATTTGGCTTACGGTAATGAACCAACGGCGTTTGTGCGTTGGGGGCTTGAGCAGCACGCGGCAAAAAGTTTGGATGGTTTAGGGATGTTGGTGGAACAGGCGGCAGAGGCGTTTTTTATTTGGCGCGGGGTGCGTCCTGATACTCAGTCAGTCATTGCATTGTTGAATTCAGAGCGCGGTTTGTAGGTTGGTAAGACGTTGCAGTGCAACGTCTCTACAATTTTAGCTATTCGATATTAATTTTCTAATACCAAATATTCGTTTTTTAGCTGTATGTAGTGCTGGTAAGAATAATGTAAAAATTCTTTTTCTGCGTCGTTTAACGGTCTGACACGTCTAGCGGGTGCGCCAACATAAAGATGCCCGCTTTCAAGACGTTTAGAATGGGGAACTAATGAACCTGCACCTAGAATGACATAATCTTCAATAACCGCGCCGTCCATGATAATAGACCCCATGCCAATTAAGCAGTAATCACCAATGGTGCAGGCATGAATAACGGCTTTGTGTCCAATAGTGACACCTTTGCCAACAGTGACAGGATAACTAGGTTCTAAATCATGGTGTGCATGAGTAGTATGTAGCACCGAACCATCTTGTATATTGGTGCCATCACCAATAGTAATACTTTCAACATCCCCTCTTAACACAGTGGTCGGCCAGATGGATACATCATCCCCTAGTGTTACGTCACCAATGATAACGGCACTGTCATCAATATAAACAGCGTTACCAATGCTAGGCTGTTTGTCTTTAAATTTTCTAATGGACATGAAAGATTCCTAAGTTTTGTATATTTGAAACAGTGGGCATGGTTGCTCACGTTAATTGTTAATTGTATCTTCTTTACCGTATTGATACATAAAAAAGCATTAGCACCGCTAATAAACATATTTTTAACACGGTTAGTCATGAACCTTAGTTATATGCTATAGTTTCATCTTAATGAGAATGATTGTTGATAACTCAGTAACTGTTTGACAATCAAGCACACTTTATTTAGAAGGCTTTATTATGGCTATTAGTTTAAAAAATCTTGCCGTGGGTGATTTAGGGAAAATAATAGGCTTTGAGCCAACAGGTAAAGCCTATCGTAAACGCTTGTTAGCTATGGGTTTAACACCTGGAACCGAGTTTAGTATTACTCGTTTTGCACCGATGGGCGATCCTGTCGAAATTAAATTGCGCGGTTTTGCTTTGACCTTGCGTAAAGACGAGGCGGCTATTTTGCAAATCGAGAAACTGGGATGAAAACTGATTTTACCGTGGGCGTTGTCGGCAATCCTAATTGCGGCAAAACCACGTTGTTTAATGTTCTGACTGGCTCTAAGCAACAAGTCGGCAATTGGCCTGGTGTGACTGTTGAAAAAAAAACAGGCGAGTATCGCTATGCCGATAGACATATTGAATTAGTCGATTTACCAGGCACTTATTCACTGGAATCAGCCGATGATTCGGTGTCCTTAGATGAAAAAGTGGCGCGTGATTATGTCGCAAGCCGCGCCGCTGATTTAATTATTAATATTGTCGATGCGTCTAATATTGAACGTAATCTGTATTTGACTTCACAACTCATAGAAATGCGCGTACCAATGCTATTGGTGCTCAACATGATTGATGTGGTGAAGCAACGCGGTATTAAAATCGACACGCAATTTTTAGCTGAGCAATTAGGTTGTCCTGTTGTTGCCGTTTCTGCCTCAACTAAACACGGTATTAATTCGTTACAAACGGCGATTAATAGTGCAATTATTGCCAAACCCACGCCCACCGCTCAAATTAGTTATCATCCTGCCTTGGAATCGGCAATCAAGGAAATCTCGCCGCTCTTGGTCGAAACTGCACAACAATATCCCTGTGATTGCCGCTGGTTAGCCTTGCGCTTATTAGAAGACGATACACTCGCTAAAGCGATTGCAGGTGAAGCATTTTTAAGCACTGTTAGGCAATTACAAAGCCAAGTCGAACAACAAACTGATGATGAAATTGATATTTTAGCCGCTGATGCGCGGTACGGTTTTGTCAATCAACTCACGCAAGGCTCGGTGTGTAAGCTCAATGAAATCAGTCGACATGGCACTGAACGTATAGATAGTATTGTATTAAATCGCTTTTTAGGCATTCCGATTTTTCTGTTGGTGATGTATGCGATGTTTATGTTCACTATCAATATCGGCAGTGCGTTTGTGGATTTTTTTGATCAAGCAGTCGGTGCGTTATTAGTGGATGGTTTAGGCGTATTGTTGGCTGAGATGGCTACGCCTGAATGGTTGCTGGTTTTGATTACTAAAGGGATAGGCGGCGGTATTCAAGTGGTAGCTACTTTTATTCCGATTGTCGGTTTTTTGTTTATGTTCTTATCCGCACTAGAAGATTCAGGTTATATGGCACGCGCGGCGTTTGTCATGGATAGGTTCATGCGTTTGATTGGTCTACCAGGAAAATCATTTGTGCCGATGATAGTCGGCTTTGGCTGTAATGTACCTGCGATTATGGCGACACGCACGTTGGAAAATCAACGCGATAGAATTCTGACTAATTTGATGAACCCTTTTATGTCATGTGGGGCAAGATTGCCTGTTTACGCGTTATTTGCGGCGGCATTTTTTCCTGTTGGTGGGCAGAATTTAGTCTTTGGTTTGTATTTATTAGGCATAGTCGTTGCGGTATTAACGGGTTTAATCATGCGCCACACCCTGTTTAAAGGTGAAACTACCCCGTTTATTATGGAGTTACCCACTTATCATTTACCCACTTTTCGCGGCGTATTCTTGCGCACTTGGGACAGACTGCATTCATTTTTGGTCAATGCAGGCAAAGTGATTGTGCCGATGGTGTTAGTGTTAAATTTTCTGAATGCCTTAGGAACAGATGGTAGTTTTGGACAAGAGAACAGCGATAAATCAGTATTAAGTGAAATCGGACGCAGTTTAACGCCTGCCTTTAAACCGATGGGTATCGCTAATGATAATTGGCCTGCCACCGTGGGCATTTTTACGGGCGTGTTAGCTAAAGAGGCTGTGGTTGGTACTTTGGATGCCTTGTATAGTCAAATGGCTAACGCTAACGCACCGTCTGAACAAGCTCCTTTTAATCTTAAAGACGCGCTTGTAACGGCTTGCGCAACAATTCCCGATAACTTAGGCAAGGTGGCTGATAATCTCCTAGACCCGTTAGGACTAGGTTCAGTCAATGAAGAACAAGCGGTTAATACGGGAACCTTTGCCGCCATGCAGCACAGTTTTGATGGTAAAGCGGGTGCCTTTGCTTATCTATTATTTATTTTATTGTACGCGCCGTGTGTTGCCGCCACAGCCGCGATTTACCGCGAAACTAATCGCAACTGGACGCTGTTTGTGGTGTTCTGGACAACAGGTATAGCTTATATGACGGCCACTATTTTTTACCAAACCATACGATATAGCCAGCACCCTAGCTATTCTTTAGTTTGGATTATAGGCTTGTTAGTAGCTTTTTTATCGGTGTTGTTCGGTTTGTGGCTATTGGGCAAAAGACCCGAAAAATCCATGCAGGAGGTTTAGCGAATGATTTTGTCTGATTTAAGAAGTTATTTACAACAACAACGTAGAGTCTCGCTGGCAGACTTAGTTAATCATTTTAATATTGACGCTGATGCCTTGCGCGGTATGCTGGGCAAATGGATTAGTAAAGGTTATGTGCGGGTCATGCCGTTAGAGTCTGCTTGCGGTACCAGTTGCTGTAAATGTGATCCTACATTGACAGAATTGTATGAATGGATAAATAAATAGTCATATTGTGGATAATTTCAACTAAAATAAAAACTCAGTACTGTAGTTTAGGGTGAGTAAGCGACTCCAACCTACTGTGCTTTAGTTATTCATAAAAGACGGTAAAAAGTGTTTCCGCCTTAAGTTGAAGACGCAAAAATAACCTTTTTATTTTTAGCACCCATGCAAACAGGAGTCAAACATTGTCCACACAGTCATCCAATATTCTCATTGGCTATTTATCTGAAATTCGCAATAACGGCATGGATGCCAGAATAGCAGAAGAATTCGTCAAAGACACATCGCGTATCAAAGTAGACAATGAAGAAATTTTAGTCGGTCATATCGGTTCGTATGTCGCTATTAGGCAAGCTAATATCAATATCTTAGCCGTCACTATTAAAATGTGGGAAGTAAATCGTTTTGATAACGCAGATATGCGTAAAACGGATCGTTTTATCGCTTTAGCCCCTGTCGGTGAAATTTTAAAGGATGGTACATTTTCTCGTGGCATCACTAATTATCCGACAGCGGGTGCAAAGGTTTATGCCGTTGGTATCACCGAAGTCAGTGCTATTTTTTCAAAATACCAAAAGTATAAATTTTTTGTTGGTCAGCTATCTTCGCATAGGGATTATCATCTAGGTCTTGATCCACAGATTTTTTTCAGTCGCCATTTTGCTATTGTTGGGCAATCTGGTTCAGGTAAATCATGGGCAGTAACGAACCTGATTCAACGCGCTATTAAATCCATGCCTAAAAGCCATATCATTTTGCTAGATTTGCACGGTGAATATTGCTGGAAAGATAGCAACGGCAAACAGTATTCGGCATTTGATGAAAGCGTGGTCAATTGCATTGATGCGCAAGAAATGGAAATGCCGTATTGGATGATGAGCTATGCTGAATTAGTCGATCTATTTATTGATAGGGAAGATAAAGGCGCGTCCACACAAATGTCGTTTATGAGCGAAATATTGATGCAGCTCAAGCGCAAAGAGTCTAAGCGCATTGGTCTGTCTACCTTTTCAATTGATACCCCTATTTACTTCTCCCTAGCGGAGATGTACATGGCATTCAAAACCGCAAACGAAGAGAAAAAAGCCTTTGGTAAAGTGCTAGGTCCTTTGTATGGGCAATTTGATAATTTTCTGATTAAAATGCAAAGTCGCTTAAATGACGTGCGCTATGATTTTTTACTCAGACCAAAAAAACGTAAAAGTTCAGAAAGCATGGTGGATTTATTACGCACTTTTGTGGGATTAGGCGATAAGAAAGCCAATGTTACTGTGGTCGATTTAAGTGCTGTACCGTCTGATATTCGCCCTGCGATTGCTGCGCAAGTTGGACGCTTAGCCTACGAGTTTAATTATTGGAATCCTAATCGCCGTGAATTTCCTATCACATTAATCTGTGAAGAAGCACACGTTTATATTCCCAAAGAAAGGGGCGGGCAGTTTGAAGGCTCGAAGAAAATGATGGAACGTATTGCCAAAGAAGGGCGAAAATACGGAGTTTCCATTGGTGTAGTCAGTCAAAGACCGACCGAACTTTCTGAAACTATGCTGTCACAATGTACGTCATTTATTTGTTTACGCACCACTAGCTTAGATGATCAAGCTTATATTAGAGGATTAATTCCCGAATCGGAAGGTAATTTAGCCGATGTACTCAGTTCACTCGGTCGAGGTGAAGCCCTAGTATTAGGTGAAGCCGTGCCATTACCAACACGCGTACAGCTTTACAAACCGAATCCAGAACCAAAAAGTAATGATGTCGATTATGTGGCTGGCTGGAGAAAAGGAACAGATAACATGAACGTCGAAGAAATCGTACAACTATGGCGTACTCAGGATAGACGCTAACCAATTTATTTTATACCTAAAAAAGGAGACACGCTTGGCTTGGATACTGTTATTTGCAGCAGGTTGCGTAGAAATAATCTTTGCTTTAAGTCTTAAATATAACGAAGGGTTTACCAAACTGTGGCCTAGTGTTATCACAGCAATATCGGGTGCAGGCAGTTTTGGTTTATTAATGTGGGCAATCAAAACCTTACCACTAGGTACAGCTTATGCCGTATGGACAGGCATGGGGGCGGTGGGTGTTGCCATTATGGGCATTATTCTGTTTAAAGAATCAATGGATTGGCTACGCTTATTATCCATTATCTTGGTTATCATCGGCATTATCGGTCTTAAATTAACGGACTCATATTAACCATGCTACACCTTATTTCTCAGTCGCCGATTGAAAGTGCGGTGTTAGCACGGTTCTGTGCTGGTGATGATGTCGTCTTTCTTGATAGTGCGGCACTGCGCTTGTTAAAAGCAGGTGACTTAAACAACACCTTAGTTGAATTGCTTAAAATTCAACAATTGTATGTGTTAGCTGATGATTTAGCGGTACGGGGTATCGCGGCGGCGGAATTAGTACAAGGCATTAACGTCATCGATTATGCCCAATTAGTGGCTTTAACCGTTAAAAACCCAGTCATTCAATCATGGACATAATGCCCGAAACCACCGCGCAAGGCTTTTTAGTCAATGCCAACGATTGGAATGAGACCGTTGCCAATCAATTAGCCCAATTGAACCAAATAACTTTAACCCCTGCACACTGGGAAATTATTGGTTTTATTCGCGATTATTATCAGCAATTTAAACATCTGCCCAATATGCGCGTCTTCATCAAAGCGATAGCCAAAACCTTAGGTGAAGACAAAGGTAATAGTCGCTATCTGCACAGTTTATTTCCTGACGCGCCATTACGCGATGCCTGCAAATTAGCAGGATTGCCTAAACCACCCACTTGCTTGTAAAACAGCTTTAGCTGTTTTTTCTTCAATAGCTAAAGCTATTGAACTTCTTTGAAACGATGAATCAACCGCCGATCCTTCTTATTCGGCTTATGTTCAGACGGCGTAAAACCAGACAACGCTCGTTGTTCGCGTTGCAATATCTGTTGTTGCTCACGTTTAGCCAAACTATCCGCATCTTCATGATAAAGTAATACCGCATCTTTTGCCGCACGGCGTTGTGCGCTGAGTGCAGTAATGGTAATTTGCCAGCGCAAACCGTCTTTACTAATAGACAACACCGAGCCTACTTTTACCTCTTTACTGGCTTTGACACGTTGGTCATTAACATGGACTTTACCGCCTGAAATCGCTTCCGCTGCAAGCGAGCGCGTCTTAAAAAACCGCGCTGCCCACAGCCATTTATCTAAGCGTATCGCATCAAGTTCAGATTGCGCCATGATGATGTTCGGCGTGTTTTTTCAAGCCCTTAGGTAAAGAAAACACTACTTTTTCTTCGATACCTTGAATCTCAATAGTGGATTCGCCACCCCATGTTTTTAACTGATCTATCACTTCTTGTACCAATACTTCAGGCGCGGAAGCCCCCGCTGTCACACCCACCGTATTGACACCCTCAAACCAATTTAGCTGCATATCTTTTGCGGTATCAATAAGATAGGCTTTTCTACCTAATTGTTCAGCAATTTCGCGCAAACGATTTGAGTTTGAACTATTAGGCGAACCGACCACCAGAATGATTTCTGCCGATTTAGCCAATTCATGTACTGCATCTTGACGGTTTTGTGTGGCATAACAAATATCGTCTTTTTTCTGCTCTTGAATTGACGTAAAACGCGCTCTTAAAGCATCGACCATCACTTTAGTATCCGTCATGGATAATGTGGTTTGCGTAACATAAGCCAAATTATTAGGATTATGCACTGCTAATTTTTCCACATCAGCAGGCGTTTCAACTAAATAAATACCGCCATTTTCAGTGCATTTTTCATACTGCCCCATCGTGCCTTCCACTTCTGGATGCCCCGCATGACCGATTAGAATGACTTCACGGTCTGATTTAGCGTGTTTAGCCACTTGAATATGTACTTTCGTGACTAACGGGCAAGTCGCATCAAATACCGTTAAATTGCGCTCTTTGGCTTCTTTTTGTACCTGTTTAGACACGCCATGCGCACTAAAAATAAGATAAGAACCGACAGGTACATCGGTTAAATCTTCAATAAAAATCGCGCCTTTTTCTTTCAGACCATCCACCACAGTACGGTTATGTACCACTTCATGGCGTACATAAATCGGTGCGCCAAACGTTTCAATGGCTTGATCGACAATTTCGATAGCCCTATCAACACCAGCACAAAATCCACGAGGGTTAGCGAGTAAAATTTTCATATCTTGACTTTATAGGTTGGTTATTTGTGAATGGCGTTATTCTAACGTAACAAAGCGACCACTGCTATTAAGTTAAGTCATTCATAGCAATATGATAGGGATAACATCCGCTATGAGTGCATAGATTGGGTTGGCAATCAGTCAACCCAACGGTGATGAAACAGTGGTTATAATTAGTCGTGTAAAGGGGTATTGTAGGGGTATCTGCTTTTTGGTAACCCAGCATTCAGTATAATGAAACAATCCGCGTTTCAATATCAATAAAACATCATGCAATACCGCCGCGATTACACACAAGGAGCGAGTTATTTTTTCACCGTTGTGACGTTTCGGCGTGTTCGGTTTTTACAGAATGAAGCGGCGGTTAATAGTTTACGACAGGCATTTAAAGATGAAATGGCACGCCGTCCGTTTGTCATTGATGCCATCGTCATTATGCCCGACCATATTCACAGTATATGGACATTATCAGAAGGCGATGCCGATTATTCCATGCGTTGGCGTAACATCAAACACGCATTTACCCAACAGATTGCACCCGAACAACGTCCCGCCGTGTATGCCAGTCGCCAACACAAAGGCGAACAAGCGATATGGCAACGGCGGTTTTGGGAGCATCGCATTCGTGATGATGAAGATTTTAGCCATCATGTGGATTATATTCATTACAATCCCGTTAAACACGGTTATGTCAAACGTCCCACCGATTGGGCATACAGCAGTATTCACCGATACATTCGGCAAGCTGTGTTACCCGCGACATGGGGCAGTGATACGATTGTTATACCCGATGGCGTGGGTCACGAGTAATGAGAGATTTGTAGGTTGGGTTGGCAATAAGCCAACCCAACAAAAACGCGATAATGAAACGGTTGTGATAATGGTCGCGGTTCGTGAGTAATGTTGGGTTGCCAAAAGCGGGCAACCCAACCTACGCGGCTCGCTAAAGTCATTGAAACGCAAGCGATAATGATACATCGAAATTAATTCAAAATATTGAAATTCAGTGTAGGCTGGGGTGAGGAACGAACCCCAGCAGGCAATGAGACAACGCAAAGATAAGCATTAAAACCAAACCCAATTTGACGAGTTGTGTGTTGTTGATGAGTAGCGAATGCTTGAAAATGTTGGGGTTCGCAAGCTCACCCCAACGTACGCGGTACGCGGTGGTTAATGTTGGGTTGCCAAAAGCGGGCAACCCAACCTACGCGGCTTCGCGGCAAACCAGCGGTGGTCACCATTCGAGATCATTGGTAGGGTTTGGCGACAACAAGACGACAAGCTTCCCATCCATAATTAGCAAGGGCGTGGGTATCGTGCTCTGCCGCTTCGCTGCCTGAATTTTCTGGCAAAAGTCTGGCTTACACGAACGCGTGTAGATATTGAATTCCTTGAACAAAAAATTTCGGAGAGCACGGTTAGAGAATATTCCAGCCATTTGTCGATTCGATTTCGCATCTCCATACATAACGATTTCGTCAAATGCTCCATCGTTCAGTGCCTGCGCTTGAGAGATTTGTTGCCCGAGGTAACGCATGGCTGGATACACCATTTGGATGTTCTGGAAATTTATGTACCAAGCTAAGGCTCCCGTCAATAATAGCACCGCCGAAATGACGGTTCCTATGAGTACAAAGCGACTGGAATAGACCAAGAAGATTGCAGGGGTGCATATGACACCCCACAGCCAGAGGGATGATCGTATAGGTAAATCCAAACCGGCTATGATGGATAAAGTAGCTTCCATACCTAGGATTACGAATCCGAACACTAAAACGGTTGCGCATTGCTGGATCAAAACACCTCTCACAAAACAGATGCCGTAGCCGATTGCTGCGGCGAAAAGTGCTGGTCGCAACATTTTGACAGAAGTGTAGTACTGTAGATATCGTTCTACGTTTGAGCGAAGCGTGCCAGTAGAAAATAGGGGTGTCGGCTGCCGCCAGCTGGCTGGCTGGATAGTGAAGTGGTCATGAAAAATATAATTCAGAGTGAAAGCGACCAGTAACGCCGCGATGAATGAAGAAACATAAATAGCAAGTCCCGCAATTGCGCCTTTCGTCTTGCCAGAAAACGAAGCACCGTACAGGATCAAAAGCAGCGGTCCAAACGATGGGTAGCAAAGAAACCCAGATATTACTGCGAAAGGGATGATGCTCAGTTTAGCGTGATCGGTGGTGGTTTTGATCATCAGAAGAAATACGATGTTGAAAATCAACACCCCTGTAATTTGGGTAACTGGCCACAGCATCGTTACGGCGGCCATCGGCGCGAAGAATATTAGCAGAGCCGCCAGAACGCCAGCGCGATTCGTAATGACTTTCGCCGCCAGTATGCTGAAGGAGGAATACAAAAACAGGTAAATAGCAAATGCGGAATATGTCGAGAGCTTGTTGCTCACGAACGACCATAAGAAGTTGATCCACCGACCCTCAGTAAAAGCTTTGCTCCACGGCGATTCAAAACCCTGATCAAATCCGTTACCGATTAGCCAGTCTTAGTCATCATGAGCTATGAAGGGGTCATTTAGCTGACCGATTGAGAACATAGCTACCAGCACGATCACGACAAATATAAGAAATTGCCGATCGAGCTCGGATACATAGTTTAAAACGGATTTGAACATTATATAAACTCCTATTCTGTAATTCGTAAGTAGATTAGCGACATAATTCGCCAAATAATATTCGGTACATTACGCTATTGTTAATGTGCCCTACATGATAAAAAACCATGTATCTATCATTCATCAATTTCTCTAAAAAACCTCCCCAAATACCTTCCAGTATAAGACTGCTCCAAACCCGCCACAGTCTCAGGCGTACCCTCAGCCAACAACAAGCCGCCACCATCGCCACCTTCTGGTCCCATATCAATAATCCAGTCAGCGGTTTTAATCACATCTAAGTTATGTTCGATGACAATAATCGTATTACCGTGATCGCGTAAGGTGTGTAATACGGATAGCAGTTGTTTGATGTCGTGAAAATGTAAGCCTGTGGTGGGTTCATCGAGAATATACAGGGTGTTGCCTGTGTCGCGTTTTGCCAGTTGTTTGGCGAGTTTGACCCGTTGCGCTTCGCCGCCTGACAGTGTGGTGGCGTTTTGTCCTAGGGTGATGTAGCTTAAACCGACTTCTATCAGAGTGTGCAGTTTTCGCGCAAGGCTCGGTACGGCACTGAAAAAGTCGGCGGCTTCTTCAACGGTCATGTTGAGTATGTCGTCTATGGTTTTGCCTTTGTAGTGAATTTCAAGGGTTTCGCGGTTGTAGCGTTTGCCATGACAGATGTCGCAATGCACAAAAATATCAGGTAAAAAGTGCATGGCGACTTTTATCACGCCGTCACCCTGACAGGCTTCACAGCGTCCGCCTTTGACGTTGAAGCTAAAGCGTCCGACTGTGTAGCCGCGTGAACGCGCTTCGGGCGTGGCGGCGAACAGTTCGCGGATGTGGGTGAATAGTCCCGTGTATGTCGCGGGATTGGAGCGCGGCGTTCTGCCGATGGGGCTTTGGTCTATGTCTATGACTTTATCGAAATGCTCTAAGCCTTCTATGCTGTCGCACGGCGCGGGGCTAGTGCCAGCGCGGTTGATGTGGCGGGCGGCATAGCGGTATAGCGTGTCGTTGACTAGCGTGGATTTGCCTGAACCTGATACGCCTGTCACGCAGGTGAATAAGCCGATGGGGAAGCTAATGGTGACATTTTTTAGATTATTGCCGTGCGCGTTGCGGATGATGAGCTGTTTATCGGGATTGGGCGGCGTGAGTTTTTCGGGTACGTCTATGCGGAGTTTGCCAGACAGGTATTGACCTGTTAGCGATTCGGGCGTGTTGAGTATGTCTTCCACGCTGCCCTGAGCAATGACACTGCCGCCGTGTACACCTGCACCGATGCCTATATCGACGATATGTTGCGCGGCGCGTATCGCGTCTTCATCATGTTCGACCACGATGACGGTATTGCCTAAATCGCGTAGCCGTAACAGCGAATCTAACAGGCGTTGGTTATCGCGTTGATGCAAGCCGATGGACGGTTCATCCAACACATACATGACACCGACCAGCCCTGCGCCAATTTGACTGGCAAGGCGGATGCGTTGTGCTTCGCCGCCTGAGAGGGTATCGGCACTGCGGTCTAGGCTGAGATAATTCAGCCCGACATTGTTTAAAAATTCCAGCCGTTGCACCACTTCTTTGATGATTTTTTCCGCAATCACGGCGCGTGAACCCGTTAAGCTGAGTTGTTGAAAAAACGCCAGCGCGGCATGAATGGATAAACGAGTGACTTGATGAATCGGCGTGTCAGCGATAAACACATGACGGGCGGCGGTGTTCAGTCTTGCACCCTGACACGCGGCGCATGGCGTTTGTGTTAAAAACTTTGCTAGGTCTTCACGCACACTGAGCGAGTCGGTTTCTAAATAACGCTTCTGCATGATGTTTAACACGCCCGCAAAACGCAACGGTTTCGCGCCATGCAAGACTGCCTCTTGCGCGGCTTTGGGCAAGTCTTGAAACGGCGTGTTGATGTCAAATTCATAATGCTGTGCCAACGCGCACAAAATCGGATAAAAATAGCTGTTGTTTTTATCCCAACTTTTAATCGCACCGTCCGCTAAACTCAATTCTGGAAACTGCACCACCAATTCAGCATCAAAATGTTGGCTTACGCCTAGCCCGTCACACGTTGGACACGCGCCTTTAGGATTGTTAAAGGAAAAAATACGCGGCTCTAACTCGCTTAAACTGTAGCCGCAATGACTACAGGCATAGCGTTCAGAAAAATGCAGCGTTTTATCATCATCCATGCACACCGCAAGCGCGATACCTTCCGCCAGTCGTAACGCGGTGGCTAAGGATTCCGACAAACGCAAACCCATATCCTCACGAATTTTAAAACGGTCAACCACCACATCAATGCTGTGTTTGGTTTTAGGATTCAGTGTCGGAGTATCGTCCAATTCATACACCGCGCCATCAATTCGCACCCGAATAAAACCTTGAGCGCGTAAGTTAGCGAGTAACTGGGTGTGTTCGCCTTTTCTATCATTCACGACAGGCGCGAGTAACATCCAGCGTTGTTGTTCAGGTTGCGCCAGTAATTGGTCAACCATCTGGCTAATGGTTTGCGCTTCCAACGAACCGCCATGTTCTGGACAACGCGGCGTACCCACTCTGGCATATAACAAACGCAAATAATCATAAATTTCGGTAATCGTACCCACGGTAGAGCGTGGATTATGCGAGGTGGATTTTTGTTCGATGGAAATGGCGGGCGATAAACCCGAAATTGAATCCACATCGGGCTTATCCATAATCGCCAAAAACTGCCGCGCGTACGCCGACAACGATTCCACATAACGCCGTTGCCCTTCGGCATATAAAGTATCAAACGCCAACGAAGATTTACCCGAACCTGATAAGCCCGTAATCACGATGAGTTGATTACGCGGCAGTTCTAAGTCTATGTTTTTCAGGTTATGGGTTCTTGCCCCGCGTATTTTGATGGAGTCCATGGTGTTTTGTGGGTTGTGAGCGATGGGGCATTATAGAATGGTTTGGGGTGGTAGGGTACGAGTTGCGTAGCTTAATAATCATAACGGTACGCGGGAACAGTATGCGGCACATAGCTCTACTTGGTTAATCATAAAAACTATGCTGAAATCGATAGTAAATTTTATTGCAGGTTCAATTGTTATTTGGAGTTTAGTTATTAGATTAGAAGTTACGCATTGACAGAGGGTGTAGGCTATGTATTTTGAACGCACCGAAGCCAAAGAAAGTTGGCAAATAATGATAAGAGAAAGCAGCCGCCCAAC
>WSSedA1B3DRAFT_1000152_pt1 | contig 19503 bp, 14 predicted proteins | sample WetSurSiteA1Bulk_FD_9468 | JGI IMG/M metagenome (IMG submission 9468)
AATCCAAATGTTATTCCAAGTCCATGACGATGTTACTTTATTCCGTTTGCCTTTTGATGTTTCAGCGCAATGGTAATTTGAACGCTATTTTTAATTAACAATACCTCTTTTTCAAAGTCCGATGACTATCATGCTTGGGTCACCCATCTTTTCATTCGGAAATACAATTTGTCTATATCACTTTGATTTTTACCACTACCTAAAAAAGTATCTATATATGTTTTAGGGGCTTTCCTTCACACCTAATAAGTTTGGTTAGTGTGGCAGTGGTGATTGACTGGTATTCACGGCAAGTGGTCGGCTGCTCGATGGCAGCTCACCTGCGTGCTAGACTGGTCAATGATTCACTGTTGATGGCACTCTGAAAACGTAAGCACGCTAAAGGCTTACTCTGGCACACCGATCGAGGCAATCAATACGCCTTGGTCTGCCACCGTTTGTACTCAAGCAACATGGCATTCAGCAAAGTATGAGTCACAAAGGCAACTGTTGGGTCAATGCCGTCTCCGAGAGTTTTTTTCATACCATGAAAACCCCGAATTGATACACCAACAACCCTACCCAACTAGAGAGTACGCTAGAAAAGTCGTGTTTGACTATATAACTGACAACGATTCTATTCCAGCAATGGCTATGTCTCGCCTGTGTCACACCGAATCGCAACACAAAGCAGCTTAACTTTGTGTCCTGAAATATTGATACATCAAAATCTTGTATTCGATTCAGAGCATAGTGATTATTTGAAATATTTTGCCACTTTAATGTTTGAATTTGTTAGGTCTTTCATGCTGCCTCTTTATTTCGCTCACCTTACAGACAAAGTGAGCAAATGATAACTTCTTTGTTGCCTGAAAAAGTATCTTAGGTTGGGTGCTACTCTCCGTACATCATTGTAAGGAATACCCCACCCAACAGCGACCTTAATTGTGTTAAATGTTCGCAAAGCTCACTTTAAATTACACATCCAACACGCCCACATTCAACGCATTCTGCACGATAAAATCACGGCGGGGTTCGACAACATCACCCATGAGCGTGGTAAAAATTTCATCGGCGGCAATCACATCTTCGATACGCACTTGTAGTAAACGGCGGTTGTTGGCATCTAGCGTGGTTTCCCAGAGTTGTTCTGGATTCATTTCGCCTAGTCCTTTGTAGCGTTGGATGTGTTGCCCTTTTTTGATTTCTTTCATCATCCAGTCAAAGGCTTGTTTGAAGTTGCTGACGGGTTGTTGGCGTTCGCCCATTTGCATGAATGAAGTGGCGGTGAACATCTCGGCGGTATGTTGGATATAAGAGACGATTTTTGCGTAATCCTTGCCGTTAAAGAACGTGGAGGGCAGTACAAAAGTTTTGGTAATCGCGTGCAGGCGTTTAGTGATTAACACGGAAAAATCGTGACTGGTTTTGTAATCCAGCGTGATGATAAATTCCGCTTTGCTGTCGCAATCTTGTAAACGCTGTTGTAACTTAGCTAGCCAAGCGTTAAGTTTCTGCTCGTCTTGTTTCAGTTCATCATCTACTACGTCCATCATGGCAAGTTGTTCTAAAAACACGTTGTCATAACGACGCGCTAAACGATCAACCACTTCCACGACACCGACATATTCATTAGCCAGTTTTTCTAAACCCGCGCCTTGTATCGGTGGCGTTTCAGCATCCGTAAATAACTGGGCTTTATCTAACGCCAGTTGAATCAGGTAGCGGTTTAATTCAGCATCGTCTTTGACGTAATTTTCTTGTTTGCCTTTTTTTACCTTATATAAAGGCGGCTGAGCAATATAAATGTAACCTTTTTCGACAATTTCAGGCAGCTGTCTATAGAAAAAGGTCAGTAACAAAGTGCGTATGTGTGAACCGTCTACGTCCGCATCAGTCATAATGATGATGCGGTGATAACGCAGTTTTTCGAGATTGTATTCGTCTTTGCCAATGCCACAGCCTAACGCAGTGATAAGTGTGCCGACTTCTTCGGAGGAAATCATTTTGTCGAAACGGGCTTTTTCGACGTTCAAAATTTTACCTTTTAACGGCAAAATCGCTTGTGTGCGGCGGTCGCGTCCTTGTTTGGCTGAACCGCCCGCCGAATCCCCTTCCACTAAAAACAGTTCAGAAAGGGCTGGATCTTTTTCTTGGCAATCGGCCAATTTTCCTGGGAGACCTGCAATATCCAACGTGGTTTTACGGCGTGTCATTTCGCGGGCTTTACGCGCGGCTTCTCTGGCTCTTGCAGCATCGATAATTTTACCGACAATAGTTTTAGCAATTTGCGGTTTTTCTAATAAAAACTCTTGCAGCTTTTCATTCATCGTTGATTCGACCAGTGGCTTCACTTCCGAAGACACGAGCTTATCTTTAGTTTGTGAAGAAAATTTCGGGTCTGGCACTTTGACTGATAATACAGCGGTTAGCCCTTCTCGCGCATCGTCACCTGTAGTCGATACTTTTTCTTTTTTTGCCGCGCCGCTGGATTCAATGTATTGGTTGATAGTGCGCGTCAACGCGCCTCTAAAACCTGCTAAGTGACTGCCGCCATCGCGTTGCGGAATGTTGTTGGTATAACAAAATACGTTTTCTTGGTAAGAATCATTCCACTGCATGGCGACTTCCACGGTCACGCCTTCTTTTTCGGCAATAAAATAAAACACATCGGGGAATAGCGGCGTTTTGTTTTTATTTAAGTGAGTGACAAACGCGCTGATACCGCCTTCAAATTCAAATACATCTTGGCGGTCGGTGCGCTCATCGGTCAAGCTGATACGCACACCTGAATTTAAAAATGACAGTTCGCGCAAACGCTTTGCCAAAATATCGTAGTGAAATTCTAAATCAGTAAAGGTTTGTGCGCTGGGTTTAAAGTTAATCGCTGTGCCTGTTCCTTCTGCATCACCCGCTTCCGCTAACCGTTCAACTGGCACGCCCATGATGTATTTTTGTTGATATAACTTACCATTGCGGCGAATTTCTAAATTGAGTTCTTCCGATAAAGCATTCACCACCGACACACCGACACCGTGCAGACCGCCTGACACTTTATAAGAATTATCATCAAACTTACCGCCTGCATGAAGCACGGTCATAATAACTTCCGCTGCTGATACGCCTTCTTCTTCGTGTATATCGACAGGAATACCGCGCCCATCATCGGCAACCGTCACAGAACCATTACTGTGAATAACTACGCGAACTTCTTTGCAATAACCCGCTAAGGCTTCGTCTATGGAATTATCCACCACTTCAAAAACCATGTGATGCAAACCAGAGCCATCATCGGTATCACCGATGTACATACCTGGACGCTTTCTGACTGCATCCAAACCTTTTAACACTTGAATATTGGTACTGTCGTAGTGATCGTTAGCGTTAGTCATGACTTTCTCATTCTTCCTCTAGTGATGAATGTTCCACGTGGAACATTATTTTTTAATTTTAGTTATGCTGTTGCACAGCAAACATTGCCTTGATTGCAATGTTCCACGTGGAACATTTATTCATTCGGCTAGGATAGTGTGTTGCGTGTAAATTATACACGATGGCGGGGGTGGCTAGTGCATGAATGCGACACTGCTATTTTTGGAGTCAGGCAATGTTCTACGTGGAACATTTTTGCTGTTATAAGCTAAAGCTCAATCTGTTCAATGGCAAAAGCGGCGGATAATTGTTTAATCAACGCAACTGCTGCCGCGCTTAATGACTCACCAAATGCGATGACACCATCTTCATGCCCAAGCATGGTAAATACGTTGATGGTTGGTTTCGTTTTAAGTAATTCTGCGACTGCCTTAGCCATTTCAGGCGTACCATAAGCTATATCGGCGGCGGTGTGGGCTAAGCTCAAAGCATCAGTGTTTTGCCAAATAATCGGACTATGCACATGAATCACCGCATTGATACGGGCATCGTGTGCATACACACTGGCATGAGTCAGTGCTTCCGATGAAGGTTTACACGCGCCTTGTGAATAAATTTGATTTTTATGTGGATAAGCTTGGGTAATCAAACAATAATCCTGCCGACTTAATTGCTCAAGATGTCCTGTTTGCGTACCACTGATAATAAATTGTGAACTGCCTGCAATGCGTTGACTGATATTGCCATAGCCTAGTCCATGATAACGACATGGGTCTTGTCCAATAAGATTGAGTTTAAACAACACAGTATGCCAAGCATTGATTTCAGCTAAGGAAAATTCCTTAGCCAGTTCCTCATCAATGTGATGAAGTTCATATTTAATGACACCTTCGGATTCAGCCATGTTTGATTCTTCTTTGAGCTGTGATGTTTAAACCTATTGTGTTTTTAGAATCAAAGATTCTTAATATAAAGATGCGTGTCAAAATGTAGAGCGTGCATTATTTATAACTACTACAAAATTATTTGGAAGAATTTCTTTTTACCCATTCCACTAAATGTTTATCTGTGCTTCCTGAATGAGCGATTTCAGTTGCAATAAAAACAGATAGTTTTTGTTTTAGATGTTTCAAAATAGAGCTTGATTTTTCAAGTGTTTCGATTGCAGCAGTATAATTTCCTTTTGCCACATCGTAATATATTTTTAGCTTATTCAAACTAGACACAAAACTTTTTCGCCCTCCATTTTTATCAATCATATCTTGAATTTTTTTAAAATCTTCTTTAACTGACTGAAATGTATTAGAGTCTTTACTAAACTTCATCTTGATTTCAGCTCTAGTTAAATGCACGGATAATAAATTAGGATTTTCACTAACAGCCTTATTTGCCCACTCTAAAGCAACAGATGGATTTTTTAATACGCTAAAAAAATGAGCTTTTCTCATTGAGTAAAAACTCTTTTTTTCCCTTTTATCTGCAATTTCAAGTCGTTCAAATAAGTCTTGAATTTCCACATCATTATTTAAAGCAAAAGGATTTGGTCGAAGACGCTCAATCAAAGAGCATAAAAGAATATCTAATAGGTATGGGTTTTGACGAGAATGTAAAAAAGCACTACGCGCAAATTTTTCAGCTTCGGAGTAATTCTCCATTTCTACTAATGTGGTGGCTAATTCACGCAAAATATGAAAGTCACTTTCCTGATAACGTAATGCTTCTCTAAACTCTTTTTCAGCTTCACTAAATTTGCCATGCCAACGATTATTAAATCCACGCATAAAATAAATATGACGTTTTGCGGCTGATAAATTTAGTTTTTCGAGATTATCGATAGCAAAATCTAAAGCATTATCTTTGGATATTCTAATAGCGGACATACCCATCAATCTAAGCACTTCTGTTTTAGCATTGATTGTTAAAGTATCTTGTTTGTCAAAGGCTTTGTGGCAAAAAGTAATTGTTTCAGAATATGACTTTTTATCATAACAATCACGAGCCACTCTAAGAAAATGTGAACCAAGTAATGACCTGTCAGAGAAGAAACCTTGTTTTCCTTCTTTTATAGCAGCAAGGGTCGTTGCTTCAATAGTTGCTATAGATACTTGATCATCAACCTTGTAATTTTCACTAAATGTTAATAATTTTTTTCTAGCCTGTATGATGAAAGTTGCCGTATTTTTTGAAAACTTTTGTTTCAATTGTGCATTGATTAAATAAGGTGCTAATTGAAGAAAGTCGCCTTGTGGTTCTAAAATACCGAAATCAAGCAATCTTATGAGAGCTTTTGATATTTCTGTGTCATCATTTCCAAAAATCGCTGCAATATCAGTTGCAGGTAATATGTTAAATTCCTCGAATAAGGCTAATAGCTCTTCTTCATTTTCTGAAAATGAAATGTTATCAACCAATGAATACGATAAGGCTCGAATTTGTTCTAACAAAGATTTGTTATTAGCTATTAGCACTGCATGACCCATTTGCTTTATATATTCAGCAGTAGCCAAAATGGTGCTAGGATGCCCTGTTATTTGTTTATTTAGTTCGAGAATAAACTGTTTTGGTGCATTAATTGAATTCTGTTGTAAAGCAAAAATCCATAGTTTTTCAGAATCTTTAGGATTTAAACTTTCGATTTTAAAACAAGCAACATTTTTGTTTTTTCGCTGTGTTTCAAACGATGGCATTCTTCTACCTACAATTATTAATTGTGGATATTGCTTTGATGGAAGTTCGCGAATAAGTTGATATAACCAAGGTTGAAATACTCCATTTTCAGTTATAGCTCCAGCATCAACATTTAACCAAAGAAACTGTTTTTCTGATGTAATATCTGCTATAAGTAGAGCAATTTGTTTTACTTGTTCAGAAATTTCCATTTTTTGAAAATCCGTAAGTAGCTTATCTAATTCAGAACGCACAGGGCTTTTTAGTAAAACATAGAGTTTAAACAACAACTCAAGACTTCCCTCGCTATCTGTCAAAGATGTTTCAATGCCTTTTATATCGTAACTTGGATAAATACTTCCTAAAACTCGATGCAATAACGAACGACGACCAATTCCTTCTGCACCACTAACATAAATCAAATTTGGCGGATCAGAAGTTAAATCACTTAGACGTTCTTCAATTTCTGCTATTTCTTTAGCTCGTCCCACCCATATAGTACGAGATGGTTGCGAAGCTAAATCAAGGGAAATCAAATCAGCCCGAATTTTATTTGCTATTTTTATCGGGTTAGATGATTTGATAAACACATATTGTGTTAGCCAAGATGGTAACTCTGCGTGATTCAACTCATCAATAATAAAAACGATAATTCCACCTAACTTACCCGAATATAATGATTCTTGAGCAAGTTTTATTTCAGTATTGACCCAAGGAGATTCTAAGCTATCAATTGAAGCAAAAAGAACAAACAAATCAGAGCGTGAGAAATGCTTTGCTAAAACTCATTGTTTAATTCCCTATTTTGATTTGAAAAGAAACCGTCGCCATGCAGCTGATGGTTTGTTGAATCTAGTCTAAGTGTTTGATTTTGTTATCTGACATGGCTTTAATTCGTAGAGTTGATGGGCTGTATTCCCCGAAAATCAATTAGTTAAGGACTGACAAAACGGTATGGCTAATTCAGTATTTGTGACACCGTTCGTGGTGAGCTTGTCGAACCACAGCACCCTTCGACTGTTCGACAAGCTCACGGCTCAGGGCGAACGGATTGTAATCATCTTACGATGTATTAGCTATAGCTGTTGTTTAAATCTAATTGTGACAGTTAGATGCTTTTAGTCATAGTTTTTTACTGCCCTATATATATAAGGAGTAAATGTGGACAAATAGGCGTGTTTTGTTTAATACCTCGTACTTGGTTACACAACAATGTTCCACGTGGAACATTGTGTGCAGTGTTTCACGTTTAGCTTAACGTTATAAACGCATGGGCATAACAATAAATTTATACGCACAGCCTTCGGGTTCGTCGATAAAACAACTGCTGGCGTTGCTAGCTATGGTAAGTACTGCGTATTCAGAATCGAGATTTGATACAGCATCGAGTAGGTATTGGGCATTGAAGGCGATGGATAATGGATCGCCTGTGTATTCAATGGCTAGTTCTTCTTCTGCTTCGTCGTGTTCGGGATTGTGTGTGCTGATGCGTAGGCTATCGCTGGTCATGTCGAAGGTTACGCCTTTAAATTTTTCATTGGATAAAATAGCTACTCGCGTTAATGCGTTTTTAAGTAGTTGTTTTTCAATATGAATTTTACTAAAGAAATCTTGTTGAAAGACTTTGCCAAAATCGGGGTATTTTGAATCGACTAATTTGGCCGAGAATACTAAGTTCTTGATAAAAATACGAATATTGTTACTAGAAAATTCTACTTTTAATTCAGCATCGGGATCATCAAGTAGGCGATTAAGTTCTAATACGCCTTTTCTGGGCAAAATAATGCGTGCTTCAAAGCCTGTTCCTTGTTCTAACTGGTCTTCATAAATAGATAAACGGTGTCCATCAGAAGCAACCAGTTCTAAATGGCTGTTAGAAATATGCAGCAATAGACCGTTTAAATAATAACGTACGTCCTGATTTGCCATACAAAACAATGTCTTATCAAGAGCTTTTTTAAATTTCCCTGCATTGATAGAAAATTGATTTTCTAATTCGCTTTCTGCAAATTCTGGATAATTGTCAGCAGGTAAGCAGCTTAGAGAAAATTTACTGCGATTAGATGATATTTTTACTTTATCGTCGTGTTGTTCAAATTTAATTTCAGCTCCGTTAGGTAGTAGCCGACATATATCTAAAAATTTTCTAGCAGGTACGGTAATTGATCCTGCTGTTGCTGAATTGATGTTGAGTCTTGCGATAATCTGAATTTCTAAATCTGTGCCTGTTAGTGTGAGTTGGTCGTCTTTGATGTCGATTAACACATTGGCAAGTATCGGCATGGTTTGTCGTTTTTCGATAACACTAACGATTTGTTGTAAAGGGGTTAAAAGTTGTTCTCGATTGATTGTAAATTTCATAATATATATTTCTTTTATCTTTATCTTATTACTATTAGGGAGTGGGTTTTTTGTGGATAACTAGCGTGTTTTCTTTAAGAATCAATAAATTATATTGTGTTTTTTCTGTGGATAACCCTGTGTATAACCTGTGCGTAACTTGTGTATAACTTAATGGATTTAAGTTATACACAGTTTATACACAAAGTTATGCACAGAAAATCGGGGTTTATACACAAAGTTATCCACAATAATTTTTGTGGATAACTACTGTGAGGTTAGCTAATAAATCTCACTAACGTGCGGTAAGAAACTGCACATTTTTTAGTCAGTTAGAGAAAATGTAACATAATTTTCCAACATATATCTGGGTAAAAATCTACAGCGAATATAGCTTGCGTTTGCGCCAAAAAGTTGCTCGACTCATACCCAATAACTGAGCAGCAATTGTCACTTTACCGTTACTTTGTTCAAGTGCTTGACGAATAGCGGTGGCTTCTTGTTGGGTTGACGCGGGTAAATTTTTAGTAGGTTGTTCAATTCGTCGTGGTTCTCTAAATTCGGGCGGCAGTTCAGAAAGACGTAATGTTGTGCCACGTCCAACGGCAAACGCATATTCAACGACATTTTGCAGTTCGCGCACATTTCCTAGCCAAGGGTGGTCAAGTAAAGTTCGCATGGCGTGAGGTTCGATTTTTTCAATTTTTCTAACATTAGCGGCATTGTGTTGGCGAATAAAATGCCAGATTAACAAGCCAATATCTTCACGGCGTTCTCTTAACGGCGGTAAAAAGATTGGTACAACCCGTAGTCGATACATCAAATCCTCACGAAAATGACCATTCTTGACCTCTTCTCGTAGTGACCTATGGGTAGCTGCTATAATTCGCACATCGACGCTTACAGAGCGATCTCCGCCGACAGGGATGTAATTTCTTTCTTGAATAACGCGCAGTAATTTTGCTTGTAGTTCGAGAGGCAGTTCAGCTACTTCGTCCAAGAATAATGTACCGCCATGCGCTCGTTGAAATAAACCGTTGTGATCTTTAATTGCACCTGTGAATGCACCACGCACATGACCAAATAATTCACTTTCCAGTAGATTGCTAGAAAGAGCCGCACAATTGATAGCTAAAAAGGGTTCGTTTTTACGCACACTTAGATCATGAATGGCTTTGGCGACTAATTCTTTACCCGTGCCGCTTTCGCCTCTGACTAGCACAGTGACGGCAGTTTCAGCGGCATTAGCAATGAGATGGAACACATCCTGCATGGCGGGTGAGCGGCTGAGTATGCCGTGAAAATTTTGACTACCGTGTTCTAACTTTGCAGTCGCTAATGGTTCGTTGCTTAACTCTGAGTAGGGTTGTAACAAACCTAAGCCACCTGCAAATACGCCGTCTTTGTCGTATAAAACTTGTACTGTTTTGTTGACGCTAGTTTCCGTATTAGGCAACTGAATTTGCTGTTTAGCATCGGCGGAACTGATGTTGTAAATGGGCAAACATGTTTTACCGATGACCGCATCGTATCGTAAGCCAGTCAAGGTTTCCATGCCCTGACTCCAGTAAATAACTTGTTGATCTTTATCGACAATATAGATATTTGTCGCACTGAAAAGATCAAGAAGTTTGGTCAAAAATAGTTTGTTATCGAACTGAGTTAGCCAGTCCGAATAATCATTGATAAAAGCGGCACTTTGTTTCATATAGGCAGATTGTTGAGTCTGTGTGGTAGGAATATATTATTAATCATTTAACAAATTGATTTATAGTGCTTTTATGGCGACAGGTGGTACATTAAAAATAACTACCCTATTCCCGACTGTTCTAGTGTAGAATATTGCCTATTCCACTGTCTCAGTGGCTCAATTAGTTTGTAAGTATTTGTTTTTTAACTATTATTGGAGATAATCAATGAGCGTTTTAGTCGGTAAACAAGCACCTGATTTTACAGTTCCAGCCGTATTAGGCGACGGTCAGATAGTTGATTCATTCAGCTTTTCTGAAGCCACTAACGGTAAATATGCCGTGGTATTTTTCTATCCACTGGATTTTACTTTCGTTTGTCCTAGCGAATTAATCGCTTTAGATCATCGTATGGATGAATTCAAAAGCCGTGGTGTTGAAGTGATTGCCGTGTCTATTGACTCACATTTTACCCACAACGCATGGCGTAACACCCCAATCAACCAAGGCGGTATCGGTCCTGTTCGTTACACAATGGCAGCCGATATTGCGCACTCTATTTGCAAAGATTATGACGTTGAAGCGGCTGCACCTGCGGTTGCTTATCGTGGTACGTTCTTAATCGACCGTAGTGGTTTAGTGCGTCACCAAGTGGTTAACGATCTGCCTTTAGGTCGTGATATGGATGAATTATTGCGTATGATTGATGCCTTACAATTCCACGAAGCACATGGCGAAGTTTGTCCAGCAGGTTGGAAAAAAGGCGCGGCAGGTATGAGTGCAAACCCAGCGGGTGTTGCTGAATATCTGGATAAAAACGCAGATAAGTTGTAAGAACTGTAAGTTGGGTTAGCGTAACCCAACTTTATGTTTCCGTGTTGGGTTAGACGATAGTCCTAACCCAACACATCGCTAATTATTCTTTTTCAGCAGCCGCATTGGCAATTAACTTTTTCCGAATTAAAACCGTCGCGGCAATCGCACACAGTGCGGGTATCTGCATCACAATAATACCTGCTGTAGGATTTTTAGACACCATACCCCATAATGCTTGAACCAGTGTATATCTAACCGCTATCCAAACAATTATATAACCAATCAGACCCGTAATCGCCCAGTTAATAGGCGGCTGACCTTTTTCTTTAGCGGTTGTGTAAAACCAAATCAATACCCCAATTGCCAACGCTTTCGCTAAAAACAACATACTTCCACCTCATCGTATTATCATTGTGTCATCATCAGGCTAGTAGTAACTAGCAACAGTGAGGCATGATATTCGATAATAAATCATTATTGTAGCTTTTAATGGCGAGGCATCGCATGAGAAATCCTTTAAAAATCATACTGTCAATTATAGCTAGCTTAGTTTTACTGAGTATACTCGCAGTCGGCGTGGCAGTTTTTTTCATTAATCCTAATAGTTTTAAGCCTGAAATCACCGCCGCTGTTAAAAATAACATTGGGCGTGATTTGATTATTGACGGTGATTTAAAACTGGCTTTTTTCCCTACGCTAGGCATGACTACGGGAAAAATGACGCTGAGCAATGCCGCAGGGTTTGATAACCAAGCGTTTGCCAGCTTAGAAGAGGCTCATATCAACGTTGAATTATTGCCTTTATTATCAAAAAAAATTGAAGTCAGTGGCATTGTTTTAACTGGTCTCACGCTCAATCTAGTCAAAAATCAGCAGGGCGTGAACAATTGGCATGATTTTGTAGCGAGTAAAGTCACTGCCCCCGTGGCTGCCAAGACCGCGCCCTCCCCACAACCAGCCGTTGCCGTATTAAGCACGTTCGCGGTCGGTACAGTGAAGGTCGTTAACGCGCAAATTAATTGGCAGAATCAACAAACGGGCAACCAGCAAGTTATCAAAGCTTTGAATTTAGCGACTGATAAAGTCACTTTTAATCAGCCTGTTACGGTTGATTTGGCCTTTGTGATGGATGATGTGCAAACTAAAACCACGCAGACCATCAAGTTCAATACGTTACTGACGGTCAATGAACAGCTTGATAACCTTGCGTTAAGTCATAGCAATTTACAAGCGATTACAGTAGGCGATAGCATCCCCAATAAATCATTAACCAGCTTTCTCACTATTGCCGAGAGCAACGTTTCATTGGCACAACAAAACGTTAAAGTAACAGGTTTACAACTTAAATCAGGCGATTTAACGTTAGATGCTGAGTTATCGGCTGAACATCTTAACGATAATGCTGCTTTTCAAGGCAAGATCAGTGTTGCAGAATTTAATCCTGCTAAAGTGATGAAGGATTTTGCTATCACTACGCCTGTGATGCGTGATGCTACCGCGCTGAATAAACTTGCGATGAGTTTTAATGTCACAGCGACAAAAAATTCGTTGGACTTACAAAATCTACTTCTTAAGCTTGATGATGCAAATATTACAGGTTCAACCCATATTGAAAATTTTGCCTCACCTGTGCTTAGTTTTAATTTAGCGATAGACGCATTGAATGCTGACCGTTATTTACCACCCGTTGAAAAAAATAACAAACCCATCACCAGCCCGACGATTGCTTTAACAGCAGGGGCATCCTCAATCCCTGTTGAGTTGTTAAGAAAACTCAATGCCAATGGTGACTTAGCGTTAGCCACGCTAAAAATCAACGATTTGAACTTACAAGATGTGCATTTCCATCTCGATGCTAAAAACGGCGTAGTCAACACCACACAAACTATCAAGCAATTTTATCAAGGCGAATACGCAGGCAATCTCACTATAGATGTGCGTAATGCTCAACCCATACTGGCAATTGATGAAAAGCTCACACGCGTTCAAGTTGAGCCATTACTAACAGACTTTAAAGACAAAGCCGTAATGCGTGGTACTTTGGATGCTAGCGCACAGTTACACGGACGCGGTAATACAGCGGCTGAGTTGAAAGCATCGCTGAATGGTGCGTTAAAATTTTCCTGTAAAGACGGCGCGATTATCGGTTTTAGTCTACAAAAAATGCTCGATAAAGGAAAAGCCTTGCTCAAAGGCGCGGATTTAGCGGTGGACGCTGGTAATGAACAAACGCCTTTTTCTGAAATCAGTGGCACGGCGGCGGTCAATAATGGCGTAATCAGTAATCAGGACTTTTTAGCCAGAACCAATAAAATACGCGTGACGGGTAACGGTACGGCTCATCTGGTCACTGAACAATTGGACTACAAAATCACGGCTAATCTGTTAAAAGAACAAGCCACTGCCACAGAGGCAGAGCAATTTCATGAAACACCGATGATTATTAAGGTCGGTGGTACATTTAGCAAACCGACGTATACGCTGGATGTAGCGGCATTAATTACCGACAAAACCAAAGCCAAAATTGAAAACGTGTTAGAAAAGTTACAAACCGAGGAAGGCAAAGCCAAAGTCGAGCAAGCCTTGGATAAACTTAACCCCGAACAGCAAGAAAAAGTTAAAAAACTCGCTCCCAAGCTGGGTAAACTATTCAAAAAATTATTTTAAATACTCATGACTCCCAGCGCGTTTCAACAAAAAGTTTTGACTTGGTTTGATGACCAAGGACGTAAAGATTTACCGTGGCAGCAGAACATCACGCCGTATCGTGTTTGGCTGTCTGAAATTATGCTGCAACAAACCCAAGTGACAACCGTTATTCCGTACTTCAATGCCTTTATCGAAAAATTCCCCACCTTGGAGAGTTTGGCAAGCACGCCGATTGATGAAGTATTACCCTATTGGTCAGGTTTGGGGTATTACGCCCGCGCCCGCAATCTGCATAAAACCGCGCAGATTATTCATCAGCAACAGCGTTTTCCCGATACTTTGGAAGAATTAATGGCATTAGCTGGCATCGGGCAATCGACAGCGGGGGCGATTTTAAGTATCGCGTTTAATAAAAGTCATCCGATACTGGACGGCAATGTTAAACGGGTGTTGACGCGCTATAAAGCCATTGCAGGCTGGACAGGTCTGAGTGAGATTAATAAACAATTGTGGGACATCAGTAGCGAATTGACACCTGTTGAACGCTGTGCCGATTACACGCAAGCCATGATGGACCTGGGTGCGACACTCTGCACACGCAGCAAACCCGCCTGTCAGGTTTGTCCACTGACTGGTCATTGTTTAGCAAGAATCAATGGTACGGTTTCGTTATTACCCACACCAAAACCTAAAAAAACCTTGCCTGTTAAACAGGTGGTTTTTTTACTGTTGAGTAATCAAGACCAGCAGATATTTTTACAAAAAAGACCGCCGACAGGGATTTGGGGCGGCTTGTGGAGCTTACCCGAATTTGACAGTATCGAATCAGCGCATCATTGGTGTTTAAGCAAAAATGTGGCTATTACGAGTCAACAAGTGTTACCTGGTTTACGTCATACGTTTTCTCATTACCACTTAGACTATACGCCTCTAGCCATACAAACCAATAGTCCGATAAATTTTGTGATGGAAGCCAATCAAAGTCTTTGGTATAACGCTGAACTAAATTTGGGCTTGGCAGCTCCTATCAAACAGTTATTACAACAACATAATAGTGAGAATAAACATGACTAGACGAGTAAACTGCGTAAAATTGGGTTTAGAGGCTGATGGCTTGGATGCACCGCCATTTCCTGGTGAAAAAGGTTTGGAAATATTTGAAAAAATATCCAAAGCGGCGTGGCAACAGTGGTTAAGTAAACAAACCATGTTGATTAATGAAAACAAATTAGCCAGTTTTGACCCTAAAGCCAGAGCCTATCTGGCCGAAGAAAGAACTAAATTTCTGTTTGAAGGCAATAATGACATGCCTGAAGGGTATGTGCCGCCAGCAAGCTGATAATTAGTTTATCCGGATGAATTTTTTATTGGAGAAAGGTAATGTTTGAACTCGATAGAACTTTTTCTCAACGCTGTGCTGACACGGGTTTAATGAAATGGTATTTCAACGCACGCGAGGGTATCTTTGGACCTTATGATACTAAACAGATGGCACAAGATGGACTCCATATCTTCATTGAACGCCGACGATTGGCAGAAGATGATGGTGGACGCGGTACTACTGTAAAAGACGGTAGTAAATTAGCAATGGTGCCGATTGAATATACCTTAGAACCGAAATTTTTTGATTATGCCAAAAAAAGGAAAGGCATAGATGAAGATGAAGAATGATATGCAAATCAAAAGCCGTCTAAGCACATCACCATACTAAAGCACCGTTTATCAATACGCGATATTGATAGACTTAATCACATTGGCCAGGAATAAATGAGTAACGAATATAACGCGGCGGCAATCGAAGTATTAAGCGGCTTGGAACCCGTACGCAAACGACCAGGGATGTACACCGATACCACGCGCCCCAATCATCTGGTACAGGAAGTGGTTGATAACAGCGTTGATGAAGCAATGGCAGGATTCGCCAAAGTCATCGACGTAGTGATATACAAAGACGGCTCAGTGTTGGTGAAAGACGACGGGCGCGGAATGCCTGTCGATATGCACCCCGAACAAGGCATGACAGGCGTGGAAGTTATTCTGACGCAACTTCATGCAGGCGGGAAATTTTCCAATCAGAATTACCAATTTTCAGGGGGGTTGCACGGTGTCGGCGTGTCTGTTGTCAACGCGCTATCAGCTAAGCTGGATATAGAAGTCAAGCGCAACGGCAAAATTTACAGCATGAGTTTTGCCGATGGTGAAAAACAAAGCGAACTCACCGAAATCGGCACGGTCGGTAAAAACAACACGGGTACATCGGTCAGATTTTTACCCAATGAAAAATATTTTGATTCTGCCAAAATTTCCGTTACCAAGCTCAAACAAGTGTTACGCGCCAAAGCCGTACTCTGTCCGCGTTTAAAAATCACCTTAACCGTTGACCAGACCGATGAAAGCTACGAATGGTATTATCAGGACGGCTTAAAAGGCTATTTACTGGATCGCCTCGGTGATATTGACTACAGTCCAGAACAACCCTTCATGGGCAACATGGCAACCAGCCACGAAGCTGCCGAATGGGGCATCGTCTGGGCAGTGGAAAATCCATCTGAAATACTCAATGAAAGTTATGTCAATTTAATTCCGACCGCTCAAGGCGGTACACACGTCAACGGCTTACGCGCAGGACTTACCGAAGCCATGCGTGAGTTTTGCGATATTCGTAATATTTTGCCGCGCGGTGTCAAAGTCGCGCCCGAAGATGTCTGGGAAAATTGTCATTTTGTGTTAGCGGTAAAATTGGAAGACCCGCAATTTTCAGGGCAGACCAAAGAGCGGCTCAGTTCGCGTGAATGCGTGGCGTTTGTGTCGGGTGTGGCAAAAGACAGCTTCAGTTTATGGCTGAATCAAAATCCCACCGAAGGCGAGAAAATCGCCGAAATTATCATTTCCAGTGCGCAAAAACGCCTGCGTTCCAATAAAAAAATCATTCGCAAAAAAATTACCTCAGGACCTGCACTCCCTGGAAAACTGGCCGATTGTTCCGCACAAGACATTAACCGCACCGAACTGTTTTTAGTCGAAGGCGATTCAGCAGGTGGTTCTGCCAAACAAGCACGCGAGCGTGATTTTCAGGCCATCATGCCGTTACGCGGGAAAATTTTAAATACTTGGGAAGTAGAATCTGAACAAGTCATGGCATCCCAAGAAGTCCATGATATTGCCGTTGCCTTAGGTATAGAACCCGGTTCGAGTGATTTACAAAACCTACGTTATGGCAAAGTGTGTATTTTGGCCGATGCCGATTCCGATGGTAATCACATTGCTACCTTAATATGCGCCTTGTTTTATCAACACTTTAACGCGCTGGTTAAAGAAGGTCATGTGTTTGTCGCCATGCCACCTTTATATCGTATTGATGTGGGCAAACGGGTATTTTATGCGCTGGATGAAGCTGAACGTTTAGGCGTATTGGATAGAATCAAAGCCGAAAAACTCAAAGGGCAAATCAATGTGCAACGCTTTAAAGGCTTGGGTGAAATGAATCCCAGCCAACTGCGCGAAACTACTATGAATCCTGATACGCGCCGCTTAGTGCAGTTGACCATCAGCGAAGATGACGAAACCCATAGCCAGTTAGATTTATTACTGGCAAAAAAACGCGCTCAAGATAGGAAAGCATGGTTAGAGGCGAAAGGCAATTTGGCAGATGTGGTTTGATTGATAGCACTTATCGGAGTACAAACTTAAGTGTGTACTCCTGACATTGCCTTCTGCAATTGTTCACTATTCAATTCATTCTCCCACTTCGCGGCTACCACTGTCGCCACGCCATTACCGATTAAATTAGTCAACGCACGCGCTTCCGACATAAAGCGATCTATGCCTAAAATCAGCGCGAGTCCTGCTACTGGAATGGTTGGCATCACTGACAAGGTTGCCGCTAGGGTAATAAAACCACTGCCTGTTACCCCCGCCGCGCCTTTTGAAGTCACTAATAACACGCCCAACAGCGTCAGTTCCTGCATCCACGTTAACGGTGTATTAGTCGCTTGCGCAACAAAAATAGCCGCCATTGCTAAATAAATAGACGTACCGTCGAGATTAAAAGAATAACCCGTCGGAATCACCAAACTGACTACCGATTTAGAACAGCCCATGTTTTCCAGTTTAACCATAATACGCGGCAACACCGATTCAGACGATGACGTACCTAGCACAATCAACAACTCATCTTTTATATAAACAATAAATTTGATTAAGCTAAAGCCTGTAACGCGTGCGATTAAACCCAACACGATAAAAATAAATAGCAAACAGGTCAGATAAAAACTGCCCATTAATTTTGCTAGTGGCAACAATGAACCCACGCCGTATTTACCAATGGTAAATGCCATTGCGCCAAATGCACCGATAGGCGCGAGTTTCATAATGGTTTCTACGATACCAAATAACACCTGCGATACTTTGTGGATAAACACCAACACTTCCGCGCCTGTCTCTTTCATTACCGCCAGCGAACAGCCAAACAGCAAAGAAAACAACAATACTTGCAACATATCGCCTTTAGCAAAGGCATCAACTACGCTAGTGGGAATAATATTGAGCAAAAAATCCACCGTATTATGGTTTTTAGCAGCCTCTGTATAAATACTGAGTCCTTTAATATCCAAGCTACTGGCATCCACATTCATACCCACCCCTGGTTGAATAATATGTACCACTAGCAGCCCTATCATTAACGCCAGCGTACTTACCACTTCAAAATACAACAGGGCTTTAACCCCCACACGCCCGACTTTTTCTATATCCTGCATTCCCGCAATACCTGTCACCACTGTACAAAAAATAATCGGCGCAATCAGCATTTTGATAAGCTTAATAAACCCATCGCCTAATGGCTTCATAGACACCGCCATGTCAGGATAAAAATGCCCCAGCACAATACCGAAAGCAATCGCGGTTAGCACTTGAACATACAGATGGTGGTAAATCTTTTTGCGGGGCATTAGGTAATCCTCTTAGCGTTTGGGTGGGTGTTGACATAGATGATATAGTGATGATTAACCGTAAATCCTCAGGACTCAATAGGCTATGACGACCAATACACCGTTCAGCTATGCGATTCGCCGCAGTACGCGGGCGACTAAAGTACGCATTATCGTCACCGTCAATAAAGTTGAAGTGGTTGCCCCCGTTAAAGTTGCCGAGAAACACATTCATCAATTTGTAATTGCCGAGCAGCAATGGATTATCACCGCGTTAAACAAAATTACTGAACGACAGCCGCACACTTTACAGCCCGTTCTTTATGGCGAAGGTAGCACTATTGTTTATCAAGGCGAATCCTATTTACTAACGCTGAAATCATCACCGTTAAAACGCATAAAAATAGTCTTTACCCATGAATTTATTGCCTTTATGCCTGACACCTTACTCGCCATCAACCACAGTGATGCCATTAAAATAGCCTTACTAAACTGGATGAAAAAACAATTACAGCGTGAAGTCGTGCATTGGGTCAAACAACACGCGTCTAAACATCAGCTAGTGCCGCGTACTATCAACATTAGACATCAAAAAAGCCGCTGGGGCAGTTGTGGCATTCATAATGACATACAAATCAATGCCTTGTTAATCATGGCACCGCCTAACGTATTGGAATATGTCGTAGTCCATGAACTCTGCCATATTCAGATTCGCAACCATTCGCCGCAGTTTTGGGCGTTAGTCGCCGACCATTTACCCGATTACAAAACCCCACATCGTTGGCTAAAACAACACGGTAATCGTTTGATGCAGGGGTTTTAAATTGTACCGATACTTTATACGAGCCACCTTGCTAATTGTCATAATCAAGATTATCAGTATCGTCACTTCCTGCCCAGTCTAATGGGTAAATGCCTTGTTGTACCAAATGATGAAAGGTGGAATAAGACCAATCTGTTATGGGTAGTCCAAGACACTGAGTGATTTGATATTATGAGAAATTTAGCCGAAGAAATAGATTGAAATGCAGTGTCCGTATTGTGAAGCGAAGGGAATTGTAAAG
>WSSedA1B3DRAFT_1000153_pt1 | contig 19354 bp, 19 predicted proteins | sample WetSurSiteA1Bulk_FD_9468 | JGI IMG/M metagenome (IMG submission 9468)
TGGATGTGTTAAAGTCTCGCCATCTATAGCTTCTGGATTGCGGCAATCCATGCCGCAATGACTGTGATTTGAAATTTATCAATGATTTCAAAGAGTTTTATGTCGAACTCAGGTTATTATCTAGGTCGTTCTATCAAACATGATGGAGCTAAGACAAGACGCGAAGCTTACTTTCTATCCAACTTTCGATAACTAATCGCTTCACTCAAATGGTTGATTTCAATTTGTGACGACCCCGCAAGATCGCTAATAGTACGCGCCAGTTTTAAAATACGATGATACGCACGGTGCGATAAGCCGAATCTATCCATTGCTTGTTCTAACAGTGAATAGCCTTGCGCTGATAACACGCACAGTTGTTTGACTTCTCTAGCGGTTAAGTTTGAATTAGCTTTGCCATGTCGTGCAACAGCGAGATTACGCGCGGCGATCACGCGCGTTCTAATGGTCGCACTGCTTTCTTCGCCTTGTGGTGAGCCATTGCGTAACACCTCATGCGAGACTCTAGGGACTTCAAGGTGCATATCAATTCTATCCAGCAAAGGTCCTGAGACTCTGGCGCGGTAACGCATGACTTGTTCTGAGGTACAATGACAACGTCCTGAACTGTCGCCTAAATAACCGCATGGGCAAGGATTCATGGCAGCAATGAGCTGAAAACGGGCGGGGAAATTAACTTGTCGGGCAGCGCGGGAAATAACGATATGCCCTGATTCCAACGGCTCGCGCAATACCTCTAACACCTTGCGATCAAATTCGGGTAGTTCATCAAGAAATAACGCGCCGTTGTGGGCAAGCGATATTTCACCTGGCCGTGGATTGCTACCGCCACCGACTAAAGCGGCGGCTGAGGCGGTGTGATGCGGCGCACGATAGGGTGGTTTTAACCAGTTATGCACATCCCAGTGTTGGTCGCTAATTGAGGCAATAGCGGCTGTTTCTTGGGCTTGTTGTTCGGAGAGTAGCGGTAAGATAGTGGGCAAGCGAGCGGCTAACATGGATTTACCCGTACCAGGTGGTCCTAGCATAAGCAGGTTATGCGCACCAGCAGCGGCAATTTCAAAGGCGCGTTTGACGTGATATTGACCGTGAACATCGGCAAAATCGACACCTTCGCTGACACTCTCTTGGCTAGGCACTGCATATTCAACAGGAATTTGTTTCTGCCCGTTAAGATAGGCGCAAATTTCTAATAAATGCACAGCGGGAATGATTTCAATGCCTTTTACCAGTGCGGCTTCGGCAGTATTTTCTTTGGGTAAAATCAGTTTACGCTGGTTATTGCGGGCTTGAATGGCGATAGGTAACACGCCACTAATCGGACGTAAATCACCGCCTAATGACAGTTCACCGACGCATTCATATTGATTGAGTTGAGTGCTGGGAATTTGCCCTGACGCGGCGAGAATACCCAAAGCGATGGCAAGATCAAAACGTCCACCATCTTTGGGTAAATCAGCAGGGGCAAGATTGACAGTAATGCGTTGCGCGGGAAAATCAAAACGCGAATTTAATATCGCACTACGCACACGGTCTTTGCTTTCTTTAACTGCCGCTTCGGGTAAACCAACAATATTCAGTGCAGGTAAGCCGTTAGCAACGTGAACTTCAACGGTGATTAACGGAGCTTCTATGCCTGAACGACCTCGACTATAGACAACGGCTAATTCCATAGTCTGTGTTTCCGTGTTTTACAGTTCTTCTTTGTTAAGCACTTGCTGTTCTATGTTAGCCACACGTTGTTCTAGGGCTTCCAGTTTTGAGCGGGTCTTGGCTAATACGGCTTTTTGAACCTCAAACTCTTCGCGGGTCACTAAATCTAATTTGCCTAACGCGGTTTGCAAAATAGCATGGAAGTTTTTTTCCATGTCGTCTTTCAGATTATTTAGACCTGATGGCAATGCTGCCGTTAATTTACTGGCAATATCATCAATGGCTTTAGGATCAAACATGGTGGTAATCTCTTAAGTAATATAAAAAGGGTTAAACAGTATGAATCGGTACATGATGACGACAAATTCTTTCTGCATCATCTGAACTGACAGGTATTTGAGCGACCACACAGTGATTATGATCCTCACGCTCAATGAAATGAGCGCAAGAACCACAAACGCCAAAACTTTTCGCCTGACTGGTTTGTTGTAATACTAACAACACGGTACTTAATGCTTCGCCAATGGTGGTGACTTGTTTGGTCGCTAACATAAGTTCCGCTTGGGCAAAAATATTTAATGGTTTAAGTTCGGCTAATAACTGCTGACCCATCAGTGATAAGCTCAGATGCACGACGCGTTTATCTTGGCTATCTGGCGTTTTATTAAGGTAGCCCTTGCGTTCTAATACGCTGATGGATTGCGAAACCGTGCCTTTGGTTAAGCTCAGATACTCGGCAACTGCTATTGGCGTATCGCTATGTGAACTACAGTTTGCTAAATAATCGAGTATCCGCGCATGAACCAGTTTTAGCCCACGCGCAGTACAGCCTTTGCGCTCCTCTGCTTCGAGTAAGCTATTAATACGTTCAAATAATCTAAATGTGGTGAGGTCTTGCATTTAGTCTCAGGTTATAAAGAAAAGGCTTTTTTAAAAAATTCAGGTTGAGCTAAAGCGGCTTTATGAATATCAGTATTGTAATAAATCGTATCAAACGGTTTATTGGCACAATCTGATTCTCTAAAAGCAACTAACTCAGCTTTACTGGCGATAGTCGCACTCCACCAACCCGATGGATATAAACATTGTGGGAAAAACAGCGTTTGCAAGTGACTTAACCCAGCATTGCTCATCGCATCACGCATTTCACCGATAAGTTTTAAATGCAGTAACGCCGATTCGCTTTGCTGCACTAATAAGCCATTTTCTGACAAGCAGTTAAAGCAATCACGATAAAACGCTTCACCGAATAAACCTTCCGCAGGACCAACAGGATCAGTGCTATCAACGATAATAATATCCACGGAATTAGGGGCTGCGTCTTTGACCCATTTAATGCCATCAATAAATTTTAACTCAGCGCGTGGGTCATTATTTGACTCGCACAATTCGGGAAAATAAATTTCTGCAAGCCGAGTGACGCGCTCATCAATATCAATTTGTACCGCGTGTTCAACGGATGGATGTTTTAATACTTCTCTTAATGTACCACAATCGCCGCCACCGATAATCCAGACGCGTTTAGGATTAGGATGTGTGTACAACGCAGGATGACTCATCATTTCATGATAAAAAAAGTTATCACGCGTGGACACCATCGTACAACCATCAATCACCATCAAATTACCAAACGTTTCCGTTTCGTAAATTTCAAGGAACTGAAAGTCAGATTGTTCTTCGTGTAACTTTTGTTTAATTTTTAATGAAAAAGCAGTTCCTGCACTGGGAACTTGTTCGGTGAACCATTCTGATGGATTCATTTAGTGGATTCCTGACAAATAAACGAAAATAAATTGGGGCATTATATTAGAATTTGGCGTTATTCGGCAGAAAACATAAGATGATGATTACTAATCAAGCAAGTGTCCTCAGTGTTACCCAACTTAATCATACCGTCAGCCAATTACTGGGCGATTATTTTATGACCGTGTTAGTGGAAGGTGAGCTATCCAATCTAAGCATTCCCAGTTCAGGTCATCTGTATTTCACCCTTAAAGATGCTAACGCACAAATCCGTTGCGCTATGTTTCGTCATCAACAACGCACATTACGCTTTAAACCAGAAAACGGCAAACAAGTCATCGTTACCGCGCAAGTCAGTTTGTATGAACCGCGTGGCGACTATCAGCTGATTGTTGAAAGTATGAAAGCGGCAGGTGAAGGCGACTTACAAAAAGCTTTTGATGACTTAAAAAACAAACTAGCTGCCGAAGGGCTGTTTGATACGGCACACAAACAAGCTCTACCTGTCTTACCTTGTGCTATCGGTGTGATTACCTCGGCAACAGGCGCGGCACTGCACGATATATTAACAGTATTAAAACGTCGTTTCGCCGCTATTCCCGTGATTATTTATCCTGTGGCAGTACAAGGGGATGCGGCTAAATATGATATTGCCAAGGCGATAGCAACAGCTAATCAACGCGTAGAGTGTGATGTGCTAATAGTCGGGCGCGGTGGTGGTTCATTAGAAGACTTGTGGGCGTTTAATGAAGAGATGGTAGCGCGAGCAATTTTTGCCAGCACTATTCCAATTATTTCTGCTGTCGGTCATGAAACCGATGTCACTATTGCTGATTTTGTCGCCGACTTTCGCGCGGCTACGCCCTCTGCCGCCGCTGAATATGCCAGTCCAGATAAAGCGCACTGGCTGTCACGCTTTGTACAATTAGAACAACGCTTGCAATCCGTATTACAACGAAAACTAAGCCAACACCAACAAACCTTAGACTGGCTCACTAAACGCCTAGCCCAGCAATCTATTGAACAAAAATTAACGCGTAATAATCAATGTTTGACGGCTTTGAAACTCAGATTAAGCCAAGCAATGAACAGTACATTACAGCAACACACACACAGACTAGCCGTCAAAAATGCCCAACTGTGGCAACACAATCCTGCCGTTACCCTTCAGAACTATCAGCACCGTCTGACCTATCTGCATAATCGCCTGCTATTAGCCACCAAGCAGCAATTTAAACAACACCAGCAACTTTTAGCGATTGCCAGTCAAACCTTGCACGCCGTTAGCCCCTTAGCAACGCTCAATCGTGGTTATGCACTGATTATCAAACCCAGCTCAGGGCAGATTATTCGTTCTACGGCACAAGTAAAATTAGGCGATAGCGTGGAAACTCGCCTCGCACACGGTCAATTTACTAGCGAAATTAAATCACTCGATTAATTCCCACTATTTACGCCAAAACTCAGGTATGAACAAAATCACAATTGAGAAAATTTGTACGCGTCCTAATAACATAGCAAACGCACATACACTGGTTTGAAAATCACTCAAACTGGCATAGTTGGTTGCAGGACCTACTTGATTAAGCCCCGGTCCTGCGTTATTAAAACAGGCGATAATAGCACTGAACGCGCTGATAAAATCCATACCACTGAACAGCAACGTGAAGACTAAAGCTACGATGCAGATGAAATATAAGAAAATAAAGCCCATCACTGAAGTCACAATGTCATTTTTGACCACAGTATCACCAATTTTTAACGGACGAACGGCAAACGGATGAATAAATTTAAACATCTCTAAACGGGCTTGCTTCATCAAGATAATGGTTCTAATCATACGAATACCGCCACCTGTAGAACCTGATGATGCTGATAAACAGCTTAAAAACAGCATCCACATAGGCACAAATATCGGCCATGTATTAAAATCCTGAGAGGCAAACCCGCAATCAGTCGCAATGGTAATTAAATTAAATGACGCATGACGTAAGGCTGTCAGAAAATCGGGATAAGTTCCTGCATGGAGCAACACCGCCGCTGCAACCACACAACTACTAAGAACTAACAACAAAAAGCTCTTCGCTTCCACATCATCAAAATAAGGATTTAGCGAACGTTTACGCAGCGCGATAAAGTGGGTAGCAAAATTAATAGCCGCTAATAATTGAAAAATACTCAGTACCACTTCAATCGGCACGGAATTAAAAAAGCCTACATTGGCATCATGCGTTGAAAAACCGCCCAAACTCATCGCCGCAAAGGCATGACACACGGCATCAAACCAATCCATGCCTGCAAGCCGTAGTGCGATAATACAAGCCACTGAAAACCCCGCATATACAAACCATAACGCTTTGGCAGTTTGGGCAATACGCGGTGGTAAATCAGATTCTTTCACTGAACCAGGCGTTTCTGCTTTGTACAACTGCATACCGCCGATGCCTAAAATCGGCAAAATCGCCACCGCAAAAATAATGATCCCCATGCCCGCTATCCAATTTAATTCATGTCGCCATAAATTAATCGACATCGGTAACGTATCTACGCCACTCAAAATAGTCGCGCCTGTCGTAGTGAGTCCTGACGTGGTTTCAAAATAGGCATCAACAAAGCTCAGTTCGGGAAAGTGCAGTAACAGCGGTAAGGTGCAGAACACAGGGCTTAATGACCATGTCATGGCAACTAATAAAAAACCTGCTTGCCGCGATACTTTTTTAGGCGTGCGTAGCGTTGGCACAAACATCAATAAACCAAACAACAAGGTAATTAATGAACTTTCAAAAAAAGCACTCGTTGCTCCATCATCGGCAAACAAGGATGTTAGCCAGCAGGTCGACATAAGACCGCTAAAGCCTATAGTTACTAAGCCGAAAATATGGATGATAGTCAGAATAACGTTCATAGAATTTGATAACCCTGTGAGTTAGGGTGAGTGTGCGAACCCCAACATTTATGTTGATGTGCGGGGAGTTTTATCTCGCGCCCAACACATCACTGTTATTATTAAATGGGTTGAAAAGTGACTTCAATGTTAGTCACCAGTTTTTTATCCATTGCAAACATGATGACGTGGTCGTTCTCTTCAAATACGGTGTCGTGATGAATGGACACCACTTGTTGATTACGAATTAACGCGCCCAACACAATACCGTCTGGAAAATTGACCTTGTTGACAGGCAGACCAACCACCGAATTACTACCGCTACCGCGATGAGCGATCGCTTCAATGGCTTCCGCTGTACCGCCGCATAGCGAAGTAACTTGAGCTACATCACCACGGCGAACGTGTTTAAGAATACTACCGAGCGTTTCTTGATTAGGTAACACCGCCACATCAATACCTGTACTAGGTAATAGTTTAGTGTATGAGACGTGATTAAGTAGACAAATGGTTTTACGCGCACCTAGGCTTTTTGCTAACGAAGCAGAGATAATATTGACACCGTCATTGTCGGTAATGGCGCAAAACAAATCGGCACTTTCAATGGACTCATCGAGTAACAATGATTCATCGGCACAATCCCCTAATAACACCACGGTTTTATCCAAATCATTGGCAATTTTTTGAGCGCGTCTGGGGTCTTTTTCAATAATTTTGACTTGATGGTCTTGTTCTAAGGCGAGAGCTAAACGTTTGCCTACATGACCACCGCCTGCGATGATAATACGTTTTAATGGTTCTTCTAGCTTATTCAGCTCTTTAAGAACCTTGCGCACTTCTTGACGCGGCGCGACAAAAAATACTTCATCATCGGTTTCGATAATCGACTCGCCGTTGATAGGCTGGGGTTTACCGTGTCGAAAAATAGACACTACTCGAATTTTACCTGTGGTGAAGCGTTCTTTAAGAGAATTAATTTGTTTACCTGTTAGAACGCCATCTTCAACGACACGTACCGAAAATAAACGTACCAAACCATCAGCAAAATCGGAAATATGTAATACGCCTGGAAAATCAATTAAATTGCGTATGGACTGCATGACAATTTGTTCAGGGCTAATGACATGATCCACAGGAACGCCCAAGGGACCAAACAACGCTGGATTTTTCATGTAATCAATAGCACGAACTCGTGCAATGGTTTTCGGACGGCTATACAGTGCGTTAATAATGACACATGCCAACATATTGGTTTCATCACTGTCAGTCACCGCAATGACTATATCGGTATTATTCACGCCTGCTTGTTCTAATACACTAGGATGTGCTGCATTACCTGCTACCGTAGCAATATCAAATCGCTCTTTTAACGCATCGAGAAGGAGTGGATTGAAATCAATCACCACAATATCATTCTCTTCACTTGCCAATGCCCCCGCAACCGATGAGCCCGTAACGCCAGCCCCAAGAATAACTATTTTCATTAAGTCACACCGCCAATAAAAAGGTTGTATCGCTTGATAAGAAACCGAGCATTTTACCTGAATAACGGATATTTGACAGGGTAATCATTCGATAACCTTTGAATAATACTTTACTCAATTATCGTCCAATCAACTAAAGTGGGAAGTCGTTGTAAATAACTATCCGACTGCATTTCAATGAGTCTGGATACGGTGCGTTTAAATTCAAACACGCCATCACCTTCCGTGTATAGCGCGTGAGCGGGGACTTCTGCGGTGCAGATAAGTTGTACTTTATGTTCGTATAACGCGTCAATGAGCGTGACAAACCGTTTCGCTTCATTGCGTTTTTCAGCGGTTAATTTGGGAATATCTGTCACTATCAATGTGCTGAATTGATTGGCTAGTGTTAAATAATCAGCTGAACCTAATGGTTGAACACAGAGTTCATCAAACGATAATAAGGCAATATTATTATTATGTACGGCTGACAAAAATAGTTGTCTACCCAATAGCCGTAAAACGCCCGATTGTTTAGTGGCACACTGTGTTAAGCCGTTATAATGTTGCTGTATAAATTCACTTGCCTTAGCATCTAATGGGAAATGATAAGTCGTTGTTAATGCGGGTAAGTAGCTTAGTCGATAATCGGTTTTCGCTGCCAATTCGATAATATTGGCATTGTTTTGCAATAACTCAATAAAGGCTAAAAATTGCTGTTTTTGCAAGCCACCCTGATATAAATCATTAGGATGGCGATTAGAGGTCATCACTATGACTACACCTAGCTCAAATAATCGGCTAAATAATCGCTGTAAAATCATCGCATCGGCTATATCAGTGACATGAAACTCATCAAAACAAAGCAAAATCGTGGATGCCTTTATATTATCTGCCAAGCTAATAATGGCATTCGCGTGGTTTTGTCGCCTTGATTCATGAATAAAAGCGTGAACTTCCAACATAAAGGCATGAAAATAAACCCGTCTTTTTTGTGTTATCGGACAAGCTTCATAAAATAAATCCATCAACATAGATTTACCACGCCCTACATCACCAAAAATATACAAACTGCGGCACTTTTTTTGCGTGGGTGAACGGTGGAACTTACGCGTCAATGAATTATGCTGCGAAACAAATGTGCTGAGTAAATTATTGAGTAACGTTTGTAAATGATGAATAGCGGCAAATTGCGCCTCATCATATTGAATAAATTGTTGTTCGACTTGTTGTAGGTAACGCTGTTCCAATAACCCTGATACGTCAGGAAATTGTGTAATAGCATCAAATGATGCGGGTCGAAAAAACTTTTTTAGCATAATTTTAATGGTACTAAAGATTGATGATGTACTAGGCGGTTACAAACGCTAAACCTGCCCTTATGTTTTTTTCAAATTAAGCGATGTCGAATAAAAGTATCTATAAAAGTGAGTCTCTCACTAAGTGCATTTTCTGTTTAGCCGCTCATACCAGATTTAGCTTAGTCTAACTAACAGCGAATATTTTTGTCCGATGAAGTAAACTAACTCTAACAAAAAATGGATTCAATCTCTGTTTTTGAGCTTCATTGTGATAACATTGCCACCCTTTGCCCCACCTTCATTTGACGTTATTATTTCATGATTAAACAGCGAACTTTAAAAAATACCATCAGAGCCACAGGCGTAGGTCTACATACGGGCGAGAAGATATATTTAACTTTACGTCCTGCCGAACCGAATACAGGTATCCGCTTTCGCCGCGTGGATTTGGATGAACCCGTTACTATTCACGCCACACCTAGCAATGTGGGTGAAACGATACTCTCAACCACACTGGTTGCAGGTGATGTAAAAATTTCCACCATCGAACATTTATTATCCGCCTTTGCAGGTTTAGGCATAGACAATGCCATCATTGATGTCAGTGCCGCTGAAGTGCCGATTATGGACGGTAGTGCAGGACCTTTTGTATTCTTGTTGCAATCGGCAGGTGTGGAAGAACAAGACTCCCCCAAACAATACATTCGTATCAAACGCAGTATTCGTGTCGAAGATGGCGATAAATGGGCAGAATTCAATCCGTTTGAAGGCTTTAAAGTCACCTTTACCATTGATTTTGAACACCCCGCCTTTGAAGAACACGTTAAAACTGCCACGATGGATTTTTCTTCAACAACGTTTGTGAAAGAAGTTAGTCGCGCCAGAACCTTCGGCTTCATGAAAGACATTGAAATGCTCAGAGAAAATAACCTCGCTCTAGGTGGTAGTCTCGATAACGCGATTGTGGTTGATGAGGATAAAATTCTTAATGAAGATGGTCTGCGTAGTGCAGATGAATTTGTTAAACACAAAATTCTCGATGCGATTGGTGACTTGTATCTATTAGGTCACAGCTTAATCGGCGAATTTATCGGCTATAAATCAGGTCATGGCTTAAACAATAAATTACTGCGTACTTTATTAGATAACACCGACGCGTGGGAAATGGTCACGTTTGAGGGCGATGAAGAAGCTCCTATTTCGTTTATGCGTTCTGCACAAACGCCAAGAGACCCCGAATAGTTCATTGATTAGATAACCGTGCTAAGGTCGCGCTGAGTTTGAGTAGCGCGGCTTGCAACGGCTCATCGGCAATGGTCAGACTATCATTTCTTATAGACGCTATTTTTTCTGCACACGGTAGGCGTGCTTTACGCTCAGCCCCCCCTGCCACATATCCCACTTGCTGAGTCATCACCTTAATCTGTACCGTTGCTGCCGATGACGCAATGTTTGCCAACAGAGCTGCATTATAAAAACGCAATTGTGATGCCCATGCCGCCGAATCGGTATAAACCAACAGCTTATTATCTTTTATCAAACAACAATAAATATGTTCTGCTAAATCGGCTGGCAACTGCTTTTGAACAGCCTGTAACAGCCGTTTTTGTTGCCCAATCTGACCATGAAAATACGCTGTTGTTTGGTTTTGATAGGACAATGGCATTTTACAGGTTTCCGTCATAACTTACCTCGCTAACATCGAGTGCAGTGAAGTACAAACTAATCGAATAGATAGTATCTCTCTCTACTCGCTTTAAGTGAAACGAAGCACGAAAAGAATGTTGAGAATTGATTTTTCAGTTAGCGCAATATGCGAAGCTATTGTGATATTCCACACTGATTTTTATTTTCGCCCCGTTCAAAGTTCATATCATCTCATATATTTTATAAAGCAAGTAGGACGGATGCCCGATAGGGTTATCCGCCATGTACGATAATCCATTATTCAACCATCATGCGTCAGAACCCGCAAGCGGTTCTGACTTACGGGTTACGGGTTTTGTAGGTTGGGGTGAGGAACGAACCCCAGCAAGCAACGAAGTATCACGCAATTATTAAGGTTGTGTGTTTTGGTAAGTAGCGAATGTTTGAAAATGTTGGGGTTCGCTTAAGGCTCACCCCAACGTACGCGGTAAATATCGCCTTCTGGTAAAGTCCAAAGTGCGTGTAAATGATTAGGCATAATCACCATTGCATCAATGACAAAGGGATGTTGTTGTTTGACATGACGCACGGCGGCTCTTAATAAATCAACATGAGTGATTAATAAATGACTGTTTCGCTCCGCCAAGTTGACGGTAAAAAATAACAGCCACCAGATACTTTTAATCGCCGATAACGCTTGATGATTTATTGAAGTTGTGATGATTTTTGGATGATGACATTGCCTATCATCATACCTCTGTAGGTTGGGCTGCGGCACGAACTCCAACAAAAACAACAAGTTGATGGGGTTTGTGTTATCAAGTCGCATACGGGTCGATGAGATGTTGGGGTTCGCAAGCTCACCCCAACGTACGCGGTGTTTCTTAGTTATGTTTAAAATCAGAAATTATTGTTCCAATGTTAATGTAGATATAAATAGATTGCAGTATTATTAGTTGAACAGCTAATCTATTTTGCTCATCGTGCAATAACGGATTTAATACAATAAAAGAATAAAATAAAACATTAATATCCCATAATGTGGAAATCAAGAAGCTTTTTTGTGCTTCTTTTAGGGATTTCCTTTGCTTGTTAGATAACAAAGCATGAGATAACTTGCTGTTAATAGCATTTGTTGTAATTAAATATAAACAAAAATCAAGGGATAAAAAGTAATAAATAAGATAATCACTTTTTAGAAATGGAACTTTTTTATCAAAAATTAACTCCATATTTACAGGAAAGTATTCTTTTGATATTTCAAATCCATACACAAAAATAAACAATGATTTTAAAATAATAATAGAAGATACAAGCAAAATTAACTGAATAAAAATATCTCTTAATAAAAAATCTTTACCTTTTTGTAAAACATTATGAAATATTTCACTGTTAATATTATTGAAAGTCGATAATATATATGAAAAGTAGAATTTTAAATTAAAAAAAGAGTATGTTAATGCAAGAAAACTTAGTGTTACTAAGTTGTTTTTTGTACAATCAGGACTATAACCAACTATTTTATCTATAAGTTCGCATAATGAAAAAAGAGGGTAACCATAGTCACTACTCACTTGAGACACAGCCAAATATATTATAATTAAAAAATATGGAATAATAAGTATTCCATAATAGCTAAAAAAAATATTTTTTGCCAAAGATAATAGTATGTTTTTATTAAAAACAAATGAAACAAGAGAAATTTTATTATTTATCGCTAATTGCTTAAGTATTTCCGTGCTTATTAGTTTTTCGATAGAGGATTTTGAAATGCTTTTTATTGACTTGAGTTTTATTGAATCGGATTTATCAAAAATTGATTCATATTTCTGCTCTAAAATAGGATTTGATATTTTGTTTATTATTAAGATAATTCCGTGACAATCTTTTTGCTCCTTATTCAAGCTAGAAAGATTGTTTGGTTCTTTGTCGGTAACAATTAAATCGCAGTAACCATGATTAGTGATTTCATCATAAAAACAAATAGAATATTTTTCATTGTTAACTAATAAATCATAATCACTAGCTGACGCTGACAATGAACTAGATAAAATCAATCCTATTCTCTTAGATAAATTCGCCATTTTTATTACCTAGTTATTAAAAACAATATATTGATACGTTTTTGGTAAAAATTTAGATGTTTTTACAACTTCACCATAATCAGCCAAAGTCATTTGATTTCTTTTTGCCTGTTTAAAGAAATCATCAAAAGAATAAAGTACACTTGCATACTTCAAATTCTCGCTTTCCCTATCACCTAAATCAATATGCTGAAAAAAATAGGGAACTTCACCTTTTGATTTTATTTCCTCATATATTTTTAAATTTTTTTTGAATGAATTCATATCATCACTTACTGCAAGAATAAGGTATGTATATTCGATAGTAAATATTACTAATTTCCCTTTAGGTTTTAGCATTTTTGAGCCGTTACTAAATGCGGCATCTAAATTTGCAGTCTCAAAAAAATTAAAACAATTAAAAACAATATCTGCACAATGAAGAAATTTATTTGGCAATTCTTCTTCAAAATCAATATATTCAAATGAAACATTGGAAATGTGCGCATATTTTAAACTTAAATGTTCAATAAATTTTTTGTTAAAATCCAATCCGATATAGAAAAAATGAATATTAAGTTCCAGAATAAAGTCTAATAACCAGCCACTGCCGCACCCCATATCAACAATTGTCACTCCTGATTTGGTGATTTCTTTCAATTTTTCTTTAAAGAAAATTTTTGTATCCTCCACCTGTCGTAAAGGATTGTTTAGCCAAAAATCGGAATTTATTTTCCAATTTTCTTGGTTTTCTTTTTTAAACTCGTTTTTATTTTTAATCATCAGCATAATTATTCAGGTTTAACTTTAGTGTGATACCAAGTAATAAACTTATTTTCTACTGTTGAATTAAAATCAAACGACTTTAAGTAGCCAATATCTGTTAGAAGTCTAGCCATTTCTTTCCATGTCGCTTCCTTTGTATATAATACCTTTCCTTCTTCACCTGTATAGTAGCTCATACCTTTTAAAAGCGATTTTGTTTCCTTATCCTCATCAATACTTTTGTCGTATGATTTAAGTAACAAAATCGCCTCCTTTGGGTCTTTAATGGTTTTGCTCCAGCCTTCTGCAATTGAATTGACAAAACTTTGAACAACTTCAGGACAACAATCAACTAATTCCTTCTTTGCAAAATACACAGTGCCAATAAAATTTATATCATAATTACTTGGTTCAATTATGTTCAAATCAATCGGTGGTTTCATATTCGCAAAAGTTATGGGTTCATCATTTATAAAAGCAGGGTAAATATCATATTCATTTTGGATAAACCCTGTTGTTGTCCATCCTGTAGGAATCTCATTATTTTTATCAATTTCCAAATGCTCTTTTTTCTTTAACACTTGATAAATGAGATCAACTGGGCTTCCTTCCATCGTACCAATTTTTTTACCCATCATGTCTTTAGGACTCAATATGCTTTTATCTCTCTTAGAAATAAAAACTGCCAGAGACTTATAATTTATTACACCAATGACAACAAAATTTTTATCTTTTTCATTAGCTATCATTATTTGTTCTGCGCCAGCAACACCAAATTCAGCTTCATCCATTTTTACAATCTGCCTTGTATCAATCTGGTCTGAACCAGGTATAACTTCTATTTGCAAATTATAATTAGATGCTGTTTTTTCTTTTGCAACTATTTCACCCGCAAATCCTGAGTTAGCAAACCATTGTTGCTGTAAACGAACAATAGTTTGACCTTTGTCATTTTTCTTTAGCTTTGAGCAATACTCGTTACAGGTTTTATTTGTATCACAACTTAAAACTAACAAAGTAAAAAATATGATAATTATAAATCGAATTGCACGCATTATTATGTTATTGATTGTCATTGTTAGAATACCAATTACCAAACTTTTTTTCAGTTAAATCTACAGATTTAAATAGTAGCCAACCTAATAAGGTGATTAAAATAACCGAACAAATCATTAATTCGGGTTGTGAATTTTTTGGAGCCAAGTATAAATTTTTACCTAAACCATCTTTTGCACCAACAAATTCGGAAACAATTGCTCCCATTATTGCCATTGTAGTGCCAACTTTTAAGCCTGAAAAAAGATAAGGCATTGAAAGTGGTATTATTATTTTGAAAATCCTAAACAACTTTCCAGCGTTATAAACGTAAAGTAGTTCTTGAGTATTTTGTGAAATACTATTAACACCAGTAGAGAAATTTATAAAAATAGGAAAGAAACACATTAAAACAACCATTGCAATTTTTGACATTAACCCCATTCCGAAAAGAATAATAAAAAAAGGGGCTAGTGTAATTATAGGAAGTATCTGTGATGTAATAAAAATTGGCAAAATAATCTTTAAAAAATTAGGATATAGCAAACAAAACAACATTATTAAAAAACTAAATATAATTGCAAGGAAGAAGCCAGATAATGCCTCAATTGAGGTTATTAAAGTAGAATAAATAATATTTTGAAAATGAGTTATTCCATATTCAAAGGAGGCGGATGGACTTGAAACAAAGAACCTTAGGTTTTTAGAATAGAAAGCCCATATTTCCCAAATTAAAATAAACAAGATTACTGATAATGGACGCGATACGTTTTTCATGAATTTCTTTGGTTTTTTTCAATAATACTTTTTATGTAAACAAACTCTTGGTGGTGATTAATTATAACATCATTATAATTAATAGAATCTGACCAATTATTTATATTCACTGTTTCAATAGCTCTATGGTCGCTCCCCAATACAATTATTTTGCTAGAAAAATAAATTGCTTCAAAAATATCATGTGTTACTAAAATTACAGTAGTATTTGTTTGATTTTTTAATTTTTTAACTTCTTCATATAACTTTGATTTCCAAATTATATCTAAGGCTGAAAAAGGTTCATCTAGTAATAATAGTTTTGGTTTTGTTATAAACGTTCTTGCAAGTGCAACTCTTGTTTTCATACCACCTGAAAGCTGGGCTGGTAATTTATGTTTATCATTATTAAGCCCCGTTATTTTAAGATAATCTGATACGATTTTATCACTATTTTTTGTACTACCAATAATTTTTAAAGGCAACAAAATATTGCCTTCAACATTCAAATATGGCAATAAACTAGGTTCTTGAAACATAAATCCTAAATAACCTTTATATCGCAACTCCTGCCATTTTTCTTTATTTTTAATGATGTCTAAGCCATCAATAAAAACTTCTCCTGAAAAATTTTGATACTTTGAGCTTGGTAATAAGCCGCATATTAATCTCAATAAAGATGATTTTCCGCAACCAGATGAACCTACTATAGCAATACTGGAAGATGACTCAATAGAAAAAGAAATATTATTCAATACTGGTTTTTTTTTATCATATCCAAATGTAATATTTTTTAGTTCAATTTTCATGTTTCTAACCTGTAGTTATAACCGCTTGTGGGTTCTGACACATGACTTTCATAAATTGCGGAAACCCTATCGGGCATTCGCACTACCCCTGCCGCACTTGGTTTTATATTTTCCATAATATTAATTTTTACCATGCACAAAGAAACCACCAAGGTTTTAAAACCTTGGTGGTTTTTTAATTATTGATAACTGGCTATTTGATTAAAATTCAAATAGCGATAAGTATCATCGGCGGTGGCATTAATTTGTCCTGCATAGTGCATATATTCTGCAACGGTGGGGATTTTACCTAACAGCGAACATACCGCCGCCAATTCTGCGGATGATAAATAGACATTTGCGCCATTGCCTAAACGGTTGGGGAAGTTGCGGGTGGAGGTGGAAACCACGGTGGCATTTTCTGCCACTCGCGCTTGATTGCCCATGCACAATGAACAACCAGGCATTTCGGTACGCGCACCTGCTTGGGTGAAGGTGTCGTAATAGCCTTCGGTTTTTAACTGGCTTTCGTCCATTTTAGTGGGCGGTGCTATCCAGAGTTTGCTGGGCAGTTCGCCTGTTTGTTGGGCGAGTAACTTACCTGCTGCGCGAAAATGTCCGATATTGGTCATGCACGAACCTAAAAATACTTCATCAATTTTCGTTCCTGCCACGGCTGACAACGGTTTAATATCATCGGGATCATTGGGGCAAGCTAACAGCGGTTCTTTGATGTCGCTCATATTGATTTCCAAGACTTCAAAGTATTCCGCGTCACTGTCTGGTTCAAGCAAGACAGGGTTTGCCAACCATGCCTGCATATCGGCAATACGGCGTTCGATAGTCCGCACGTCGCCATAACCTTGTTTAATCATCCACTGCAATAGGGTGATGTTGGAATTCAAATACTCGCGTATCGGGGCTTCATTCAAGCGCACGGTACAGCCACCTGCCGACCGTTCTGCTGAGGCATCAGATAATTCAAACGCTTGTTCAATTTTTAAATCGGGCAAGCCTTCAATTTCTAAAATCCGACCTGAAAACACGTTTTTCTTGCCTTTTTTATCCAGCGTCAATAAACCGCGTTGTAAGGCAACGTAAGGAATGGCATTGACTAAATCACGCAAGGTAATTCCCGCCTGCATTTCACCCGTAAAACGCACTAACACCGATTCAGGCATATCCAACGGCATCACACCTGTTGCCGCCGCAAACGCCACTAAACCTGAACCCGCAGGAAAAGAAATACCTATCGGAAAACGGGTATGTGAATCGCCGCCTGTGCCAACGGTATCAGGCAATAACATTCGATTCAGCCATGAATGAATAATGCCATCGGCAGGACGCAACGCCACACCGCCGCGATTCATAATGAAATCGGGTAACGTGTGGTGCATGGTGACATCTATCGGTTTGGGATACGCGGCGGTATGGCAAAATGATTGCATGACTAAATCCGCCGAAAAACCTAAACAGGCTAAATCTTTTAATTCATCGCGGGTCATTGGACCTGTGGTGTCTTGCGAACCCACGGTGGTCATGTGCGGTTCGCAATAAGTATGCGGACGCACACCTGCCACGCCACAGGCACGACCGACCATTTTTTGCGCCAGTGTGTAGCCTTTGCCGCTATCGGCTTTATCTTCTGGACGCACGAACACGTCAGATGCGCCCAGCCCCAACACTTTACGCGCTCTATCGGTTAAGCCGCGTCCGATAATTAACGGAATGCGTCCACCTGCTCGCACTTCATCCAATAACACATCGGTTTTTAATTCAAATGAACACACCACTTCTTCGCTGTCATGACGTTTCACCATGCCTTGATAGGGATAAATGTCGATGACATCCCCCATTGCCATTTGGCTAACATCACATTCAAACGGCAACGCGCCCGAATCTTCCATGGTGTTAAAAAATATCGGTGCGATTTTGCCGCCGATACACACGCCGCCTTCGCGCTTATTGGGAATATAGGGAATATCGCGCCCTGTAAACCACAACACGGAATTAGTCGCTGATTTGCGTGATGAACCTGTCCCGACCACATCACCGACATAAGCGACAGGAAAGCCTTTACTTTTCAGCTCATTGATTTGTTGTTCTGCATTGGTGATACCCTCACGCGGCATTTTCAGCATGGCTTTAGCGTGTAGCGGAATATCAGGACGCGACCACGCATCGGGTGCAGGGGATAAATCATCGGTATTGGTTTCGCCTGTCACTTTAAACACGGTGACAGTCAGTTTTTCAGGCATAACAGGTTTACTGGTAAACCATTCGGCATCCGCCCACGATTGCAGCACTTGTTTAGCAAAGGCATTACCCGCCTCGGCTTTTTCCTGCACATCATGAAAGGCATCAAAGACTAACAAAGTATGCGACAACGCCTTAACTGCAAGCGGCGCGAGTTGTTCGTTATCCAGTAAACCAATCAACGGCGCGATGTTATAACCGCCCAGCATCGTGCCTAACAATTCGGTGGCGCGTTTCGCCGTTAAGATCGGTGATGACGTTTCACCTTTAGCAATCGCCGCTAAAAAGCCCGCTTTAATATAAGCCGCTTCATCCACACCTGCTGGAATACGATTTTCCAGCAAGTCTAAAATGAATGCTTCTTCACCCGCTGGGGGTTGTTTAATTAATTCAATCAATGCCGCTGTTTGTTCAGCATCTAAAGGTTTCGGTACAACGCCTTCAACGGCGCGTTCGGTGACGTGTTTTCTATAGGCTTCTAGCATATCGAGTTCCCAGTTAAAATAAATATGAATAATATGCGCAATATAGGGATGATGCAATGCAGCGTCTGTGCTATGACCTCATCACTCTCTTGTTGTCTGATGATGTATTAACGCTTGTCGTTGTTAGTGTGCCAAGCGCGTTAGCCTAACAATATCTTCAGCAATGGCTTTTTTATTCATAATAAACGTATGTACGGCGGCGACGGTTTCGCTGGGAATATTGGCTAACTGGGTTTCATCAACGGCTAGCACACCACCATTGAGTTGTTCACCAAACGGGGAATAACGACCACATACGCCATTGATACCTGAATAGATTTTGGTTGGTACATCGGGCAGTAATAAGGAATCCATGAATCGGGGATTAGCGAGTAACTGACCCATTTCACCTGTCAGTAGTTTGGTTATCGCCTAAGAACCTGTTCAACATCTCCGTAACAGCAAAGCCAAGAAAGCGAGATTGACGAATTGCAAGCTGGTGTTGAGCAAGCGTTCGGTATTTTTCCAGAGTCTTC
>WSSedA1B3DRAFT_1000154_pt1 | contig 19144 bp, 12 predicted proteins | sample WetSurSiteA1Bulk_FD_9468 | JGI IMG/M metagenome (IMG submission 9468)
TGGCTCTGTGGCGAATGATCAGGAATTTATTGGCTAAGTAATTTTTCTACATCGTAAACATCATTGCGTTTTGATAAGAATATATAAGATCATATAAAGTAATAAGGAGTGCTAAAAATGGAAAACAATCAACAGTTCGGTCAGTCCGAAAATCTTCCTGGGCAATTGCTGAGTGCGCTGCAGGTTGCACACATATTACATATCTCCCGCAGCTATGCCTACCTTCTGATGATGTCAGGGGAACTCCCAACGATTCACATCGGCAGATCCCGGAGGGTTCGCCCAGTCGATTTGGAACAATTTATCAGCTCCAACAGATTCGGTGAGAATATTCGATAAAGGGATGTCTCAATAGTTCCTCCAGTAATGGTTATTACACCTTGTTTCTCCTGTCCATCTATTCGCAAGAGAGTTACAATGACTCGGTTGTTCCGCACTTTAACAATTGAATGGACAGGGCATGCAGGTTTGCCTTCCCTCAACTCTTTGAAAGGAAAGGAGTAAGAGGGAATGGCAAAACACATCCGTGGTAGATATGAAGGTTCATTATCCAAACCACCCAGTGGGCATTGGCGTGCACAAACTACACCAATTAATGGTCATCGCATCACCCGCACCTTCAAGACAAAACTCGAAGCAATAACCTGGTTGCGAGATACGCAGAGTGAATTAACACGAGGTTTCGATTACCAGGGAAGCAAGACGTTATTGAAAAACTATCTACATGACTGGTTAGAAACTTCCCGAATAGCATTGCGACCTAAAACAGCTGATAGCTATTCGAGGACTATGGATAAGCATATCATTCCAATCCTGGGTGAAGTGCCTCTGAAAGACCTGACACCTTTCCAGGTAGAGAAATTTTATGCCGGATTGATCGAAAAAGGAGTGGGCATTCGTACTGTTCGGTTAGTGCACTCGATCCTACATTGCGCTTTAGAAAGAGCGGTTTTGCAATCGATGTTGACACGAAACCCGGCTTCACATGCCGTACTACCTCGCTACAAACATGGCGAGATGAAGGTCTTAGATGAGGTCCAGATCAACCGGTTTTTATTGGCTGCAATTGACTCTCCTTTTGTTGGGTTATATCACCTTGCAGTTAAAACAGGCATGCGTTTGGGAGAACTTTTGGGATTGCGGTGGGCTGACTTGCAGTGGGGAAGTGGTCGATTGAATGTGCAGCGACAGTTGCAGGATGTCCGGGGAATGGGGAGTTTTTTCCAGGAGCCAAAAACAAGTTCAGGTCGCAGGACGATACTGCTCGGAGAAGGCACGATTCAAGCATTACGTGAGCAGAGAGAATTTCAGCGATTGCAAAAGGAACTTGCAGGTCTGCGCTGGCAGGAAAACGATCTAATCTTTCCATCGAAAATCGGAACACCGTTGAATCCCAGTAACTTGCGCTTGGATTTCAATCGGGTACTAGAACGTGCAGGAGTACCCAAGGTGAGACTTCACGATTTGCGGCACTCCGCAGCATCTCTAATGCTCAACAACGGAATACCAGTGATAGTGGTTTCGAAGATACTGGGCCACTCGAAACCAAGTATAACAATAGATATCTATGGTCACCTATACAACGAAATGCAGACGGATGCAGCTCGACTGATGGACCAATTGGTTTCACCGATTAAAATTAAATTGCCTGGCAAGGTGTATAGCGAGACGCCTTCGGGCTATTTGCCATAGAGTCCAATCCCGATCATCTGCAACGATCTGCATCGATAATAAAAAACCTGCCGGAAAAGTAAGTAAAGACCCTTATATGTGGGGGTAAATAAATAATGACCCCTATATATGGCGCCCCCGGCGGGATTCGAACCCACAACCGTCTGATCCGAAGTCAGATGCTCTGTCCATTGAGCTACGGGGGCGTGTTGGTATTATACACTGAGTTATCAGTCGATAACAAAATGTGAGTGCTTACGCACTCAATTCGAGGCATGCTAAAATTATATTGGAGGTGTGTTATGCAAATTGAGCTAACTGAAAAGGAGAAATTATTAGATTCTCGTGGTCAGCTGGTCCAGGTAGGTTGGTCTCGCCAGCCTTTATTGGATTGCAACCTTGAACAAGCTCGCTTTTATTACCTTCGCTATTTTCAGCGTTTTCGAATTAAAAAATGGGATTATTATGCCATCTTCACCCCACGGACCTTTTTTTCAGCTACCATAGCCGATCTAGGTTATGCCGGTAATATATTTGTCTATATTCTTGATTATGCCAGTAATGAGCTTCACGAAGAAGGCCTGGTCATCCCTTTCAGCCGAGGATTACAACTCCCCCGCAATAGCCATCAAGGGACGAGTGTTTTCCAGGATAAGCATGCCAGTTTGCGTTTTGAGGTTTTACCCGAGGGAAGGCGTATCCAGGTAGATTGGCCTGCCTTCTGTGCCGGGCGGGGGATTTTCGCCGATATCCTTCTTCACCAAACACCTGATCATGAATCCATGACCATTGTTATCCCGATCAAACAACATCGCTTCTATTACAATCGGAAAATGAATTGTCTCCCTGCTGAGGGAAGCCTGCAATATGGTGACCTGCAAGAAAATCTGTCACCAGAAAGCTGCCTCGGCTCCTTGGATTGGGGACGCGGTGTTTGGGAGTATAAAAGTTTCTGGAACTGGGCAAGTGCTTCAGGATTTCTTCCGGATGGGCGAACCATCGGTCTTAATCTTGGGTGTGGCTTTGGAGACCTTACTGCAGCAACTGAAAACTGCCTGGTTCTAAATGGTAAAGTCCACAAGCCCGCTCAGGTGGGTTTTACATACTTGTCGCCTGATTTTATGCACCCCTGGAAATTTACAGATTCTGAGGGTCGCCTGGAACTGGAATTCATCCCGTTCAAGGAACGATTGGCGAAAACGAACCTTGGGATCATCTTTAGCGAGGTACACCAGATTTTCGGTAGGTTTTCAGGCACAGTTTCAACAGACGACAATCGAATAATCGAAATTAATAATCTGATCGGTTTTGCAGAACAACACCAGGCACGCTGGTGACACGAACTGAATTTGGAGACATAGAGAAATGGGTTTGATGGATGGAAAATTGTGTATGGTAACGGGAGCAACTGCTGGGATAGGTTATTACACTGCCCTTGAGATTGCCAGAATGGGCGCATCAGTGATCATCATTGGGCGAAACAAAACCAAATGTACGCTGACAGTGAATAATATCCGGCAGGAGAGCGGGAGTGATTTGGTTGATTATTTGGAGGCTGATCTCTCTTCGCAAGCTAACATCCGCACACTGGCAAGCAAATTTTATGGAATGCACGACCATTTGGATGTGTTGGTAAACAATGCGGGTGGATTCTTCTTTCAAAGAAAATTGAGTGTGGATGGCATCGAGATGACTTTTGCCCTCAATCATTTGGCTTACTTTTTGTTGACCTATTTGTTGACCGATGCTCTGAAAGCGAGCCCCACAGCTAGAGTGATCAATGTGTCATCGGGAAGTCATCTCCACCAGCACATGGATTTTAATGACTTGCAATTCAGGAGATTTTATAATCCAATCATTGCTTATGGACGCTCGAAATTGGCGAATATACTGTTCACTTATGAATTGTCTCGACATCTGAAGGAAACGCATGTTACAGCCAATGCCCTGACTCCTGGAATGGTTGCGACGGATATGTGGAGTATGGGCATTCATTGGATGGCTTCCTTGATGGACCCGGTGATGAAGCAACTCGCTCAGTCACCCTTGGAAGGCGCGCAAACCAGCATTTATCTGGCAACATCTCCTGATGTTGAGGGGGTGACTGGTAAGTATTATGCCAAACAACATCCAGTCAATTCTGATCCGAACACATATGATCTGGTGACTGCCCAACAACTCTGGGAAAAAAGTCTGGAGCTTGTTTGCACTCCCGGTGGAAACATTCAGATGATTTGAGAAAGGTCACGGAATGGGGATATTATAATAATTGTAGATTGCTCGGGAAAGATCTTTTACCAGTTCGTTTGCCGGATCAAAGACGATTTGGACAGGATGATACATGTATACCGTGAATACGTAATCTCCTCCAGGAGAGAAGACGATCGCAGCATCACTCATATCATGGATCACTCCATAAATATCAGTTACCCAACCATGTTTATGTGCTACGTTTGTTCCGTCAGGAACTCCAGCTTGAATTAATAGCGCGATTCTGTCTTGAACAAGGTAATTGATCATAGCCTGGCATTCAGTTTGGGTGATCTCATCAGGGAACGCTGCAATCAACGCTCCACCATCGCTGTTGGCACATTGATAAATATCCTGTAATAGCTGACCGATTTCAGAAGGCGTTGTTTGGCTATAAGGATCGGGATCAGTGCTTACATCTGTACGCTGATTTGCTGGTGTTGAGTAGATTTCCAGTAAAGGTGCGCCAGCAAAAAAATAACCCCCCAGGAAGGTGTTATTCAACCCCAATGTTTGCATATCTTCTGTTACAACAAGGGGACCTTTGTCGCGATCAATTTTATTTTGCATTAACCAATCGGAGGCAGAATTAATGGATTTAGCAATCATTTCTTCCAGGTTTCTCACCGTATCTACATCAAGATTTTCACCAATTCTTCTAAAAGTTGATACCATGATGGGAATTTTTATTGTACTGCTGGCAGTATAAGCAACATCTGGAGGAGTAGTGACCTGCATTTCCTGGTCAAGGATGAAATTGATTTCTTCTCCGGTTTGTAAATCATCAACATACAGACCAATCACCCCATCAAATCCTGAAATTTCAATGATTTGGCGTAGGAGCACTTCCAGATTCTGGAAGCTGGGATGAGTTGGAGATGTTTTATTGATAGGAAGATCGATTGAACGATGGTTCTGTGAAAACAAAGCTGATTCTATTAATGGAATTGACCGTTCAATATCCAATTCCGATCCAGGCGACCCAGCTGTGAAATTTGTGGTTCCGACAATTGGTGTTGCAGAAGTTGGAAGCTGGTCATATCGGCTGGCTATTTCTGTTTGTAAATATACCCGTAACCGATCCTCTGAAACTGTAGCCCGTAAGGGGATATCCACCGTTTGGACAGGTCGGTCCCATAAATAATTCCAGTAAGCTTCCCAAAATGATATTCGTGTGCGTTCCTGTTCAGCAGCGGCGAGGATAGTGTCAGTGTCTAATACGAAGCCAACCGTTTCCGGATCCAGATGAACTACCGATTCATTGTAAACCAGCTCGACGGGTTGTGAATACACCGTGAGCAACCTTTCAACAGCTTGTTGACGCGTAAGTTGGCCAACCGGAATACCCGCGATGGATAGATTTGTGGGAAAATTGATCCAAAGCCTACTAAATCTTACTAGCAGTAGTGCAGTCACTACAACAGCAAGAAGAATTAGAACCAAGGATCCCCAGCGAAGAAATGAAAATGAAGCCCTATTCCGCAATCTTTCTCCGAAATTTAATAAATCTCTTGACGAATTGTCGAAGAAATAATACCACGAAAGATTGGCATTTAAAGCTTAAGGTAATCCTAAGCTGGTTAAAAGCGCTTAATGTGAGACCACCATTTTCACGATTTTTCCCCTGTCATCCAATGTTAAACGTGCATACTGCCTGTGATTTTGCTTTGCCCGTTCAAAATTCTTACTTAATGTAACTACTCGTCGTTGTGAGCTATAAGGTGAATTGCTATCCCCATTTGTTTTCGGATGGATGCATACTTTACCTGCCGGGTAATGGTTGCAGAAATTAGCACAAGATTTTCGCTCTTGAGAATAACTGATATCAGCATCGTCCATCCCTGGGAGATATTGGGCGACTACACTTTTAAGATGCGATATCGTCTCCAATGAAACTGGGATATCATTCTCGTTATCACAGGAATGCTCACAGACGGTCGGAACTGGTACAGCTGAATCAGATAGGTGAGGTATAGTCTTCGGGCTGGTTTTACTTTGAAATGGTTGTGCGAGTGGATCCCCAAATAATACGAAAGATATCAGGGTTTTTTGGTCCTCTGCATCGAGAAAACCCTGACGATTATGCATCTCTCGTGTTAGATGTATCTTTGCCCGTCTTAGGGATTCTCCAGCAGTAAAACCTTCTTGTAAAAGACTCCAAAAGACACTTCCCAGTAAATCAGCAGAACTTAATGGTGACGCAAGCGATCCATAGGAAATACAGGTTGATCCGATTACAGCGTGTGTTCCTGATGAGAGGAACTTTAGTGAAATGGCATCATCGACCGTTTTTCCGGCAATGTTTGCACCATAACATGCCTCGGTAAAGACCAACCTTGGTGTATAACTACTGTTTTTTATGTCTTGTGGTCGCATGGCAACGGGAAAATCTGGACCATTCTCAGGAAGAGTGGGATCTGATTGCCCATACCATTCGCTGCCATCTGGAACACCATGGAGATTAAAATAGCCCAAATGTGCTTGAGGTAATAACAGGCATCCACCCGTTGTTGTTTCTTGTTCAGGGACTAAATCAGAAATGACGTTATTTGGCGATTCACATGCATGAGTGGGAGGAGATATTAAGAGATCATTTGGATTTCCAATGGAACGAAAAACGGCAAATGAAGCACGTCGCCATACAGCTGCTGTGTATCCGTAACTGGATTGTTTCTTTGAGAGACCTTTTCTAATGAATTCCTGAAAATATACAGCAAAACGCTGATACCATACGAACCTGCGTCCGCCTGGTTGATAGCGGTTGATTAAATCATTTAAAATCGATATCAGGACATTCGGATCAGTTTCTGAGCCTCCAGAAATCCGGCCAACGGCCCAATCACTGATGAAGTAGTTATTATCCTTTGTAGCATACGGATTGTCCGAAGGAACATCACTGTCAGCATCTTCTACCGGATTTGGAAGGTTATGGTATGGGACAATCTCCGGACCGCCTACAATGAGTAAAGCACCAATTCTCTCACCACGTTTTTCAAGAGCAATATCCAGATCAGATAGAAGTAATTTAAGTTGCCATGGATCGTTATATGGGGCGGGTTGAAGCCCGTACGGATGAGTAGAAGTCAAATCATCTGCATAGAATAACAGGGAGCCCCAATATTCCTGGTTAATTTTTCGGCCATGCATCACACCAGCTAATCTTTTCAATTCTCGGTCAAGTATATTTACCTTAGATAAACCATATTGTGATTCCAAACCCTTTTTAGTGGTAAATATCACATAAATTGGGAAACGTCCATCTTCACGTGCCAAATGCGGTCTTTTAAGCTCATCAGCAAGGCGTTCCAATTCAGTTTTAACATTTGTAGATTGTTCACTTAATTGATGTGTTTCTGTTTCATTTGATTTAGTATGAGCAATATATACGGGGATTGAAGCTGCTGGATATATTTTTGTCGGTCCAGATTGCTCTGGAGAAGAGAGTTTACCTATTTGTTGATCGCTATCTGCACCAGGATTCATTGCTGCAATTCGATTCCAACCTAAGATAGAAGCTATGGAAGCGGGGATCGGAATGTTCGATGGGTGGTTTGGACCACTAGTGTTAATTTCCAGAGTCGTAGGCCACATCGAAGAATACTGATGATGTTTTCCCCACAACCTTTCTGGAACCTGCCCGGTCACATCTTTCGAGACAGCATGGTGGAGCAAGCTAACCGCAATACTAGATTCTCCCGATTCCATCAATCCATCAGCATAGGTAAGGAGAAATTGAAGACAATCAGGCCAACGCTCATGATATATCTGTGCCAGGTTGTTGACAGCAATTTTGGGCATTGATGCTTTGGCTTCGATTAGTCTCAAATGCACTACTGCAGCCAAAGGGGTGTCTGGGTTTTCAATCAAAGCCTTATGGATAAAATCCTCAGCCACCTCCAATTGCTGGTCATCCCCAGCTCTGAGGTTATCAAGAGCAATACGGGCTTCATGGACGTGTTTTGCCCAGGAAGATAGCTTGTCGTTTCCTCGGGTATTTTCTGAATACCCTTTAGTTAGCGCATTTGCACAAGCCTTGGCAACTAAATGATTGCTTGATCCTGCGATTTGTCGAACTTGAGCTAACATTTCCTGAGCTTCAATGTATTCTGGGTCAAGATTACAGATCTCTTCTAATATTGGTAATGCGTTTAATTGTAACTCGGTCGTTTTTTCTCTTACATACGCATGGGCATTTAATAAATTTACAGGAAGATCCCCAGGAAAAAATGATAACCACGCTGCACACAACCTGCGTGCATAGCGTAACTCATTCGTCTTAAGGGCAGCATCAAGAAGCGTAAAAAGAAGGTTACGGGACATTGCGTGATCAGTTGGTGGAGAATTGTATGGTATCCCGTTCATTTTTATTAGTTCCTATCGGTTCGAGGATTATGAACGAGATTCAGTGCAACAACTGCAGCCAGTTGCCGGCGGATATTCAGGTCATGAGGAGCAAGAGTAACCGCACGCCTGAGCATCGTTTCCGATGACCTGTAATCCTTACTTTCTTTCAATGCCAAACCTGCCTGATATGGGGCACGTGGATCATCCGGAGCAATTGAAGTAGCCTGCTCGAATAATTGGATTGCTTGTTGGTACTCACGCCTTTCTTTAAGTGCCAACCCGAGCTCGAGATATGGTTCCAAACGGTCGGGTGCAAGGTGGATTGCTTCATTAAGGTGAAAGATCGATTGATCCAATTGCCCTGTTTGATGTAACACTTTACCAATCAGTAAGTGAATACTTGCCTGTTCATTTCGTGGTGTTTTTTCAGGGCATATTTCTAATGCTTGTTGAGCAGTTAGGATAGCATTATTGGTCTCATCAATCTCTACATAAACTTTAGCAAGAGCAGATAGTATATTGAAGTCTTCNGGGTATGAGTTTACTAATTTTTGAAGTTCTTCCAATACACCTTTTGAGCCATTAATTTGTTGCAGGATTTTTATCCGCTCAAGGTGAAGATATTTCGGGTCTGGAGCTGTAGGCACCATAGTGTTCAATTTAGCAAGAGCTTCATTATGTCTACCGAGCGCAGATAGTGCGCGAGCAAGGATTATTGTTGAATGAAGGTCTTTGGGGCTTAGTTGGATGGCATGATTGGCGTAATTATATGCGCCTTGGAAATCGTCATTTCTGATTGCGATTTCACTTAAGAGCTGATATATGTCTGCACGATTTGGATCAATTACCAATGCATTTCGGGTATTTTTCTCTGCATTTACCAGGTCATTTAGTTTATATTGCGTTCTAGCCAATAATAATAATGATGAAATATCATTCGGGTTTAATTCCAACACGTTTTCGAAGGATTTAAGGGCTTGCTTTATCTTATGCGGATCATCATCGGCATTATCAAAATATAATTTACCCAATTCAAGCTGATATGAACTGTTTTTTGGGCTTAGGCTTGTCGCTTCTAATAAATGATTGATTGCACCAGTCGAATCTGAGATTTCCTTACAGATCTTTGCAGCGATATAGTGCCAACCAGGTTCATCTTGCCAAATTTCGATGGCGTTTTCAACTGCTTTCTGGGCAACACCATATTCTCCTAGATTCAAAGCAATTTTTGCTAAAAGTATGCCGCAGAAAGCAATGATGGGTATTCTGGAGTAGGGATGCTGATCCAGGACTGACTGAAGTGATTTAATCGCATCTTCAGGATTGTCTTCATATATTGCCAATGCTACATGTAATAAAACTAATGGATTTCTTGGGAATGTACGGGCGATCTTTATTATCCTGTTGATCGAGTTACATTCAGGTACATGTAGATCGATTTGATGTAGATGATAAATCACTGCCGAGGCATCGTCAGGAGCAAGGTTGGGTGCAAGAACCTCCACCGTCACCTGGTCTGTTTCTCCGAATTGATTAAAAGCAATATCAGCTCGAGCCTGCCATCTATATATTTGTTCATCAGTAAACTCAAGTCCATTTATGAATTGATCAGCCTTATATAATCCTAAAATTGATTTGACATTATCTAGATATTTCATTAATTGACTGAGTGTTTCCTTTGAGATTGCTTCCCTAGAAGGCTGATGGTTACTAACATCTAAAATCTCGCAAAGATTATAGAATTCAGCTTCAAGAACGGTTGCCTTTGCGAGATTTAAGTAGGAAAGGGGTTCCCCAGAAGAAAAATCGATGATCCTGAGAGAACCATTAACTGCATGTTCCCATAAACCTAAGTCTAGGGCAGCCTCAATTATTGAATTCATGTTTAGATATTTTGTATGTGCTATCTCCCAACCAGGCAGGATAGTGTTTAAATCTTGTTTCAAATAACTATTTATAGCTATCTGAAGGATTTGTTCTGCCTGTTTATAATTTCCAGCTTTGTTCATAAGCCGTGCTTTTATTGCCATCAAACGAGAAAAAATCGGATTCGATATATCGAGCTGTAAATCCTGAATCTCTGGTTTAATCAAATCTCCGGCGTCCAGGGCTAATTCGGTGTTGAGACAAATATAGTCAAGATAGTCTTGCTCGTTAGTAAAATCTTGAGGAGATAATATATTTATTCCTTTTATAATTTCATAGGCAAGGACTGGTTGAATAAGTGCTCGAAAAATCTCACTTATCTGTGTTTGATAGTGGGGGGGTAGCGTTGACAAATCTTCATTTCCACTCACTTCACGGGAAATCGCGATACCTTTTTGGGTATATTTAACTGCAGTATAAAGATCACCAATTGACCGGTTTATCTTCGAGGCGAGGAAGATCAGGTCGATATCGGGTTTTTCAGCTGTGTTTTCCTGGATGGATGTCTCGATGCAATTTAAAGCCTCAATTGGTTGACTTAAATCCAATAGAATCTTGATCTTTTGAGTAATTAATGAGCTATCGCCAGGAAGAATTTCAATAGCTTTATCCAGAGTGTTTATGGCAGATGTGTGATCATNATTNTTTACATATTCCTGAGCCAGTTTGACATATAGTGATGTGTCATGCTTGTTGACGCTCTTTTGGTCTTGTAGGATTCCATTTTCAAGACAGGCAATAGCCTCACTGTGATTTCCAATTCCGCTTAAGTATTCCGCGGCACTTTTCAAATCATCAATGGCTGCAAAATCAAGGTACGCGATTGAAGCGAAAGTTTCTTGTGCTTCAGCTGAAGCACCAAGGCTGGATTGATAATTCCCCAGTTGAATTAATAGATCAGTTCGGGTTGGTGCCAGGTGAATTGCTTTAATAAGGGCATTCAAAGCCTCAGTGGAAATTGTTTTAGAAAAGGAAGATGAGGGGGTACTAAAATCTCCTTTACTATTCCATATTAGGTTTGTTGCTTGATTTGCGAACCAGGCTAAATTATCTGGATTATCTCCATCTATCACCAAGACATTCCTTGCTGATCGGATGGAATCTTCCAACAAATTTGCAGAGAGAAATGCATTTGATAATGATTTGAAAATAGCCGGATTAGATGGATTTATTTGTCCAGCTTCTTGAAGAGCTGCAATGGCGATATCATATTTTCCAATCATATTTGCAACGCTACCAAATCCGAAGGACAATCGCTCAAGCCAATTCTTGTCTTCTATTAAAGGTGTATCCAAGGCTTCGCGATATGCCTGGAAAGCCATTTCATTATCTCCGGAGGCAGCTAAAGATTCTGCAATCAATGCTTTTGCTTCTACATTGGTTGGATCAATTTGAAGGACTTCATTGAGAGCAATCAAAGCCTTCATTGGTGGAAATTGCGTAGAGCCAAGCTCGTTCAAGGTAAGTACTACTCGCGCATAATCCATATAAACCGTTATGTCTTCTGAAAACTTTGAATTCACCAATAATTCAAGAGGTGGGATAGCTTCTTCCAATGCTCCCTGGTCTACCAATAATTTTGCATATTGTTTGGCTAATCCCGGAAAATTTGGTTCAAGCTGATAAGCTTTGGTGAGAACTACACGGCACTCTTCAATATTTCCAACTAACTTTAACGCCCGCCCATAATTAACTAATATTTGTGGATTTTCTGGCGAGAGTGTAACTGCAGAATGAAGCTCTGGGAGAGCTAAAGTTGGGGTATTATCAAGCAGATACAGCTCACCAAGTGCAAAATGAATTTTATATGAATTTGGGACAGCCATAGAACCATTGAGTAGGGTCTCTATCACTGTTTTCGTTGGGAAGATACTTTTTTGAGCTTCTGCAAGAGCTAACCATCCTTCTGGTACGTGTGGAGAATTCTGTGTAGCTTGAATCAAGAATTCCATCCCTTTTTCAGTTTCGCCAATCCGCAAATATGCTTCGCCAGAATATATAAGGGCTTGGCAATCCTCTTGATCCTTAGAAAGAAGATCGCTACAGATACTCAATGTTAATGGTATATTGTTGGCATTTAGAGCACATTTAGCATATGCGTACAGGTCTTCCTGTGGCACGGATGATGATTTATTCTGTTTTGAATTGACGATATTTGCTCTTTCATTGAGAGATGTTTCCCAATCATTCAAATCTTCCAGATATTGCGCAAATAAACGACGATAATCCAGATTATTTGGGTGTAGTGAAACGAGTGCCTTTAATATATCCGCCGCTTCATGATCTTTATGCGAGTATTTGTAGCTATCAGCCAATAATTTTAAAACGGATGAATCATTTGGGCATTTTTGTGAAGCGAGTTTAAGAATGCGAGAAGCTTGATCTGTCATGTGCAAATCTATAAGTAATCTGCCCAAATTCGTCAGAGACAAATAATCTCCCCATACAGGAATCAAGTGAATTTGTTGATCTCGGTCAAGGATATCCATTGTCAGCTTGGCTGTCTCAACGGCACGAGATAAATTACCCGCCTGTTGAGATACTTTAGAAATAGAAAAAAGCAAGTGAGGATCAGTAGGCAGAGGAGCGTTTGGATTAGGCAGTAACAGATTAGCGTCATCAAAATATCCATGATCAGCCATGATCAAAGCTAATTCCGCTTCATGAATAATAGCGTTGTTCTGTGAAAAAGTTTTCTGACCTTTCATATTATTGAGTTGTTCACGGGTTTCAGAAAGTTCCTCGGTGAACGATTTTCCTTTTTGAAATTGTGAAACCTGTAATACATGATAATTGCTTAAAGAAGCACTTATATAATCGGAGATTTCTACTTCAATTTCTAACAATTTAGGTAAATCGTAAGATTTTCCTGCAATTTTATTGACTTCAACCTGGAAGAGATTCTCAGAAAGAAGATTTATATTATCAATTGGATTGTTATCGAATGTTGGTCTTGGTTTTAACTGAGTTGGATATTTTTCAGTCCATTTACGGCAAAATTCCACTGCAGATTGTGGACGCTGTTCAAACAATGATCGTACCAGTGCTAATCGATCGTTGGCAGGTAATAAATCTCCATATTCACCCTTGCATAATCCAATTAGAATATTGATCTGATCTTCTGTGGTGATTGGGTTGCTAAGAACCACATGAACAGCTATATTTAATCGCAATGAAGACGCGCCCGGTTGAACCAACGCATTTAATATTCGATTGTCTGAATTAAAAAAACTATATAAACAGACCAAAGGAGAGAGCCAATGATCCCCGGGAAAATCCAGGATTACGTTTAATAAACCAGTCCATGAATTCGTTGTTAGATAATTATTTGCAAGTGCTAAGGTGATATGNCCAACGTTTTGTAGATCTTGTGGATTTGTTTGAAATAATGTTCGATCATTAAAACTGCGAATAGCAGTTTGAAGGATTTTATTATCAATGGATTTAAGGAAATCCTGATCGAGTTTATTTAATAAGTCGAATTGATCCAAAGCAATCAAAACAAGCCTACTCGGTGAGAAATCGCTAGCAGTATATTCTGACCCTGAAGATTTTGCCTGAATGAATTTTTCATAAAACTCAGGATTATTCAAACTATTCCAAATGACAAAATCCTGCCGAAGGTTTGGTAAAAACCAGGACAGGTTTGAATTCTGTAGGAGTTCGATTAATCGATCCATTTTTTTACAAATAATCCATGAATTTAAAATCTATTTAATAAGACGTAACTTGAAAGCAACATCAAACATGCCCCGATAATGGTCAGGTAAAATCCGATGCCATTTGAGGTCCGCATTAAATCATTAAGTGTAGTCATGAGAGTGGATGCATTACCAACTAAACCTGATATTTCTTCAGCAATGCCCTTTTGAGCAAGTTGTGTTGTTTGTTCAGCAATCGTGCGCAGGTCTTTCCCCCATGCGCCATATATCAGGATTGCGAGACCAAGTAAGAAAGTGATGCTGCCCAGTAAAAAAGTACCAATGAGCATAAATAACTGCAAATCTTGAGCATTAATATTTTCCATAATTACCTCACTAATGGTTGTACCATTTTGCAAAATCCAACCTTTGTTTAGTTACCAAGAAAAGTTATTTCCAGGGTCGGAAACCTGCAATTAAGCCTTTGGTCATTGGAGGATATAGCGTTCCATTCCAATAAAAGCTGGTTACGATCTAAATCGGTTGTCACATGGTCCGAATCTAGAAGTAAATAATTTAGTAATTCTGGATTCTGCGAAAATCCCGATAAAAATTGACATGCAGTTTGCATAAGAGCCAGATCGATAGAAAATGAGTTTTGAGGATTACCCATTATTGCAAGATCTTCATTTATGCTTTGATTCGCAGAAAAAAACTCTACGTTCTCATTTACTTTTCCAAGTTTATTGATAATCTCTTCCATTGCAACATTGTCTATAACGATATAACCACTCCACCAGTAATTGTTCTCTTTAAGTACTTCCATGAAATCTGCGGCAAGTACCAGTTTGTCATTCTTTTTTTCTATCTTGAAGATACGATATAGATGAGTCTCAAAATCTGATTCTGTTTCATTTCCCACATTATAGATTGGAAGAAATTGTAAAGTTGGATCTGGGGGGAGATTCGTCACCAACCAAAGGCTTTCTAGTTTAGCTTCAAACGGATCTAATGTATTCACTCCAATAACCAAAAAATTCCGTTGACCATTTTCCAAAGAACTGATTGAAGAAAGACTCTTTGAGAACATTATCCTAGATGAATTGTATGAATCACTATTTTCAGGATGGTAGAACCTGGTGCTGACAGAGTATCCTATAACCAGGAAACTAATAAAAAGCATGAAATTCATAGTGATTGGATTTTTCATTAATACATCACTTGGGATTTATCAATCCAATTAAGAAGCCTGCCGCAAAGCCCAATATTATCCACATCAAGAGGGGGATAAGAGATTGAATTAAATTTGTCCAATATGATAATTTTGTATTTTCTGGAAACTCAGGATGATTTACAAAAGGAGATTGCCCTTCATCGGTTATTGAATCTTGTGATTCTTTTAGCTGAGGATTATTAAGCTCCCGAATGCGGTCTACTCCACTTAAGCAGGAGGTAAGAAATGCATAGTATATTATTTCAATACGATTTTTGAGAGCATTCGAAGTTGTATCCATAAATATTATCCCGATGTTTTTATCGCCACTCTCTTGCCACGCCTTAAGAAAGCAGGAATATCCAGGTCATTTGACGAGACAGTTAATTCCTCTTCCCAATTCGCCTCGACTGGATATTGATCGTGATTATGTTCATAAGTGTTTATCGCCTGTGTTACCGGTTTTTCGTTTGTAACTCTCCTGCCCTCAACCTTTGAAAGAGTTTCTTCCAATGTCGGAGAACCTAAACCTGTAATAACCAAAATTGCTTCCACGCGGTCTTGTAATCTGGAATCGTTCACCACTCCAAGCACAATCTCAGCTTTACCGCCGGCTTGAGCTTGCAAATGAGATAAGGCTTTTTCGACTTCTACTAGCGACAATTCAGTTCCACAGGTGAAATTCACCAGAATTCCCGCAGCGTTGTCGATGGAAGTGGCCTCGAGCAAGGGATGATGAAGAGCCTGGTCTATGGCTTTCATCGCCTTATCATCACCTTCTCCTTGCCCAATTGACATAAGCGCTCCACCACCTAATTTCATCAAATTACGAACGTTTGCAAAGTCGACATTAATCATCCCAGGNGTAGTGATTAGCTCTGTAATACCTTGAACAGCTTGGCGTAAGACATCATCTGCCAGACGGAATGCGGTGTCTAGCGGAAGATCATGCGGAGCGACATACAGAAGGCGATCATTGGGAATGGCAATTAAAGTATCTGTGTTTGGGCGAAGATATTTGATCCCATCACTTGCGTTTCGCTGTCGGCGACCCATTTCAAATGAAAATGGCATTGTAACTACTGCGATTGTAACTGCACCTATTGAGCGGGCGATTTTTGCAGCCACTGGAATTGAACCAGTCCCGGTTCCACCACCCATTCCAGCAGTGAGAAATACCATATCAGCACCCTCGAGAGCATCAGAAAGTAATCGTGTACTTTCCTCAGCAGCGTTTTTCCCAACATCGGGATTACCTCCGGCGCCTAACCCCCGTGTGGTTTTTGGACCGAGTTGTATTTTCGTGGGTGCCAGGCTATTATTTAAAGCCTGAGCATCGGTATTAGCAACGATGAAATCCACACCAGAAAGTCCGAGCTCAATCATGCGATTAATTGCATTTGAGCCGCCTCCGCCCAGGCCAAGTACTTTAAGGGATGGTTTGTGGACATTTAAATAAAGGGAGTCGAAGTCATCTGGGAGGGCAAAGGGTGATGATGATTTGATGGGGAAGTGATTATTTGTATCGTCCATTAGGTCACCTTTATCTAATAATTGATTTTTAAGCTGATCAAGCGACAATTTCTCTTGCTACTATTCAGAATTTTGGGATGTTAATTGAGATGCAATATTCATACCATCTGCGTTTATTTGTTCAACGATACAACCCGCGGCTAGCAGACCGTCAATGATCGATTCTGGAACACTTGAAGAACCGCCAATTACTGTAACTTTCTTTGCATGAGAGGCTTCCACTGGTGAAAATCCAATAGTTGGCTGATATTTTTTTATAAATGGCTGTATTGCCTGCAGGTGTATATCTGATGAACCCCATTCGTAATTAGGGAGCAGCAAATAATGAGATATGGGACATATACCATTATTTATATATCTTAAAGAATGAAGAGATTTCGTCGAGGCAACCAGTCTGTTTCCCCCGTTTGCCAACCAATCCTTAATCTGATCTACAATTGGAAGCTGACTTCCATCCGGTTTGTACCAGGCATTGATAATATCTTTATCTCCATCAGCTGTAGAAAGCAACCAAAAATTACAGCAGATTACCTGAGAAGGGACAGGCTCATATTCCTGTGAAAATCCTGAAACCAATTGCATTAGGGTCATATTTTGCCAGGTATGGGCTTGATTATCGACTGCAGGTGACACCGGATCCAACTGATTCCCGATGAGACTACCTGCAGCGAGAAGAATGATCGGACGAGACATTCCTATGGCAGCTTCACAAGTGGCTAGATACCAATCAAATATTCGAAAACCTAAATGGTCTTCAGAGTTTTGTGGTGTTGAGTATGGTCGTGTTTGTGGCCACCTTTCCGGTCCACCTGCTCCCCAGTTGGGTGATCTATTTCCGGACCAAGCGTAAGCTGATAATACAAGTTGGTTAAGCAAATCCCCTTGGCCACGCCGTTGTATCCCTTGAAGAGCTCCATACAAGAAAGCAGTATCCCAATAATCACCACCTGGTTCTAATGGCGGAAATACTGGGATTAATCCAACCTGGCATGCATTTTTTGCAAGTGGGATGAATATATCAAGAAATCGATCGACCAGATTGTTTTTAGCCCAATTGTTGGGTAACCAATTTTTTAACATGTTTGGCCGATCGAATAGGGTAATGTATTTAACTCCCCAATGAGCGTAAGCATTGAACATGAGGTTTAATTCTTCCGAACGCGATGGCTTTTCTGTTGATATAGGCATATGCAAGATCGGTTGAATACCTGCATCAATAATCTTGCGAATGAAGGTTTCTGGGACAGCTCGGTCTTCGGGTGCCAATAAGGTCAACCAGGAAGCACCCAGCGATACGATCTCAGGTAACCAGGTATGGATGTCGGTTTCAGTGTAATGTAAAGAATCTGGAAAATAACATATGCCAAAGCGTTTGATTTTTGAGTTAGTTTGTATTGCTTCCATAGGTCCTCTGTTTGATTTCGTAATAAATTAATGCAAGAGCCATGCCAGGCGTCCGCAACCGGGGTTTCTTTCCATATGGTTTGATTCAAAGTATAATGAATCTTGGTTGTACGCATATATTCTTAGATTTATTAATAGAATCAGGTCTTTTAATGCTATTGAGGACTTTTCCTATTGGTTTGGAGGAGTATGTTGGTAAGAAAAAGCAGGTTGATAGTTTATATTTTCAGCTTGCTTATTATCTTGATCTTAACTGCCTGTAATTCATCAGCTGATGCAGCAAATACTGGTACATATTCGGTAGATCCGACTTTCTCGGATTTTTATAAAGAATTAGGGGGTGAGGCGATCTTAGGTCCTGCGATGTCACCTACCTTTAAAAGTCGGGAGGTAACTTATCAATATGTTGTATCCGGTCTTATGGCATATGATCCAAACCAGGTGACATTAACTCGGTTTCACTTTTCTCCAGTTGCATCCACTGAATGGGGAATAAACGATCTCGTTGAACCTACACCTTCTGATATAGACATACCGTATTTGAATGGGCACCGAATCTGGGAGGAGGTTCTTCCGTTTTATAATCGATTTGGACCTGAGATCATCGGTTTGCCAATCACTGGTGTTAAAGCCAACGATGAAATGCAAAGATATGAGCAATATTTTGAAGGACTGGGCTTCTATAGAAGTTACGCTGATCCACCAGGGAAGATACAATTATTACCCTATGGATCCTGGATGTGTGGCAATAACTGTAAATACCACGAATCGAATGAAGGTAAACCCTCCAATTCTTATTCGAGAAATTATAGCGAAACAGAACAATTATTTCTACAGGAAGCTGAACGCCTAGGTTATGAATTCACTGGAAACCCGCTTGCTTCTCCAACATTAGCTCCTGATGGAAATTTTGAAATGGTTTTTGAAAATATAGCAATGTATATTGATCCATCGGATGGATCCAAGATCAAATTAAGACCTTTGCCATCTTTGCTTGGAATACATTCAGACCCACCAACAAAAGAAAAAAAAGCAGATTGGCTATCCTTTTATCAACAGGGCGAGGGTTTAGGATATAACATACCAGATTCATTTAGCTCTTACATTGCTGATCATGGCGGGATAGCATATATAGGTGTTCCGATTACCGAATATTTCCTTT
>WSSedA1B3DRAFT_1000155_pt1 | contig 19085 bp, 17 predicted proteins | sample WetSurSiteA1Bulk_FD_9468 | JGI IMG/M metagenome (IMG submission 9468)
GGCTTTTGGGAATCCAGACATTGATACTGACCAGCAAATCCCCTTTCCCGTAATTGTTAACTTCGGGAAGCCCCTTCCCCCTCAGGCGTAATATTTTTCCGGGTTGCGTTCCCGGTTCGATCCTGATCTTTACCTTACCGTCGAGCGTGGGTATTTCAACCTGGGCACCCAGCGACGCCTGAGCAAATGAAACGTAGAGATTGTAGAGCAGGTCATTCCCATCCCTGAGCAGCTCCTGATGCTGCTCCTCTTCAATAATGACAAGCAAATCGCCGTTTATCCCGCCACGCCTGGCTGCATTGCCTTTCCCGGAAACAGAAAGCTGCATGCCTTCGGCTACACCTGCCGGTATCTTAACGGAGATCACCTCTTCTCCCCGCATGACACCCTCGCCGGAGCATTTACCGCATTTGTTGGTAATGGTTTTTCCTTCGCCGTTGCAGGCCGGACAAACCTGGGTAGTGGACATCTGGCCCAGGAAAGTGTTGGTAACCCGTGTTACTCTTCCTGCGCCGCGGCATGTTCCGCAAGTACTGTATGCACTTCCGCCTTTTGCACCGGTACCTGAGCACTCATCACAGGTTATGTATTTTGATACTTTGAGTTTCTTTTCTACGCCCTTTTCTATCTCCTGGAGGTTCAGCTTAACCTTGACACGCAGGTTGGTCCCTTTGGCAACATGCCGTGAACCCCTGCCACCACCTCTGGATGTAAATCCGCCGAAACCACCGAATCCAAGATCACTGAAAATATCCCCGAAATGAGAAAAGATGTCTTCCATGGTCATCCCGTCTGCACCATAGCCGCCTCCTGCTGCCCCGCTGACGCCGGCATGACCGAATTGGTCATATCTCGCCTTTTTCTGGGGGTCGCTAAGCACTTCGTATGCCTCCGCCGCCTCTTTGAATTTTTCTTCAGAAGCTTTATCTCCGGGATTACGGTCGGGATGATACTTCAGTGCCTGCTGCCGGTAAGCTTTCTTGATCTCCTCAGGTGTAGCCGTTTTGGATACTTCAAGAATCTCGTAAAAATCGCGTTTTGCCATTTTATTTCTTTATTCACCAACCACTACCTTGGGATACCTGATCACCTTGTCGTGCAGGTAATAACCCTTTTGAATCACATCTACAACCTTGCCTTTCAAATCTTCCTCTGTAGTCGGTATTTTTGTCACGGCTTCGTGCAGGTCCGTATTGAATTCCTGATTCATCGCTTCTATCTCCTTAACGCCATTGTTTGTCAGAAAATCCCTAAACCGGCTATAGATCAGGTTCATGCCCTGCTTAACCGCATCCATGTCCTGGGAGGTGTTCATGGCATTCAGTCCCCTTTCTATGTCATCCACAAAAGGTATGAACTTCTCCAAAACACCTTCAGAAGCTGTTTTAACCATTTCCGCCTTTTCTTTCAACGTACGTTTCCTGTAATTGTCGAATTCGGCCGACAAACGCAGGTATTTGTCATGTAGCTCTTTGACTTTTTCCTCGGAGGCTTTTAATTCTTCTTCCAGCTTATGTTTTTCGGGATGCCCGGCTTCTGCTTTTGTCTTGCCAGGATGCCCGGTAGTATGCTTCTTCTTAACAGCAGCATCCTGTTTCATTTCTTCTTTGTGTTCCTTTCCAGTCATTTCGATGTATAATTTTTAAGTCAACTGCAATCCAGGTGTTAATTCCTTCCGCAAAATACCTGCCAATGTCATATTAAACGACATTTTGACAGGATACAGGCCGCATATCCGGTTGGTTTGTCCCAGTTTCCAACCTCCATCCGAAAAAAAACCCGGGATTACTCCACTAGTGCGTCAATGGCATGCGAGAGTGCTTCGGCACGAAGATTTTTTGCAAGAATGATGCCATTGCCATCGATAAGAAGATTGGAAGGGATCGACATGATCTGATAGGTAGATGCCGGTAAGGATTTCCAGCCCTGCAGGTCACTTATATGTGTGTCCCAAGCCAGTCCGTCGTTCTTGATTGCCGATATCCAGGCATCTTTGCTCAGATCGAGTGAAACGCTGTAAATTGCAAAACCATCACCCCCTTTGAACTTTTTATCTTTGTAGACATTGTAGGTTTGCACCAGGTTCGGGTTTTCCATCCTGCAAGGCATGCACCACGATGCCCAGAAATCAATCAGCACAAGTTTTCCGCGCAGGGAGGACAAATTTATGGTTTTGCCGTCGGGCGACGGACCTGCCAAATCCGGAGCCCTGTTTCCGATCTCCAAACCAACAACTACCGACGGAATGGTTTTGTTCTCAGCCGGCTTGCTTTGGGTACAACCATAAGCTATCAGCATGGCAATAACCACAACAACGGGATGTAATTTAATTATATTCATGGTAATTTTTGGCGCGAAAATACACCAATTAATCCAGACGAGAAAATTCATTTGCGACATCCTGATGCAAATGATGTTCTATTGATCCAAGTTCCAGTCTGATAGCGTTCGACCCAGGCTCCTGTACGGTTTATACCAGTCCCGGCAGTGAACCTGCGTGCTTTGCGATCATCAGCTCTTCATTGGTGGAGATCACCCAGGCTGAAACTTTGCTAACCGAATCTTTGACAGTTAGTTGCGGGGAAGTGCCGATTCCTTCGATCTGACCACAGGCTTCCAGTCGCCAGTTTTCTCCTCCCGGTCTTTGAAAACGCTGAATTTCAGGTTCGACGAGCAAGCATTGGGCACAAGCGAATAATCGTTCATGAAAATGTTCTCCTTAAGCTTTTCCGCTTGCCGTTCCGGTCTCTTTTAACCTAAAAGTGAGCAGAATAGCTATTAGCACACCAAGAAGCAAGGGAAGAAATGCAACCTGGTAATTGCTATGCTCCAGCTGCGACGTATCTCCTGATATTCTTGTAAGGAACCATGCAAAGACCGGTCCCAGTAAAGCGCTGAATGTGAAGTTGATAAAATTAATTACTCCTGTTGCTGTACCGCTCAGGTGAGGCGGATTTGCTTCCTTTATCACGGTGTAGGTCAGCATGGCTGAGCCGGAAGCAATCCCGGCAATCAATCCCGGGACGAAAGGAGGAAGAATCCCAGGCCTTCCAAACAGGATGAATGCCAGACATAGGAGCAATACAGCTGCCCCTCCAAGAATTACCGGCTTCCGGTGTCCTATCCGGTCAGAAATAAATCCAAGCAGCGGGCATCCTATTATCCATCCGAACGGAACACTTGCCGATCTCAAAACAGCAGTCCCGTAGTCCATTCCGTGCGCATCCTGCAGGAAACGTACACCCCACACCATATCAAAAATTGTCGTTGGAACGAAAAGCAGACCGGCAATTATGCCGCAGAGGATCGACTGGGGATTGCTGAATACGATCTTCATGGCCGCGGAAGTGCTTTTCAGCCAGTTCTCCCGTGGTTTTGCCATTTCTTCCCCGGGCAGCAGCAGAAAAAGCACGGCACCGATCACCAGGCCCGTAATGCCCATGCCCACCCAGAAGGTTTGCCAGGAAACCCCGCCACTGATCATCGGTCCAACCCCGAACTGACCTGCAGAACCGCCGGCCATTCCGAACATCTGCGTGGCACCAATCAGTGTTGCCGCCCGGGATGCAGGAAAGTGCCTGCTGGCGATGTATACAGCCCCCACCAGCGCAAAGACTCCCCCTGCCCCCTGCAGCAATCTGCCGATACTGCCGGCAGTCTGGTTACCGGAGCTGAAAAGCAGTGCTCCTAAACCAACAGCAACGGCTCCGAAGGGAATGACCCTGCGGGTTCCAAGGCGGTCGAGTGCGGCTCCGGCAACCAGACTGAACGGTGAATATCCGTAATAGAAAAAGCCCACCATGGAGGCCACGCCCAATGCACTGAGCCCGAAGGCCTCCGAAAGCTGCGGCATCATCACCGCAGGTGCCGAACGCAGCGTATATTGGTAGAAGTAATAAACCGCTGCCAGCAGCCAGGCACCAGTGGCCATTTTCGCGTTTTTACTCATATTCCGGGTTCTATTCTTTGTTGTTGTGTTCTAACAAAGCACCACGGAAACAGCCAGACCGCCTTCCGAAGTCTCTTTGTACTTGGTGTTCATTTCTCTTGCCGTAAGATCCATGGCGGCAATGGTTGTGTCCAGATCTACCCGGCGTTCCTCCGGAATTTCCTCGCTGGCAATACAATAAGCCGTCCAGGCTTTAACTGCGCCATAAGCACAACGCTCGATGCAAGGTACCTGTACATAGCCTGCAACCGGGTCGCAGGTCATGCCAAGGTGGTGCTCCAGGGCAGATTCAGCTGCGTTGGAAACCACCTTGGGGCCTTCACCCAGTGCCTGGGCGATCATGGCAGCACCCATGGAGGAACCAACACCCACTTCGGCCTGACAGCCTCCTTCGGCACCGGACAGTGTGGCATTGTGCTTGCAGAGATAACCGATCGCTGCTGCGGCCAGGAAGCCTTCACGGATATTCTGTGCAGGGACGTTGAGATCACGCAGTGATTTGAGGACCGCGGGTATGATACCTGCAGAACCTGCGGTAGGCGCGGTTACGATGATATGGCCGCGTGCATTTTCTTCACCCATGGCAAAACCATAAGAGGCTACTCTTGTGATGGCCTGACCGGCTGCCCCTTTGCTGGTATTCTTCAGGTTACGCTGCATTGCAGCTGCCTTGCTGTGCAGTTGAATAGGACCGGGTAGCACACTCTCCACGGAAAGTCCGGTGTCCACCCCGCGTGCCATCACTTCAGCCACCTGGTCGAGGAACTCCCAGATCTGTTTCTCGCTCTTTCCTGAAATGGCCATCTCATTTTCCAGTAAAAGCTTTGACAGCGGTATTTTATCGTCGATGAGGTATTTCTTCAGTTCTCTCGCATGGGCAAAGGGATACCTGGGCTGACCCTTATCGGGCGTTTTATAGCCTTTCCATTCAATAAAACCGCCTCCCACCGAATAGTATTCCAGTTCATACAACGTTTCATTGCCAGCTAAAAGCTTTGCTGTCATGGTATTCGGATGGTAGAAATCACCCTTGGGTGCATCAAAAATAATGTCCTTCAGGCTCAGGTCAAGACTGGTAGGGCCAATGGTAACCTTGTAGGTTTTATCCGGGTTTGTTGCCAGTTCGTCCAGAAACTGTGGAGGGCATTGTGCAGGGGCCTTTCCAAGCAGTCCTGCAAGCGAAGCCCTGTCGGTTCCATGTCCCTTTCCGGTAGCACTGAGGCTGCCGAACAGGTGTACCTTGAGCCCGGTTGCCCTTTTAAGCTGGTCTGACGGAAGCTTGGAAATACGCTGGAAGAAATCGTAAGTAATTCGCATGGGACCCATGGTATGTGAGCTTGATGGACCGGGGCCCATTTTGTAGAACTCTTCAAGGACCGTCAGAATAGGTCCTTTTGATCTCTTTACCACGTCGAGATCCGGGGAGAGGGCTGATGCCAGGGAATCAGTCCTGACAGCTTCATCTCCTGCCTGTTTGGTCGGCTTGGCACAACCAGTGAACAGCGCACCTGCCGATGCTGCCAGCAATGTACGGCCGAAATTCCGGCGCGTGAACAGGGTGCGATCCTCATGCTTTGGTTTTGAGGTTCCGCAGGTATCACATCCTTTCGAGATGCAATCGTTGCAGCCATTCAAATGGCCCTTCATCGATTCGGTTAAGTTTTCCATGGTGATTTGCTGCTGTTATATTTAGAAATTTTAAAGATGATCCGAATGCATAACCGATTATTGCCTTGTCAATATCCTTCTTCCCGTTCTCCTGCTGTCTCATAAAAATAGAAAACATTACCGAAAGATTGTAAACGGTAGCGTTGAAAATAACTCCATACGCCCAGGAATTATATCATACATACATGAATCCCGGGGATTCATCACAACATATTATCAATTAGTCATATACAGCTTAAAACTTGTGACCTGCTCAGATATTTTACGTACAATGGGTATGTAAAACAACACTTTATACAGATCACCCATACGTTATAGTCATGAAAAGAGTAATGTCCTTCCCCATTAAAAGGATCCGTGAAATCGGAAAGTATCTGGCAGAATTCGCATTGGAATTTTTTCAGGGGAATGCTGATCCGGGCTCATATGAAGCCGATCAATTGCTTGTGTTTTTTGATACCTGGTTTGACAACTTCATCCGGTACGCCGAAACCAACAGCCTGATTACACGCGATGAAGTACAAATGCTGACTGAAAATCCGAATGGCCTTGATGATTATATCAAGGAAGCAGCCGTTGAGGCGGCACGTGAAATATTTATGAAAAAGGCATCCTGACCGCGACTGCTCATGCTGCTATTACCAATGCCTCTGCTGCAACTGCCCCTGCCGCATTTTAATTTTTTTTCCATCCCAAAGGTTACTTTTTAACCTCCCGCGGTATTAAACGATGAAATTCATGCCAGCTGAACCCCGGCAGGGTGTAATCAGGCAAGGATCAGCCGTTATAACTCTATCTCGTTAAAGCAACAAGCGCCCTGCCTTTTTTTTGCACCGGGGATTGCCCTTACAACACAACAGCTCTTGCAAATTCCTTGAAATGTCAGTAACTTTTGCGCTGTCAAATCGAAGATTTCGTGAGGTTCCATGATGAAATGCGCTATTCTCCTTTGCCTTTCGATGATCGGTCAGACCGGACACCCACAGAATGTAACCCTCCTGCTGACGGTAAACAACCTGAAAACAGTAAGCGGGGTTGTTGTCGTGGGTGTTTATAACCGCGAAAAAGATTTCCCCATCGAAGGAAAAGAATTCAGGAAATTATTTGTTGAAGTGCATAATCTTACAGCATCATGTGCCATCCCGGACCTTCCCCGCGGAGATTATGCCATTGCCATTTTCCATGATCAGAATGCTGACGGGATCTGCAATTTGGGCTTATTCGGCATCCCGAAGGAAGGGTTTGGCTTTTCGAAGAACTTTAGCCCGAAACTGCGTGCCCCCGATTTTAACGACTGTAGAATCGCAGTCCGGGAAAACCAAGCTATTACGATTAACCTGATTTTCAGGTGAGGCTGGTTCGGTGCAGGCTCAAACCTGTGTCGGTACTATCTTTACAGATAAGAGACATTAATAGCTCATGAATATGATCCGGTTATGAAAACAAAGATCCTGTCTGCACTCTATTTCATTGCGGGAATTATCTTCATGCTGCTGGATGATGGGCAGGAAGGCCTTCCGAATATTGCCGTAAAAGCACTTATCATCCCGCTGCTTATCCTCCTGTTTTGGATCAACAGCAGGAATATGTCTGACAGGACAAACGGTTTGATGTTCTCAGCACTTCTCTTCTCCTGGGCAGGAGACATTGCCTTGGAGCTCACCCGGCAAAATGAGCTGATGTTCATGCTGGGATTGGGTTGTTTTTTGCTTACCCAGGTGTTGTATTTTGTTGTATTCTTTCTTACGCCCGGCAGTAGTGCATCACGATGGAAATACAGCCTGTCCATTTTGCCGGTATATTTATATGGCGCCGGATTGTTGTACTATTTGTACGATGATCTTGGTATCATGCGCATCCCTGTTATGATATATGCCGTTGTTATCCTCACCATGCTTGCCGGTGCCATAAGCAGAATCAGAAAGGTCAGCAGCGCCAGCTATTTGCTTGTGTTATGCGGTGCTGTATTATTTGTTCTGTCCGATTCCCTGATCGCTGTCAATAAATTCAGCCACCCTTTGCACGGGGCTTCTGTCCTGATTATGTCGACTTATATATCAGGCCAGTTCATGATTGTAATGGGTTACCTGAAACAGACAAGCAACAAAATTGTCTGGATATGATTCACTGAAGGTATTGGTCAAAAAGTGTTTGACATCAGGTCCCTGAATTTATATATTTATATAGATCAATGCATTAATTGTGACCAGACCATGCATTAAAGCCATGGATAAATTTGGCAACATTCGCTTTCATAACCTGATTCTGATATTGGCATTTGTATTATTCATGCATCGTTGCGAGAAAGAGCAGGCGGACGATGATGATATCTCCAGTATTCAGTTCAATCCACTTATTTCCTATGATAGCATAACAGACTGGGATGGAAATACCTATAAGACTGTTCTCATCGGGCAGCAGGTATGGATGGCTGAAAATCTCCGCACTACACATACCCATGATGGAATTGCCGTACCCCGGGTAATAGAACATTTGTCGTGGTCCGGCCTTTCAACTCCCGGATATTGCTGGTATGAATACCAAGAGGATCATAAGGAGATCTGGGGTGCATTGTACAACTGGTATGCTATTGAAACGGAAAGGCTTTGTCCCGCCGGATGGCATGTCCCAGCAATGACGGACTGGGATACATTGATTACCTTTTTGGGAGGTGCCGAAACCGCAGGGGGTAGATTAAAGGAAATTGGCAACTTTCATTGGCAGGAGCCAAACACGGGAGCCACCAACGAATCGGGTTTTACAGCCTTGCCAAGTGGTGCCCGCAGTGCAAGTGCCGGTTTCTTTAGCATTGATTACACAGGCGCATGGTGGAGCAGTACAATGTACGATACGCTCTTTGTATACTACGTGATGATCCAGAATTTCCATGGAACCGCACAGTTGTTTCCGTGTCCCCGGGAAACGGGCCTCAGTGTCCGGTGTGTAAAGGATTAAACCTGCTGAATATCCTTATATTATATCAATTACCATGAAAAAGATGGTAACCACTGCCAGCGCAGGTGCTGTTTAACAGAACAAGGGACGAAGGACAGGAATTCTCTTCCTCATCCCTCGTCCCTCGTCCCTAACTTATTACTTTTTAATTACTTTCTCAACCTGAATTTCCTGGTTTCTTTCTGCCTTCAGATAGTATACTCCGGCCGGATAGTTCCCGAAAGGTACACTATAGTTTTTCCCTTCTTCCAGCCTGCTTTCCCAGACTTTTTCCCCGATGCTGTTCAGCAGCTCCAGCTGAACATTGCCTCCGGTGACATCGTTAAAGGTAATATTAATCTGGTCCCTGACGGGATTGGGGAACAGGGTGAACAATTCGGTGGTATTTCCTGTGGCATTATCAAGATTGTTCTGCAGGGTAATGGTAACATTGAAATGAAAAACTGTAAACCCGGCATCCGAGGCAATACCGCCATCCGCATCCGCCACTGAAAAAGCAAAGAAATCTGTTGTGCTGGCACTCCCATCCTGATCGTAGGTCACTATACTGTTGTTAATATCGGCCATGGTAAAGGTTTGCCCATCCGCGAGGGCTGTGCCGTTCAGCTTAACAACTCCAGCATTGGGTTGTAACACATTGTGGTCAGGATCCAGGGTAAAGGTTATCTCCCCTGGGCTGCTCTCGGCATCCGATGCAGCAAGATACTGGTTGGTGATAATGACCTCCTCTCCCTGATTAACTGCAGCAGTAACATTTTTGGACAGCACGGGCAGATCATTTACCGGATTGATCGTTATCTCGAAAAAGAATTCGTTGTTACCAGCTTCTCCTGCCAGGTGTCCGAATTCATCCGCTACCTGGAATACAAAACCGTCCAGGAGGGTCTCAGACCCATCATGCTGGTATACCAGGTTGCCGTTGTGGATATCGGCCTGTGTGAAGGTAGCCCCGTCGCTCAAAGGTATGTTGCTCAGCTTAAGAAGCCCGTGACCCGGGAGATCCGAACTGCCATCCGGATCGAATGTGTAGGTAACAGCGGAGCTGTTGCTTTCAGGATCCGTTGTTTGTAGCATGGCATCGCTCAATGCCAGCGTCGCCGCTTCATCCAAAGTCATTCCTTCGTTCACAGCAACGGACGGAGGGTCATCAAAAGGCGTGACATTCACCTCAAGATAAAATATGGAATCCGCTCCATCCCTGTATTTTGTGCCGTCACCATCCACCACCATCAATGCAATAGTGTCTTTAACGGTTTCACTGCCATCGTGAGCATAGGCAATCAACTCATTGTTTATTTCCTCCATGGTAAATGTGTCGCCCGGGGCCAGGTCATTGTCCGATTTGATCACCTTGCCATACCGGGGCGATAATCCTTCCTTTTTCGGATCAACCACAAAAAGTATGTCTGCCGGAGCACTTTCAACATCAACAGCCTTAAGGATGGCGCTTGTTATGCCAGAAGTATCTCCTTCATCAACATTCAGGGTGACCAGATTTTCCAACTCAGGAGGATCATTTTGCCAATAGAATCCGGGGGTATAAGAGCTGTATGCTGCTATGGCCTCCGGAGGTGTCGGGGCGGCATCATAGTAATCGAGGTGCGGAACATATGTGGTACCACCATTATCCGATACCAGCATTTCAACCCTTGTCTTAAATACCATGGAATTCCCCGTGACAGGTACAATACCGCCGGTATTGACCGGTAAACCTACACTTACCGCGTCAGTAAGCGGGAGCGGATTATCAGACACATCCACCACGGTAATTGTAAATCTAGATAGCAGGGGCCTTGGACTGCCGCCTTCGATAGGGATGTTTGTGGCACCTGTCCAAACTGATATTCCGCCTGCCAGGTTGGATGCAGCAGCATCAAAGCTTAGCACTTCAGCACCCGCATAAACACTGCCATCCATCGATAGCTTGATTGAATCAGCAAGCATAGCCCAGTACACGGTAGTGGTATTAGCCAGGGTAATGTTGGTAATGGTGTAGAGTATGCCGCCTGGTCTGCCAATCCATCCTTCGTTGGGAGGATGATCATAGGTTATTGAGGAGAGCTTGGGCGGAGGGCTCTGCGGGCCTTTAAGAGCCTCCTGCGCCTGTCCCCTTGTAGTAAACAACACAAGCAGCATTGCAGCTGCAGCTGCGATGATTCCTCTCGCACTGATCCGAAAAACTTTACCCTCCATTTGCATAGCTATTTAGTATTAAAAATTAGTTTCCATTGCTTCAATAATTCACCGTTCGCTTGCGGAAAGGAACAACGGGTATGAAAATCCAAAACCTGCCTTTATCGATTCTGGGCTGATCAATGGCAGGGCAACATCAGGTTTGCTCAGTAGGGTGTAGGGTTGGTCGGTTGAGGTTGTTAAATTTACAAATAATAACCCTCTGTTGAACATTTTTTCTTTGTAAATCAACACTTTTTTCCAACATTTAATAAAGGTCGCAGAATTAATTAAATACACCCACCCTTAATTCGGGCTTTGACCCCCGATTGTTAAAAAAGGGCTAAAAACCCAATTGACTTGCGGGCTATAAAGCCCTATATTTACATGAATAGTTTAACTTGTCTGAAGGCCTGGTAAGAAAATTATTCAAGTTATCGTGTTGCTTTTATGAAGCTTCATAATCTACTTAATGCAATGGGTACCTTCAAAGCTAGAAGCTTCCTTGCCAAAGGCTTTGTTCTCATTTCCTTTTTACTTCTTTTCCTGTCATTTATTTCCTTTGGTTTAGCATGGTATCATGGCATTCAGGATGGCATGATTCCTTCTCCATGGGGTACGTACGAAGGGAATCACGGCCCCTGGCGTCATTATTATCCGGGTAGGGAACTGCTTTACTTCACTATTGTTTTGCAGTGTAAAAGCTTTTTGTGTGCCCTGATTTCATTGTTTTTGAGACGATTGCGCATTGGCGTATGGCTGGTTTCTATTTCTTTTCTCGTTTTTCTGATTGTATTTTGGACACATTATTGGCTGATCGACTAAAAAGTTCCATAAAGTGATCTTTTGTCCCGATTCAAAGGCAGATTCAAATTTGCATTTTCTCATGATGGTTTCCTGTTTGGAATAAGTCATTGGAATTGAATTGCTGATCAAACAGATCTTGGCATTCTTATTGATAATAATACTTAACTTTAACCAACCTGGCATGATCTTACCAACCTGCACCTGATCCATGAAACGGATAATTCTTTCTCTGCTTATCATTCTCACAATATTTGCCTGTGAGCAAGACATTTCATGGAATCCTCTTATTGAAAAACAAGTTGAAAAATTAATCATTGCTGCTGCAGGTGGCATGCTCCTTACTGCTGATTCGGTAAAGCTAATTATTCCCTCCTATGCTTTGCCATCTGACGGTAAAGTGTTCGTTGGAAGAACAGGACATGAGCCTTCGACTGTTCCTAATAAAGATATGCAAATCATTGGGTATCCCATTACATTAAGAATACCCTCAGATTCCCTGCTAAAACCATTGCAATTATCATTTCCCATATCCTCCAATGTTGTATCTGCAGACAATTGCTTTATTTTTCTATATAACGGTGCAACCTATTTTCCTGTCGAATTTTCTACCCATGGAGGAATGGCAACGGTAAATATTGATATTATCAATTGGGAATTGTCTGCAAGAAAGAATACGGAATATCCTTTGAGTGAGATAATTATAATGACCTTAATTGTCAAACAGACCCCCCCTTTAAAAGAAATGGGATTAAATAAGGTAACTATCGATCCGGATGGAGCAATGTCTTATAGCGTTCCCTCAGCCGGTCCCACTTCAAAAGTGCTACTGCTGGTGCACGGCTGGACAGGCAGAACTACGGTCTGGGATTCGCTTTTAACCTGGATTAAGACAGAAACGGATCCGGCATACTCAGAATACTGGACTTTTGGATATAACTCCTCATGGAGTATTGAAGATAATGCCGAAATACTTGCCCAAACCTTGCACGAATATGCCGGCGGGGCACAAATTGATATCGTTGCACATAGTATGGGGGGCCTGGTATCACGTTCAGTGATAGAGCAATATGAAGGTGCGCAATATATTCATAAACTGATAACCCTGGGTACGCCGCACCAGGGTTCTCCATTGGCAGTTATAAGAGATTATCTTGGCGCATTGGTGGCCGAAGAGGATCTTTCGGATTATAACATGTACAATTATTTTACCCAGGGATTCAGGGATCTTAATACCACTTCTGGCTATATCAATCAGATGATGGAATTAACGCAACCCGCCCTGCCCTATTATGTTATCGCTGCCACGAGCAGAACTGACTGGAACCTGAAAATTGAAGGACCTGATGATGGGATCGTAGGAGTTGCAAGTGCTTTAGGTGTGCCTGGGGCAGATAAACCAGGTACCCCTTTTAACATGCCTTATGATGAGGCCCATAGAAAAATGACCCGGTTTAAGCCTATTTATTTACAGGTTATCGAATACTTGCGTTAGGTTAATCAATCTTCGCTTAAAGCAGTCTTCAACCAGTAATAAATCTAACTTAGTTACGTTCTAATGCTGGCCAAGGTGATGTTTCCTTGGTAAATCTAATTCTTTAAATATGTACCAGTTAGCAGTAAGGTTTTGGTTCATCGCAAGCATTGTGCTGGCTGTAGCCGCCAGGAGCAATTGCCAGAGCGATCTCCCGGAGGTGTTTAAGGAGGGTACAATATCCGAACAAATGAAATACCTGGATGAGCACACCCGGATATATGAGAATTACAGGGCCATACGGGAAGATATGTACCGCAGTATCCGCAGGAACGCCCTGGATTCATTGACAAAGGCAAAAGGCAGGATTACCGGGCTGTTAGCGCAAACCACCCTGCTCGACAACCGGATTGACTCTCTTAATAGAAGCCTGGAGGCTACCAGTAATGAATTAACCGAGAAAACCCGTACCAAGAACAGCATTGGTATTCTGGGTATAGAAGTGAACAAGGCAGCCTATAATTCCTTAATGTGGTCTGTTCTGGGGGCATTGGTCCTCCTCCTGGTAATCGGATTCCTGTCCTTCAAACAAAACAGGAGTGTTACGATCCGCACCCTGAAAGATCTGGATGAACTTAATGCTGAATTTGAGGCATACCGGACAAAAACCAGGCTCGAACGTGAAAAAACAGCCATCGACCATTTTAATGAGATCAAGAGATTAAAGGGGAAGTGATGGTTCAGGCGTGACTTGTTGTCCTTGTTCACAACTTCTTTACCCTGTTCGGCTGAGGATCCTGCCTCAGCTGGTATATCTCTAAAGGCTCTGCCTGTGTGATCATATTTTTCTACACTCCTTCCAGAAAAAATTCTTCAGTGTTATACTGCGATTGATCTGCCTTTCATAAAGCGAATGGAATTACATGGAGTATTAATAGTGCCGTTAATTTATTTTGTGCTGTATCGATTCCGAAATCCGAATTACTGATAACTTAAGCCATTAAAATTTAATCACATATATAGGTTCTTTTGTCAATTTTTTATCAGACATCTGTATAAATTTCTTAATTTTATAAGTACTCCTAGTAAATCTAATAAACCCATCCGATGAAAACACTTCTTTTATCTTTATTAATCTTTTGTTTGTTTTCTTCTTCCTGTGATGAAGATACAAAGATTATTAATTCTCCTCCAGAGATTACTTCATTATACTCGTATTTCAATACTGTATATAGTGGAGAACAGGTTAATATTGTATGTGAAGCCACTGATATAGATGGCGATAAAATTATATACAATTGGTCAGCAAGTGGAGGTTCATTTAATAGTACTAGTGTATCCTCTGTTATTTGGTTTGCTCCGACAGTTCAGGAAGCAACTAATTTTCAAATAAATGTTGGAATAAGTGATTCGGAAAACCCCGATGAAATTTCAGAATCAATAATAATAATGGTAATACCTGTTGAACCAGAAGAACCAGAAATCCACACTTTAATAATATATCCAACAGATGATGCTTATGTTTGCAGTGGAGCCCCTGAAGAGAATTATGGCACAGATCTCAATTTGTTTACGGGAAAGGTTGATTTTGGGGGACTTGGCGTTTATTATTATTACTCTTACCTTAAATTTAGCCTAATCAATATTCCATATAATGTTTCGATTGAAAAGGCTGAAATAAGATTAACCACTAGTTTCAATAATTCTGTAACAAAACCAACAGCACAGACAATTCTTTATGGAATTTCAGATACAAATTGGAAAGAAGAAACTATAACCTATAATAATAGACCCTCACATAGTGCCATGGCAATTGCAGGTAAAAATGATATACCATTTGAGGTAACAAATATTCAGTCCTTCGATGTTACTGCAGATTTCCTTTATTGTCAATATCAGGTTTATTATTCTTTAGTGGCATCAAGTAACTTTATCAGTACAGGATCTGCATATTGCGGATTCTATTCGAAAGAGCTTGAACCTGAATATGGTACGTTATATAATCCAGTATTATATATTGAGTATACGGTAAATTAATTTCGTTTTTTTAGTTCTCTCCCGTTCGCCCGAAGCTCCAACCTCGGCCGGAATATTATACCAGGTTCTGCCTGCTTAGTAAGCATTCATATTGGTTCCGGCCTGGAATAAACATCCTGTTGAGTTATTTATGCCTAGTAGGCCGCAGGCAAAAGTGATTTTCTTTAACAATAAATGGTACTTGAAACCCATATACAAAATATTCATAACCCTCATTCTGCTTGTTGCCGGTAAAACAGTATCCGCCCAGAATATTTATTCGGTGGTATATGCCAATCAGGCCGATATCAAGGTCTTTGTCGTGAACTACAAAAACCAGGTCGGGAAAAACGATGGCAAATGGGTTTTCACGAAGTACGAGAACCAGGCGCAATTCATGATTTATCTTGTTGAATATGAAAACCAGGCTGATCTGAAGATCTTCTTTGTGGAATACTAAAATCAGCCTGGTTGGCGGACCAGGGACAAGATGTAATTGTGTATTAGTAAAATAATTACAGTATAAGATTCATGCCCCGAACGGCGAATTCAACTATGCAAAAGTATTTATTGGAAAACACTTAAACCGCGAACCTGAAAGCTGTTAATTTAATTTATTCCGTGGGATCCGTTCTTTCATCACCTGTTGTCTCCATTGGTCCTAAAACTACTCTCTTAATAAACTGAAACTTATCAAACTGGTCAAATTTAACTTGACTTCCCTTTTCCATTTTTGTAACTTTCATCTTGCAATTGCCCTTCCATTATTAATTCCCAGTCATTAATCAAAACCTAATCTGATGAAAAAACTAATTTTTCTCATAGCAATCTCCCTCTTTGCAGGAGTCGCGATTGGACAAACCCTGAAAAAAGGTGCTGTCATCGCTGTTCGTAGTTATACGGTAACTCTTCAACCAGATGTAACGATGAATCAATACCTGGATTTTTACTTAAATAAATACATTCCTGCTTTTGAAGAAAATATGCCGGGCTTGAAAATGTATGTATTAATAGGCGATAGAGGAGCAAAAAAGAATCAAATGGGTGAAATATGGTATTTTGAATCCAGGGAAATACGGAATAAATACTGGCCAACTGAAGAAGGTGAAGGCTCCGATGAAGTTAAGGCAGCCTTAGACAAAATGAAACCTATAGTTGAGGAATTTAGCAAATACCTGCTTTACCAAACCGAGGAATTCACTGACTGGATAATCAAATAACGTATCGTTAACAATTGGAAGTATGTATTGACACAACCCAGTCTGAAATGGACTGGGTTTTACTTTTGTATAAATGAAAATATTTGGTGAATATTCTACGCCTGGCATGGCGTTAAACTCCACTAAGCTATCCGCGTGAAACTCTTTCTCTGCGAAGCCTGTGAGAAATTCTTCTGCTTATAGCACTTTGCTGCTGGACAAAACCCTGCTTTTACATAACCTTCTGTTAACCATTTTCGTTTAATTGATAACACCATCCAATAATCCTACCCGCCTTAGTTGACGATCATACCTTCAATTGTCATAACCTATCTGGAGTAGTTAAATATTACAAATAAACTGAATTATGAGAAACCTGTTTCTGCTCATCGCAATTTCAATGATTATTGTAAGTTGCAACAAAGACAATAATAATGCTGAATCGAATTATGCCAGAATTGTTATAAAAGGGAGTATTTCGGGCAGTAACCTGAAGAGTACCGGAACAAAATCAGAAAGTCTGTTATCCCTGTCAGATGCCAAAAAAGTACTCGTTTTTAACAGTACCGGATATCAGCTTTTCAATATCGAAGACAATGCCTTCACGGCAAGTGCCACATCAGGGACAGCCACTGCACTGGCTTTTCTTGATGCAAACAACCAATACATTGGTGCTTTGTGTGCGGGAGGTTTAAATGTGCTTCCCCTGGTGAGCTTAAAAGACGGTGATAATACAGTCATTGACCTGAGTAGTTTAACACTCGAAGGAACCCGTGTTATACCCACCAATAATCCTATTGGCAATGAAATTAACCTGAACGAGGATGAAATTGCATGGTATAAAGAGCTGGGAGCCTATTATGAATCATTATCCAAAAATATAGATGCTGATAATGATGGCGTTCCCGATATTCTGGTTAAGAAAGAATTCAATATCAGCACCCTATTTGATATTTATTGTGGCTCCTGGGGATTGAACGATACTCCGCCGCAAATAAATGATACTGCTCACTTTTTCATCAATTATGCCATGCGTATTGCCGGAGGCAAAGCGCTCATTCCGGAAAATGAAAACATCGTTCTTTCCGGTCCGGAAGGTTCACCTTATACTGATATTATTCAGCCTCATTATGCCACAGGTCCTGATTGTTTTATAGCTTTTTTCAAGAGAGAAGCTCCTGCCCCCCAGGGATATCCTTTTGGTTCGGCCTTTTTACCCTTTGCACAGGGGATCTACACAGTAACGATTGATAATAAGAGCTATACATTGAATTATTCGAATATAAATGCAAAATACTTTTTCATCCTGGCAGAGCCAACCGTTCATACCAACGAAGCAAATGAGGTTGTTTCTGTTTCCATCGAATACAGAGACATGAATCAGGCTTTGGTTACTGCTGAAAACTATGTTTTTCAGACACAGGTAACACTGGATGGTTTTCAGGGCAACCGCATATGCCAGGTTGGTACTTTATGGGAAAATCCCGAAGCGAAAACGAACACCGAACTTTATACTTTCATTTTACCGGAGCCGGTACCATTGGCCAATATCAGAAGTGTCGGAGTTTGTTATGTTGATATGATCGGGAATGCTTATAATATAGGGTTCATACAGTAATACAGAATTGTACTTATGGTTAAGGGGCCCGGCTTCTGTTGATCTGTTTCCATAGTTCAACATATTGTTCTTCCTGACAGGCGTAGCGTGCATCTACGCCTTTTATAATTCGCAATTTATAATTTCCAATAGGGTAAACCGGCAGGAAAGGAGTCTGTAAGAGGAGTACCATCAACGTGAAACCATGATTGATTCTAAAACCATTGTTATCTGCTTAGCTACTGCTCTGCTCATGGCCTGCCAAAGCAACAGCAGTTATAAAGCCGTCTATTTTCACAACGATGCCAGTCATTCAGGCTTTTGTGAAACCAGTGGAATTGACACCCTCCGGGGTGTTGCATGGAGCTATAAGACCGGTGGCCGTATATTTTCATCGCCTGTGATATCCGGAAATGAACTCTTTATCGGCAGTGATGATGGCTATTTGTATGCAATGAATGCCAGGAACGGCAAAATATTGTGGAAATTCAGAACTGGCGGACGTGTGAGTTCCTCGCCTGCAATATATGATGAAAAAGTGTATGTGGTTAGTTTTGATGGATATATCTATTGCATTGAACAAAAATCGGGTCAGGAAATCTGGAAATTCCAAACGGCCGGAGAAAGGGTCTTTTCTGCACCGGGCTTACACGGAATGCCGGAAAAAGACAGGGATCTTGAGGATCCCTGGGATATCTTCCTTTCTTCGCCCGTTGTTGCCAATGGCAAGGTTTATTTTGGTTGCGGAGCAGGAATATTTTATGCGCTGGATTGTAATACCGGCAACAAGTTCTGGGAATTCAAAACCAATGGAGTAATTCATGCGTCCCCGGCTTATGCCAGCAGCACAGTGTATTTTGGAAGCTGGGACAGTTACCTGTACGCCTTGAATGCAGAAAACGGATCGCTGAAATGGAAGTTCAAAACCGGAATCGATACGGTTTATTACAACCAGGTCGGCTTTCAATCGTCCCCTGTTGTTTATAAGGGAATTGTCTATTCCGGCTGCCGTGATGCCCATATATGGGCAATTGAAGCCGAGACCGGCGATCTGAAATGGAAGTACTTCAACAATTTCTCGTGGGTCAATGCTACGCCGGCAATACACAATGATACCCTTTATTATGAAACATCAGACTCCCACAAATTAGTCGCTTTGAATGCGATCAACGGGAAGTTGCTGTATACAAGCGATTGCAAAACCTATGGGTTTTCTTCACCGGCCCTGGCTGACGGTAAAATATACCTGGG
>WSSedA1B3DRAFT_1000156_pt1 | contig 19077 bp, 14 predicted proteins | sample WetSurSiteA1Bulk_FD_9468 | JGI IMG/M metagenome (IMG submission 9468)
TGGCTTTGCTGTTACGGAGATGTTGAACAGGTTCTAAGAAAAACACTTTCTTTTTCCAAAAAACTTGAAAATCTTATCGGTAGCATTTGGTATTTTATTCATCTCCATAATGCCAATATTCGCCAATCCTTGATATTATCTTAATCACTCAGTGTGTTGGACTACCTTTTTTAGATATACCACTCTTGTGGAATTTCATCGGCTTTAAAAGGTGGTACTTGAATGGTGCGTTCTGAACCATTTTGTTGGGTGATAGTAATATCCACTTGCTCGGCATCACGTCCTTGACCAAAACGGGCAACAATTCGCGCCGCTAGATATATGTCTTCGGCACTCAATTCACCATCTATTAATACCAAAGGACCTGCATGACTTTCGCAGTGCATACTGACGAATTGTTTTTTGTAGCCTTGTAAAAAGCGTCCTTCGCCTTCTTCACGCGCGACAATCAATTTGAAGTGTGGGGCTGGGCGGATGTGTCTGCCGACTTTTAATAGCATGACATCATCGAGTTCGTAGTCTTTGTGTCCGTGCGCTTGCCATAAATCGACTAATTTGGCGGAATAATTTTTGTCGGTCAGAAAGCAACAGCCGCCCGCAGGTTGGGCATAATCATCAAACCCCCATTGTTTAGCCATTGTCATTTGTGGCTTGCGCGAACGCCCTGTGATGTCATGGAGTTTTTCTCTGTCCACCCAGCCTTCGCGCTCTGGTAGTGTAGCAGGTAGGTTTTTTGCACATAATGGACGCAGTAACAAATCATCTGCACCTGATTGTTTGGCAACTATCGGCATAGTCGATTTACGTTGTGACATCGGACGTTGACCGATGACTTCGCCCGTGATGATGAAGTCAAAATCGTTTTCGACTATCCATTGTTTGGCTTTGTTGACCATGAAGATTTTGCAATCTAAACAGGGGTTAAGATGCTGACCGTAACCGTGTTTTGGATTTATCAGCACGTTTTTGTATTCTTCGATGACATCGACGATGTGCAGTTTGATACCCAGTTGTTCAGCAACCCATAAGGAGTTATTACGCTTCACTTTGGCTTTATCTTTGGCGCGAATGGCATGGGTGTGTCCTTCAACACAAAACCCTGTGAAGAAGTTGATGCCTTCAACGTGGACACCTTGTTCGAGGATGGTTTTAGCCGCTAACATGGAATCTAATCCACCTGAAATTAACGCGACTGCTTTTCTTGGCTTGCTCATGATGATTTTGGGATCAAAAAAATGTGAGCATTATAGCGGAGTATGTAAAAAAGACCTGACAGGTTTTATAAACCTGTCAGGTCTTTTTTAAGTCAACAGATTTTATACAAACCATCCAATACCAACGCATTAGGGCTAACAATACCGATGATTTTGCCATTTTCAACCACAGGGACTCTGACTAAACTATAAGTGGCAAATAGGCGCGAACAATAGCGAATATCCATTTCAGGACGCACTTGAATTAAAGGGCAAGTCATAATCTCATAGACATTGACGCGATCGGGAGCGCGATCTTTTGCCAATACTTGCCGCGCTATATCGCCTGAAGTAATCATGCCGTACTCACCATCTTCATGACGCTTATTGACAATCAACACCGATGTACCTGCGGTTTTCATCGTTTTCAACGCATCACTGATAGTTGCTGACGCATCTATGCTGGAAAAACTGGCTTTCATTACATCTTTAACTCGAATAATTTTTGCTTCACTCATAGCTCATCTACCAACTCTTGGGTTAATTGTTCTACTTGATTCATAACACCGATAGCATCTTCCACGTCGATTTTAAAAGCGATGCCTGTGCCTGCTTTACTATCAAACTCACCTGCTTTGGCGATTTTTTCTAAAATATAGCGACTTAAATGTTCTTCTACTAAAAACATTAACACGTCTCTGGGCGTATCCAGTGTTAAGCCAAAAAAGGTTTTTGATTGTTTCATGCCTTCACCACGCGCGTGATTAATCACCGTTGCACCTTTTGCACCGCTTTTACGCGCCGTATCCAGTACCAAATCGGTTTTATCATCTTCGACAAAGGCAATAATTAATTTAAAGTGCATAACTGACTCAAGATTTAGATGAAAGACTACGTTTACTACGCCATGCGGCAAGTTGTGCGTAACCCAACACGGTGATAATGGGAAATAAACTGGCAAAGGCAATTAAGCCAAAACCGTCTATTAATGGATTGCGATCTGGCACGGCTTGTGCCAAGCCCAAACCTAAGGCGGTGACTAATGGCACAGTGACGGTTGAAGTTGTCACGCCACCTGAATCATACGCCAAACCAATAATAAATTTAGGTGCGAATGCAGTTTGTATCAGCACCAGTACATAGCCAATGACGATAAAAACATACAATTCGATACCTGTCACGATACGAAACGTCCCCAGTGCAATACCAAATGCTACACCTATAGACACCGCAATACGCAAACCCCACGCTTGAATGGTGCCGCCTGAAATTTGTTCGGCTTTTATCGCCACTGCCAATAAAGATGGTTCGGCTAAGGTGGTGGCAAAGCCAATGCTGGCAGCAAATACATACACCCAGAAATACGTTTGCCATGTCAGTATGTATTCATGTGGATTAACGCCAAGAAATTCTGAACTGGTTAATTGCTTTGCCATTAATTTTCCCAGTGGAAACAATGCCATGTCCAAACCTTCAAGGAAAAAAGCAATACCAAGTAATACATAGATAAAACCAATCAAGGTTTTTTTAGGGTTGGCTAAAGGCTTACGAATTACCAATAATTGAAAACCGATGATAATTACCGCAATCGGTAACACATCGCGGCAGGTTGCTAATAAGGCAAACGAAAAATGGATTAACCACTCAATCACATCATTACTCCATAAACCATCACAAAAACCATCGGCGTTAATGAGGCAAACGCGATTAAACCAAAACCGTCTACCATTGGGTTACGTCCCTTAATTGCGGTTGCCAATCCTACGCCCAAAGCAGTAACTAACGGAACAGTAATGGTAGACGTAGTGACACCGCCCGAATCATAAGCAATGCCAATGATTTCAGCAGGGGCAAACGGAGTCATCAGTACGACACCACAATAGCCGCCAATAATCAAATAATACAACGGCCAACCACGGATGATTCTTAACACACCGACTAAAATCGCAAAGCCTACTGACAAGGCAACGGTAATGCGTAAGCCTAAGGCATAACTAGATTTTGCCTCGCTACTGTGAGCAATGATATTACCTTTACTAGCAATGTCTGCTGCTTCTGAGGCAATCGCAATGAGCGCAGGTTCAGCGACTGTGGTACCAAAACCCAAACAAAAAGCGAAGATCAATAGCCAGAACAAACTACCCTTACGCGCAAACGCATAAGCCATTGCTTCACCAACAGGAAAAAGACTTTGTTCCAGACCCTGAATAAACAACGCTAACCCTAACACCACAAACAACGTTCCCATAATTAAGCTGGCAACGTCTGCAATAGGTTGTTTAATAATCAGAACCTGAAACACTAATACAACAGCAAGAATCGGCACGAGGTCGAGAAAACTATTATACAGTTGTTTAATAAAATGGTTCTTTAGCATATAAACAGCCCAACTCCTTGAAGACAGTTTGATTGTATAGCAAAGTTCAGAGGGTATCTATTGTGTTAAAAAAAACTGATAAATTCCGACTTCAACGGGGCATTGATAGTTTTGATGAGACTGAGCTTTTTGAGGACTAGTTTGTCCAAGATGGCTAGATGCTAGGCTTCATGTTCTTTTTTAGCGTGTTAATTAATTTGACATCCTGAGTTTATATGGTACCAATCATTTACGCTAAAGAAGTAAAGAGTATAACCATCCAGCCGCGCCACACCCTGTAATCACGGGAATAATACCGACTTTATAACGGAACAATGCCAGTAAAGCCATCGTCGTAATCAACGCGGCAACGGCATCAAAAGCACCCGAAAACCCCTGTGGCCAAAAAATATGCCACGCAAAAAACACTGCCAAGTTAACAATCACACCTACCACGGCGGCAGTAATCGCTGATAACGGCGCGGTGAATTTTAAATTGCCATGTGTTGATTCTATGAGTGGTGCGCCCGCTAAGATAAACAAAAAGCTGGGCAAAAAAGTGAAATAAGTCACTAGCACCGCTGCAACCNCCCCAGCCATTAATGAGGTATCAGTACCTAGCGGCAACGCGTTCCAACCCCCTAGAAAACCGACAAACGTGACAATCATAATTAAAGGACCAGGTGTGGTTTCACCCAACGCGAGACCATCCATCATTTGTGTGGCACTGAGCCAATGATAATGTTCCACCGCGCCTTGATAAACATAAGGTAATACCGCATACGCACCGCCAAAAGTCAGTAATGCGGCTTTGGTAAAAAACCAGCCCATTTGTGTTAACGCACTGTGCCAGCCATATTGAGTGATTAGAAAACCCATAACACCACCCCATAACAACAAGCCAACGACGATAATAATTAACAAACGCGACCAACGAAAACGCGCATGATCTGGAATCGGTGTGTCATCATCAATAATCGCTTTGCCTGCACTGTGTTTTACCGCACCATGTCCTCCACCCACTGCAAAATACTGAGGTAAAAATTGTCCACCTAGCGTACCGAGTACAGCGGCAATCAAAACAATCAACGGAAAAGGTGCGTTCAGTATAAAAATTGCCCCAAAAGCCAATGCCGCTAATGTCCATAACACGGCATTTTTCAACGCTCTTAAGCCAATCCGATAAGCGGCAAATAACACAATGGCAGTAACAGCAGGTTTGATGCCGTACAGCACAGCGGACAATGCTGGCAATTGCCCAAAACGTAAATACACCCAACTTAACAAAATCAACAGCAACAACGAGGGCAGAATAAATAGCAGTCCAGCCATAATGCCGCCGCCCGTACGGTGCATTAACCAACCTAGATAAGTTGCTAATTGTTGTGCTTCAGGGCCTGGTAATAACATACAGTAATTGAGGGCGTGTAAAAATCGCCGCTCAGAAATCCATCGTCGCTGTTCGACTAGTTCTTGGTGCATGATAGCGATTTGTCCCGCAGGACCGCCGAAGCTAACAAAGCCCAGTTTTAACCAAAATAAAAATGCTTGTATGAAAGTAACTGAGGGTGGTGGTTGGTTATTTTCAGTAGTCATAATGTCGGATTTTCCATTGGTCTTATACTTGATTTAAGTATGCGTCCCCATACTACCTTGACCATGACTCAGATTAGAGATGCCATTCATCATTTTTATTTTATCGTACACGCCTTGGGTGGGAGCGAGCCAAACGATACCAGGTCCTGTAAAGGTTTGTAATAAACCTTCACCACTGGTAACGGATTGAAATAAACTTTTGCCTGATTTTTCAGCGTGAAAACTGACACTGGCGGTTCTAACAAAAGCAAAATTACCATCAACCGATAATTTTTCACCAGCCGCTAACTCATACATGAGCAATTCAGAGGTAGGGACAGGCGAATTAAGCACTACAATACCTGAACCTTTCACTTGGGTTTGAAAAAAACCTTCACCGCCAAATAAAGCACTGGAGACATTTTGCTGCATTTTCGCACTGACTTCTAACTGGCTAGATGCACAATAAAATGCACCTTTATCAAAAATGAGCGCGTCATTATCAATATTAAATAGTAAAAAATGCCCAAAGGTTGGCTCTAAATAGATTTCACCCGTGCCTTTAATACGCGATTGAAATAAGGTTTCACCCGTCATAAATTTACGCATTAAACCTTTGGCAATTCCACCTTGCATATTTGATTCCAGCTGCAAACTACCGCGCATAAAATACAAGGCACCTGGCTCGATGAGTAGCTCGCTTTTATCCAATTTGATACGAATCATTTTTAAATGAATATCGGCTTGATTAGCAAAAAAAACTTTTTCTGCCACATTCAAATCGTCAGAGCCTTTTAGGGTTTTGTACTGCACCACTTCAACGGTTGTACCTAAGGTTTTTTCAGTTTCTATAACATCAAAAGGATCATCATTACTCATACTCGCCACCTCTTTTATACGTTTGCGCCTTTACAGGCAGAATGTCTAGCCCCGAATTGAGGATAGCAATAATAGAATTGTGTTGCTAGTCATGTGTGCCTTTCAATGACAATAAACTAGCAATCTCGTTGTTGTCTCTTTGAGGGTCAACAACGGTATCGAGAATAAAGACTTGCGCATTAGGGACACCACTTTGTTGTACTAAATAGCGAGCAATGGCTTGCGCTCGTTGTGCGGCTAGTTTTTTAAGTCGTGATTGTTCACCTTTCAGTGTAACACTTAATTGTTGTTTAGCGACTTCATAGAAATCACCCGACTTAGCATCAATGAGTTCAGGTTTACCAAACAATGATTTTTTTGCTAGTTGGGGGAATTTTTCAATGAATAAGTCCGCCAACAGGCGTTTGTAATCGTCAGTCGATAGCTCAACATATTCAGGCAATATTTTTTTATCGCTGTGTTTATTAATTTCCTCCGCCCGTATTTTTTTAAGTAAATCATATAAAGCGGTTTCACGCATTGCAGGCCAATCTTGGTTTTGAAACGCAGTGCCTTTGATGTCCAAGGTTAAAATGGGGCGTTGTTTCAATACATTGGCTAAGACAGTCAGTTTTTCATATTGGGTTTTATTCAATACCGCATTGCCCGCGCTAAAGTTGATGCTACTTAGGTCTTGGTTTTCATCGCTATCAGCAAGTGAGGCGATAGCGCGAAACGGTGAACTAATCACTTTGCTAAGGGCGTTTGCTAAGGCATCAGACACGATGGCTCCAATATCAAATTGTGGATCATTCAAACTACCCGTAATCGGAACATCCATTTTTATTTTACCGTCAGCATCTTTAAGTAATGCCACTGCCAGTTCCAGTGGTAAGGAGACGGCATGAGGATTATCAATTTTTTCACCGAGTTCAAATTGATCTATCAAAATGTTATTGCTAGCTGTGAGTTCATCGTTGACGACTTTATATTTTAGCCCCAGTGACATTTTGCCTTTTTCAACTTTATAACCTGCAAATTCCACCATGTACGGCGACATTAATGGCATGGGCATTTCTTTGAAATTCAAACTTAAGTCGTAATTACCAAGGTAAGGGCTGATATGCCCATCAATATCAACGGGGGCTAAATCGTAGGCATTGCCTTTTAACGAGATTTTAATGGTTGATTTTTGTTCGGAGGAAATATCACTCGCACCGCCATCTAAACTTTTTATTTGTGCTGCAAAAGGCATAATTAACGAGTTATCGGCAAAGTCAGATGAGCCATCAATCACTTGCACTTTATGCAATTTGAAATAAGGTTGCTGTGGTTTAGCGACTGTTTTAACAGGCGTTTTATCAGGTTGTGAATCTGTGATAAAGATGTCAGAAAAATTGATGGTTTTATCTTTTTTGATAGTGACTTTGGCGTAGGGTTTATCAATAATCAGCGAGTCAGCGGTATAACTGTCTTTTCGTAAATCAACGGCTACGCCTTTTAAAGCGAGGTTTTTCCAAGTGATAAAATCTTTGTGACGTTTTTGATCGCGGGTAATTAATTGGTTAATGTTGCTATCGCCTGTAAATCTCAGGTCTAGTGGTTGCTTGTCTGGCATCGCCATCGCCAGTTTGCCATTCAGGGTTAATTGACCTTCAATAATGTCTAAATGAGCAATTTTTTCTAAGTAAGATTGAAACGGCTCTAAGTCAATGGTTTTGGCATTAATGGCTAGATGACTAACAAAAGGTTCAAACGTAGCATCACCATTGACTTGGATAGTACCCGTGTTATTCATGCCAACATCCAACTGAAACGGCAGTTTCACCCCCGCTTTATTGCTATAACCTGTCAGTTTAAAATCGACAGGCTTAAGTGTCATCGTCACAGGTTTACTCACAGTTCTATCTTCAAAGGTCGTGGCAAAATGCGTCAGGTTAATGTGCTTAATGTCGATAGCCCACGGGATTGCATTTGTTTCGTTGGCGTGGGCAGGGCTGTTAGTCTGAGTGTTAGTGGTCATGAACAAAGTTTGATAATTGAGTAGCCCTTCTGGAGTTAACCAAGTACGAAAATCCGCACCGTCTGCGATTACAGAGTCAATCAGCACTTTTTGTTTATTAAGATCAAAGTCAATACCGTTTGCGGCTAAAGTAGGTACATCGGCTAGTGGTTTAGTCTGACCTTCTGCCAATAATTGAATATGCTCGCTGTTTAACTTACCTTGCTGAATCGTTACCTGCGTACGGCTATTAGTAATACGCGCGTTGAAACGAGTGGTTAGTGCTAACATTGGAATTTTGAGTGTTGCCTTTGCATAAGTTAGTTCTACATCACGCGCATCAACTTTGCCGTTATTTAGAGAAAATTGCCAATCATCATGGGCATAACTGATTTTAAAATCAGTTTGATGATTAAAATTGGGTATTTTAATGCGATTTTTAGTCGCTATTGATTGGTAAAATTCAAAACCATTTAGGCTAATATTAGAATGAGAGCCAGTCAATAACCAAGCGTCATCAGCATAAGTTATTTTAATATCGGTTTCATGGTTAAATTGAACTGCTTTAGCGACAAAGGGAGTCTTATTTTTTTCAGTATACTGAAAATCATATAAGCCCAATTTGGCTTTATTGGTAGTCAAGGTAAAATGCTGATTAACGTAACTAAGTTGATAATCGCCATCAAATAGTTCATAGCCTGTCAAACTAAAGGCAACGCTTTCTGGAGCAGTCATCGCTAATAAGTGTTGCAATTTGATATTATTGAGCTTGATGTGACCTGTTGACTGTAGTGGACTAAGGGTGGCTTCACCCTGCCAGTCTAACTGTCCGCCTGATTCAAGATTAAGTTGTAATGATAACTGGCATTTTTTATTCGTGTCCGTGCTGAGATTTTTAACCGTTAGATTAATCGGTTGCACAGTTTCTTTGATGGTTTTATCTTCCCATGCTAATCGACCTGCTGATAGTGATAAATGAGCAACAGTTATGGGAAAAACAGTGCTTTGTTGATTATCCGTGTGGTTTTTAAATAAACTGTCAATATTTAACGCGCCATTTTTTTCTTTAACTATATGGACGACAGGTTTAATGATGGCAAGTTTATCAATGACCACCTCCGCCTGTTTGAGTGATTGCAAAACACTCACTGTCATGTAAACACTATCAATACTAGCAAACGGCTTACCATCCGTTTCTTGTATGGCGAAATGTTGTAATCGAATAGACAAGGGCAGTAGTGCAAACTGAACATTATCAAGCGAGGCTTGTCTACCTGTTTTTTGTTGAACAAGCCTAAGTATTTTCGGCTTTAATACTATCGGTACACTATAAATAGTCAGTGCCAATAAGCTACCCGCTATAAACAAAGCTATGGCAATGTGAGCGAGTAAACGTTGATTTATCATAAAATTTATAAAGATTAATCTGCTTTGATGGTGACTATTTTAAACAAAAAATTGACTGTATACTTTCTTTTAGAAGACGACTTAAAAATCACTACCACACGTCATTTTAACAAGGTTATGAGGGTGCATTATATTTCTATAACGCATTGGCTTTTTTGTGCTTCACAGCTACGCTTAGTGTTACCATTAAGTTATTTTTCATAATCATTTTTTATTGACAGATACTTAATTTAACTTACTTTGGAGGAAAAATGAGATTTACGCTGATTATCTTAGGATGTTTTGTTTCTTCCTATGTCTTTGCTGCTAACAACATTTATAAATGTGTTGATACATCCTCTGGTAAAAAAAACTATCAATCTAGTCCCTGTCGTGCAGGGTTAGCTAATACCACGCTCAATATTTCAACAGGTAGTTCTACTAATCTGGACGAGGAAAAAAAACAGCAAGAGTTGAAGCAAAAAACAGAACAAGCCAAGCTTGAAGAAGAAAAAATGACTAAACAGCAACAATTGGAAAGACAAGCCAGCATTAATAAAGAAGCTATTGCTGAAAGTGAAAACAATCAAGCATTAATTAGAAGTAACCCACAAAAATATTCGGCCTTTGCTATTCCGCCTTACGCACCCGATAAATTATCTGATTTAGTTAAAAACTTTCAAGACAGGCTCGCCTCTATTGAACGGTTGAGAAGGGCGGCGGCTGAAAAAGCCTTAGCTTCTGGTCAATGTGAGCGTGTTGAAGCAGCGGAACTAGATGTTAAAAGCACGAAAGAAATGCTGAGTTTTTTAGTCAATTGTAGCAGTGGCAAAATGTTTAATTTTACTGAACAAGACTTGAAAAACTAATTACCCTCATGACATCAAAAACGATATTAATTACAGGATGCTCTTCTGGTATTGGTTACGATACCGCTGTTACTTTAAAAAACCGAGGACATCAGGTGATTGCCACGGCAAGAAAGCCTGAAAATGTGGCGCGTTTAACACAACAAGGCTTAACCTGTCTGCAATTGGATTTAGCAGACAGTCATAGTATTCAACAAGCAGTCACACAAATGCTTGAACTAACGAATGGACGCTGTGATGCGTTATTTAATAATGGCGCGTTTGGTCAACCAGGTGCGGTAGAAGATTTAAGCCGAGAGGTACTGCGCTACCAATTTGAAACCAATTTATTTGGTACGCACGAATTAACTAATTTACTGTTACCTGTCATGCGTGAGCAAGGGCATGGTCGCATTATTTACAATAGTTCAGTATTAGGTTTAGTTGCTATGCGTTATCGCGGTGCATATAACGCCAGTAAATTTGCATTGGAAGGTTTAGCGGATACTCTGCGTTTAGAGTTATATGGCACGGATATTCATATTTGCCTAATAGAGCCAGGACCGATTTTAACTCACTTTAGACAAAACAGTTTTGCGTTATATAAGAAGAACATAGATGCTGAACACAGTGTTCATAAAGCAGCCTATAAAGCAATGGAAGAACGGTTACAAAAAGAAGGCGAGGCAGTGATGTTTACCTTACCTGCTAACGCAGTGACTGAAAAAGTCATTCACGCTCTTGAAGCTAAACGTCCTAAAATACACTATTACGTCACTTTCCCCACTTATTTATTCGCCACGCTTAAACGTATTCTGCCTGTCTCTTGGCTAGATAATTTACTCAGAAAAGTTTGATAGGTAGAGATGTATTGCAACGTCTCTACCTATTTGCAGTTTAATTTTCCTTAGGATTTGTCCCTGTACCGCCGCGATCCGCTGCGGTTTTTGCATACAGTTTTTTTAACTTTTCAAAAGCCGACCATAACGAAGTATCCCAGACTACTTGATTGCCCATAGAGACAATCATGCGGGTTAATTCAGGAATACCAGTATTGATGGATGTTAAATACACAGGTTGTACATAAAGAATACTACCTGTTTTACTGCCAGGATTGCCGCTTATTGGTAGTATAACCATACGTCCCATTTCAACCTTAGAACCATGTTGATCCCACAAAGTAATTTTTTCTGAAAATTCAGGACTTTGATTAATCAAGGCTTCAACCTGTGCAGGACCATTGACTTGCACATCTTTACCAAACTTATAAATAGTAATGTTGGGTTTATAATCTAAACTGCAATTGGCTTTATCCAATACACCCGCTATCCCAACCATACTCAGGTTACTTCTGTTAATCGGAGTCATTGGGTTAATCATGACAAACTCTTCTCGGTCATTACAATGACCAAAATCCATTGTTTGATAATAGGGCATGACAGGTTCATGTCGCACATTAGCAAACTGCCATGTTTCGCCTTGCTCATAAAACAGCTCAGGGGTATTTTGATGATATTTTGCATACACTTTCATCTGCATATAAAAGAGATCACGGGGATAACGTAAGTGTTGGCGCAATTCGCTGGGCATAGTATTCATATCCTTTAATAATCCAGGATATGCACGATGGTAGGTTTGAATAATGGGATCTGTTGGATCGGCAAGATAATAATCAACCGTACCGTCAAACGCATCAACGACTATTTTAACGGAGTTACGAATGTAGTTAAATTTTTCATCACTGGCTAAATAATCATCGGCAGCAGGTTTTGAAGCTGGATACATATTGGATATAGTGTAAGCATCCAATATCCAATAAAACCTATCTTTAGTTCCGACTAAATAGGGGTCTTTATCTAATTGTAGAAAAGGCGTTATCTCATGAACGCGCTCAACAATATTTCTACGCATCATAAGTTGACTTTCGTCGGTAATATTAGGAGAAAAGAATATTTTAAATTCTTTAAAATAAATCGAGAATAATGCTTTTTTAAGTATACTGGAAATAACTATGCCACCTTTACCTGTATAAGCTTTTTCTTCACTTTGATCAGAGCTTTCAATGCCCAATACTCTAAGGCTATTAGGAACGATGGCGTAATTATATTTTTCTTCACCGAAATAAATATCTGGGTTTTGAATAGAGATACCCACATCGGAATTCATATTTAAATCCCGTAAATACCATACTAATGGCTTACCTGCATCTTGAGCGGCAGGCGACACCACTGCGCCGATTCCGTGCGTATAACGCAAATGGGTATTTTCCCAATTTTGGGCGGCTTTAGGTAGTCGGGAAATATTAATTTCTCTGGCAGAAAGATTGACCTGACGAGTATGCCCCAGCAAATTATAACGGTCTTCATCAACGGAATTAAATTGATAATAAGGTCTTATTTCTTGTAATTGTTGATAAGAGCGAATTAGCACTTCTCTGTCCCAGATGGGAATATTTTCAAGGCGTTTTTGCGTTGCCCATGATTCAATATCAGTAGTCGCATCTTGTTTGATATTGACATCAACAATCTCAATTTTTTTCAAATCATAAGCGTCTAACGTTAAATCAATATTCGCTTGAATGAACGGTCTTTCTAAGGCAACAGGATTAGGAATAACAATAAATTTTTCGATAAGTTGTGGTAAAAACTCGACTTTAGACAGTCCTAACATACACAAAAAAGCCGTTAATGAAATCAGAAAAGGGGCTTTAATACGGTGTTTTTTGGAAAAAATAAATAAACTTGCCGAGAGTGCAGTAGCTAGAAACGTTATGATACCTAGCCAGATAATGGGCAAGCGATAGCGTATTTCTATCGTACCTGGACCATAAAAAACAGGTTCATGCGAATTAGTGTGCAGTAGGGAAAAACGATCCAACAAAAATCCCCACACCACAAAAATCACCACAAAGCCGATTAATACCGTTAAATGTACCTTCGCACCTATGTGATATTCCTTGTTTTGACTGGGTACAAAAATATGTTCCAGCCAATATAAAATACCAACTAACATAAAGATGACTATTGCTGTTATCAATAGCTCTTGCTGAATGAGCATATACATGGGATAAGACAGCATATAAAAACTGACATCATTCCCATAGATAGTTTCAGTGACTCCTGAGTCGCGACCAAAAAAATACAGTAAAGCTAGTTCCCATTGTTTATAAAAGGGCAGGGCAACAAAAACACCTAATAATAGCGATATGGGCGTGTATATTTTTACCGACCATTGCATGAATATATCGGCAATACGTTGAAAACGTAGGCGTTTAGCAATATTGTCAATAATATCTTCGGGCGGATTTAAGCCCAGATAACGAGAGGCAATCCAAAAATGCAAAAAGAAAATAGTGAAGAAAAACAGAGTAACTCCACCGAAAATAAGAAACTTGTACAGTAATCTTAGCCAAAAATACGGCTCAAGTTTTAATGAGTCATACCACCATAGGTCAACAATGAGATCAAGAAATAGGTAATGAAAGCCGACAAATAAAACAACAGCAATGACGAATATTGTTCCAATCAACGCGGGTAAAGACGTAAGTTTCCGCATAGAATCCTCTTTGTAAGTAGAATGCGTAGTGAACCGTATTGGGTATGAACCCTATATTGATGGAGCTATTCTAACACCCTATAACTGGTTCGTAATGATTTAGCGCGTAGAGTCCGCATCGTATACTCAAAAAATCACTTGATAAGTTGAATGCCCAATTTGCGTAACTCCTCAAAAACCAGCACCAAAAGCGCGATACCCGTAGCCAATAACCAATCCATCATAGTTAATACCGTGGTATGAAAAATGGCTTGCGCGTATGACCATTGCACAATTGTTACCTGTAATATAATCACGCCTAAAATGGACACCCACAAGGCTTTATTAGCAAAGAAATGCTGATTAAAGGCACTGCCTTTTTCAGTACGCGCATTAAAGGTATTGAATACTTGAAATAGCACAAACGTGGTAAAAGCTAAACAGGTGGCGTGAGCCGTATCACCACTCTGTTGCAAATCGTAATACAACACACCTAGCGTACCGATAGCCATTGTTAAACCATAACTCAACAAATTACCAAAACGGCGTAACGATAGAATACGGGCATCGGGTTTGCGGGGTACTTCATTCATGCTATTAAATCGGGCAGGGTCAACACCCAATGACATAGCGGGCGGACCATCCATGATGATGTTAATCCACAGTAATTGTATTGCCGTAAAAGGTAGCGGCATTTCTAATAATGGCGCGGCGGCTACACATAAAATTGCCCCAATATTGGTGGACAACTGAAAACGAATAAATTTAACCATGTTTTCATAAATCCCGCGTCCTTCTTTAACCGCCTTAACGATGGTGGCAAAATTATCATCTGTGAGTATCATAGTTGCCGCCTCTTGGGCAACATCTGTTCCTGTGATGCCCATCGCAATACCAATATCGGCGCATTTAAGAGCAGGGGCATCATTAACACCATCACCTGTCATAGCAACAATGTGATTGGATGCTTTTAACGCATTCACTATTCTGACTTTCTGCTCAGGTGCAGTGCGAGCAAAAACGCCAATGTTGTTAATGCGTTCGCTTAAGGTCGCATCATCCATTGCTGTTAATTCAGTGCCATCAACTACATCACCGCTTAAACCGATTTCTTTAGCAATGGCGGATGCCGTTATTTTTTGGTCGCCCGTAATCATTTTAACGGCGATACCTGCTTTATGGCAGAGTTTGATTGCCGAATGGACTTCCGCTCTGGGCGGATCCATGAGACCGACCAGCCCAACAAACGTCAACGCTTTAATATGACGAAACAAATCATCATCCCATGAGAAATCTGCTGTTGGAAATGTCCGCTGAGCCAAACCCAATACGCGTAAGCCTGTACTCGCCATCTCTGCATTTTGTTGTAATAGTGCTTCATGTTGAATAGGGACAGCATCACCATCTTTATCCAGTGCTGATTCGCATAACGCCAGCAATATTTCAGGCGCACCTTTAATAAAGACGATAATCTCACTGCCTTGCCGATGAAAAGTTGCCATAAACTTATATTCAGCATCAAAAGGAATCTCGGCAATACGCGGTAATCGCTCATTCGCTTGTGCTTTACTCAGACCACCTTTAGCCGCCAGTACCATTAACGCACCTTCCATTGGATCGCCTAATACTTGATTGCCCTGCAACTGACTGTCATTGCACAAAGCCAGCGGCAGTAATAAATCCGTTAATTGTTCCGTTGAACAATGGGGTGAAATCTTACCTGCTATGTCATAACCTTCGCCGCTGATACTGTAACGTTGCTCTCTATAGTGTAAAGAGCGTGCTGTCATTTGATTAACTGTTAAAGTACCTGTTTTATCAGTACAAATAACCGTGGTACAGCCTAAGGTTTCTACTGCAGATAAACGTTTAACAATAGCGCGTTGACTCGCCATGCGGTGCATACCCAATGCGAGGGTGACGGTAACAACGGCGGGTAAACCCTCAGGAATCGCTGCAACGGCTAAAGCAATCGCAGTAAATGCAGTTTCAATCAGTGGCTCGCCACGCAAGATGGCACTGGTAAACAACACTAACACCACTATCAACGCAAGCAATGCCAAGCGTTTACCCAAACTATCAAGCTGGATTTGTAAAGGTGTCTGTTCATCTTCGGCTTGTGCAAGTAAATGTGCTAATTTGCCGATTTCAGTATCCATACCAGTTGCAGTCACTAGCATTTCCGCACGACCACGCACTACCGCATTATTCATGTACAGCATATTGCGCCGTTCGGCTAACGGTGTAGCGGGATTTCTAAGCTCTTGTTTTTGCTTAGCAACAGGAATGGATTCACCTGTAAAAGAGGATTCATCTACTTCCAAACTACTCGCGGCAACAATGCGTCCATCGGCAGGTATTTTGTCGCCTGCTTCGAGAATAACAATATCGCCAGGCACTAATTGTTCGGCGGATAATTGTTGTAGCCGCCCATCACGGCGTACTGTCGCTTGTAATGCCAACATTTTCTTCAATGCGGCTAGCGATTTATTTGCCTGAAATTCTTGATAAAAGCCTAGGCAAGCGTTAATCATGACCACAATTAAAATAACCATACCGTCGGTTATGTCGCCAATTGTTGCTGCTAATACTGCTGCTGCAATCAGTACCAAAATGAGAACACTCTTAAATTGTGACAACAACAAGTGCAGCGCGGATTCAGGTGGTTTTTCGTCTAAGCGATTGAGACCGTAATAGTCTTGTCGATTCTCAACTTCTGCTTGGTTTAAGCCACTACTTAGTTGGGTTGATTGTTTGTGCAGTGCTTGAGCGACTGACAAAATATGCCATTGATATTCAGTATCGGTGCTGTCTTCTGGCGTGTTATCTTTTTTAACAACAGAGAGTAGTTTTGAGAGTATCCATAAAGTAACAATCAGACCCATTACACCCAATAATGTCGCCATTATCGTGAATGCGTAATTAGCTAAGAAAGTGTTGTAATCTGACATAGTTGTTAAAACCGTGTAATGATGGATAAAACGCTTGGCTATTTTTATTGACTAGTCTAGTCAAAAACTATTCTACACTTATAGTGACTGGTCAAATAAATAGAAACTTAAGCTCAATGTTAAAAATACTTTAATTAAGCATTTGTCTGGTAGTGTATCGGTATAAAATAGCCATGGTTTTTTATAAAAATGTTTAAAGGGCTACTTTGTAACCTGTTGTTACAAAAATAAACTTTCCTATTTGATGATCTAAAAACAAATAATATCATTATGTCAGAACAAACTATAAGCTCAGCTCAATCCTCATTAAAACGCCTGCAAGACTTTATAAATCAAGAAATCATCGGACAAGATGTGCTGATTGAACGTATGTTAATTGGCTTATTAGCTGATGGACATATTCTCGTTGAAGGTGCGCCAGGACTTGCGAAAACCCGTGCTATTAAAGTATTAAGCAAAGGCATTGAAGCCGATTTTCATCGCGTACAGTTTACTCCAGATTTATTACCCGCTGATTTAACAGGCACGGAAATTTATCGCCCGCAACAAGCCGCTTTTGAGTTTCAAAAAGGACCTTTATTTCATAATTTAATCTTAGCAGATGAAATCAATCGCGCACCTGCCAAAGTTCAAGCCGCATTATTAGAAGCAATGGGCGAGAGACAAATCACAGTTGGATTGGCAAGTTATCCATTACCCAGTTTGTTTATGGTCATGGCAACGCAAAACCCTATCGAGCAAGAAGGCACCTATCCCTTACCCGAAGCGCAGCTGGATAGATTTTTACTACACGTTAAAGTAGATTATCCTAAAGCCGAGCATGAAAAGAGCATCCTGCATCTGGCAAGGTCTGAAGCGCGTTCAGAAGCCTTAACAACTTACCAATCATTTGAACCCTTAAGTCAATACACGTTGTTTGAAGCGCGAAATGAAGTCCTCGATTTACACATGGCGGACAGTTTAGAAGCCTATTTATTGCAACTGGTCTTGGCAACGCGTACCCCAGCCGTGTATGGCAAAGACTTAGCCGCGTGGTTACGCTACGGTGCAAGTCCTAGAGCCAGCATTGCCCTAGACCGTTGTGCCAGAACCAAAGCATGGTTAGCTGGACGTGATTTTGTTGCCCCTGAAGATATACAAGATATGGCATTCGATGTGTTACGTCATCGACTCATTTTGTCTTATGAAGCCGAAGCTGAAGGCATTACCACCGACCATGTGATTAAAGAATTGATTGCTCGCATTGCCGTACCTTAAAGCTATGTCAGAAAAATCAACTGTTGTTGTCAATGAACGGGTTTTTACCTCGCTCAAAACCCTGATTGACCTAGCAAAACCTGCGGCTAGCTTAAATTTGAAACGCCTGTCTATTCATTCGCAACAAAGCGGAGGCTATCTATCACACTTCAAAGGACGTGGCATGGACTTTGAAGAATCGCGCATTTATCAGGCGGGCGATGATATTCGTAGCATCGACTGGCGCGTTACGGCACGGACGGGTAAAACACACACCAAAGTCTTTCGAGAAGAACGCGAACGCCCTGTTTTTATTTCTGTCGATGATCGCACCGCTATGCACTTTGCTACGCGCGGCGTTTTTAAATCAGTGTTAGCGGCTAAGTTAGCAGGCTTACTGGCATGGGCGGCACAACATCAAGGCGATCGCATTGGTGGGCAATTATTTTCTGACCTAAGCTGCTGTGAATTAAAACCACAAAACGGCAGACATGCAGTATTGCGGTTTTTAAATATGCTGGTGTCTAAGGATGAAACAGCTCAATCCGTCAGCGAACAGGCGACTCGCATCAGCTTAGAACACGTTTTAGCCAGACTCACACAACATGCCCGTCCAGGTAGTTTAGTTTATATCATCAGCGATTTTCGCGGTATTAATGATGCCAGTGCATTGCACCTAACTAAACTGTCCCAACATTGTGAAGTAGTGTTGATTTTCGTTTATGACCCCTTAGAACAGGATTTACCGACTAAAGGTCGCTATCGTTTTACCGATGGGAGTCGTGATGTCGTTATTGATACCAGTGACCAGCAACGCTTAATAAGTTATCACCAACATTTTGAGCAACGACGACAATGTTTGGAACAGATAGCAAAAAAAAGAGGATTAACATTTATTCAATGTAGCACAATAGATGACCCCATACAGCGGTTAAGATAATAGTTTCACAGTGATTATCGTACGCTTAGTACGGGATACTAAGAAATAATGGAAATAAAACAATGAGTAAAGTAATTGATAACACACATAATAAATTAGAAGTTACGCATTGACGATCGGCTGAAGTTGAGGGTTAAGTGTTTCTTTCCCTTGGATAAAGCCCTTGATAAAAAAAGCAATCACCTCGTTGAACAAGTT
>WSSedA1B3DRAFT_1000158_pt1 | contig 18984 bp, 20 predicted proteins | sample WetSurSiteA1Bulk_FD_9468 | JGI IMG/M metagenome (IMG submission 9468)
GCCAGCCTCGACGCGCAGGCCAATTTGTGGCCCATCATGAGCAGCGGCGAATACAGCTCCAGCTTTGCCTGGACGATCGAGACCTGGGGTGGAGATCCCGACCTGTTCTACTTCCTTCAGTCCTGGCACTCAAAGTTCTACGTACCGAGCGGCGAACCCGCTGCCGGCACCAACAGCATGCGCTGGAAGAACCCCGAACTCGATCAGATCATCGAAAGCATCCAGAAGATCTCCTTTGATGATCCAAAGGGCGTCGATCTGGGGCAGCAGTTCTGCAAACTTGCCGCGCAGGAGATGCCGATCACCCCGATCATGGCGTACAACGTCTTCACGACCATGGACACCACCTACTTCACTGGGTACCCATCTGTGGATGATCCCTACACNGATCCAGTGCCGAACTGGGGTAACACCAAGTATATGTACCTCAGGATTAAACCCAAGAATGCATGACCTCGCCGCTGCAAAGGTTGCGTTGCTCATTGGGCTGGTACCAATGAGTTGAACGCGATGATCGAGATAAAATAGTAGTCGTAACATCATCCCCCTCCATGGTGGATACCTGAAACGGATTCACTATGGAGGGGTTCTCATATTAGAGGTACCTCAAATGCGGAAATTCATACTCCGTTATTTAATTCCTCGCGTCCTTCAGTTTTTAACAATCATTTTTATTGGGATCACGGTCACCTTCATCATTCCCCGGCTTTCTCCCACTGATCCTGTAGAAGCGCAGATATCGATGATGATGGCAAGAGGTGAAACCGTCGATCCCAACTCCATCGCCTCAATGCGCGCCGCCCTGACAGATCTGTACGGCCTATCTGGAAGTCCTGTCCAGCAGTATTTCGCTTTTTGGGGTCGCTTGCTCCGGGGCGACCTCGGCCCTTCACTCGCTAATTTCCCGACTCCGGTGTCCCAGATGATTGGCCAGGCGATGCCGTATACGCTTAGCCTATTAATCACTGCGGTGCTCATTTCGTGGGTTTTTGGCAACCTGTTCGGCGCCTTATCCAGCTACTACCCAAAAAACAAAGCCTTGAACGTGATCGAATTATTAGGCCAGGCGGTACGGCCAATTCCATACTATATCGTGGCCATGGTCCTGTTGGTGGTGTTTGCTTTCTTCATTCCAATTTTGCCCTTCAGCGGGGCTTATCCGGTCGGGACTCATCCAAGCTGGACACTTGACTTCGCCTTGATCTACCTGTGGCATTCCATACTTCCGGCAGCTACCCTGGTGTTAATCGGATTTGGTGGCTGGTTTATCGGTATGAAATCCCTTACCTCCAATATCATCTCAGAAGATTATGTGATCTATGCCGAAACTACTGGTATGAAGGAAAGTAAGATTCTCACGCAATATATCATGCGCAACGGCCTACTGCCACAGCTCACTGGGCTGGCCATGTCGATTGGGACGGTCTTTAGCGGCGCCCTCATCATGGAGATTGTCTTTGGTTTCCCGGGGCTTGGCATGCTGACCATGGCGGCAGTATTCAGGAATGATTATTCCATGATCATGGGTATAGCAATTTACTCGATCATCGGTGTGGCTGTAGCCATTTTTATCATGGATCTAATTTACCCGCTGTTTGATCCACGAGTTCGATACCAATAAGAGGACAGCTTATGCTCAAAGTGATACGCGATCTGCTCAAATACGACAGCCGCTTCCGGATTGCCTTTGTTTTCCTGGCAGTTGTGGCAGTGATGATTATCCTGTCCTTTTTCTCCCCAGTTGATCCAAATAAGTCTTTTGTCGTTCCCATGGATCAACCCCCATCGCTTGAGCACTTCTTCGGCACCGACTCCCGGGGGCAGGATCTCTTCTGGTGGATGACCTATGCCCTGCGAAATTCGTTTTTATTGGGAGTAATCTCGGCGTCAATCTCGCGCGTGATTGCCATCCTGGTCGGCCTGGCCGCTGGATACCAGGGTGGATGGCTTGACAAATTTCTGATGTCAATCAATGACACCTTCGTGGTAATACCACTACTCCCCATTCTNATCTTGTTAGGTTTCTTGCTGCGAGACATCATGAACCAGTTTTTACTGGGGTTTATCCTGGGATTATTTGGCTGGCCGTATGATGCCCGCCTGATTCGTTCCCAGGTATTGAGCTTGAGGGAGCGCTCTTTCACCCGCACCGCCTTCTATTCAGGAGCGCACCCATTTTGGATCACGATCCGAGAACATCTTCCCTTCGTGATGCCGATTGTGCTTGCCACCACCATTAACAACATCCTGTGGGCGATTGGCTTTGAGGTCACATTAAGCATTCTTGGCCTTTCAGATCTGACTACCCCTTCTCTCGGAACCGCACTCTTCTGGGCTAATCAGCACGGGGCACTGGTAGCAGGAGTCTGGTGGTGGATCGCAGCACCGACAATGGTTGCTATCATTTTATGCCTCGGTCTATATCTGCTCTTCACAAGCATCAATGATTATATTGACCCGCGGACGCGTTTGCGCTTGATGGGTGGATGACCTATGGCTCTATTAAGCGTAAAAAACCTCTGTGCATATTACCAAGTTGAGGTGTATGGTATCCACCGGACGGTACGGGCAGTTGACGGAGTCTCTTTTGAGCTGTACCCGAACGAGATTTACGGCGTAGCTGGCGAGTCGAGCTGCGGAAAAACAACCCTGATCAAGGTGATCTCGGGCAATATTAAACCTCCCTTGAAGGTCAATTCGGGAAGCATCGAATACCAATTTGGGTCTTATGTTGTTGACGTGCTGTCCGTTTCTAAGGAGGAGATGCGACGCAATGTGCGGTGGAAGCAAATTTCGTATGTGATGCAGGGTTCAATGAGCGTTCTCAATCCGGTGCGCAAGATCATAAAAACCTTCGAGGATATCGTTGATACACATGAACCAATCACCAATAAGAAGAAATTCCTGGAAGAGGTAATCGCACACGTCAACCGCCTGGGACTCCCAACCGAAATCCTCAACTCCTACCCGCACCAACTTTCGGGCGGCATGAGGCAGCGGGTAGCTATTGCCCTGGCGACTGTATTTCAACCCAAGTTGATTTTGGCTGACGAGCCCACCACAGCTCTAGATGTGGTTGTTCAGCGGGGAGTCCTGCAGATGCTTAAAGACATCCAGGCGATGAACAGTAATACGATGCTCCTGGTGACCCATGATATGGCTGTGCATGCCAATGTGGCCAACCGGGTTATGATCATGTATGCGGGCCGGATTGCTGAAGAAGCACCTACCGAGATCATCTTTAATGCCCCGGTCCATCCTTACACACAGCATCTGATTCATTCGCTGCCAATGATCGGGGAAAGATCGAATAAGTTGAGCTTACGAGGCATCCCGCCCAATCTTGCCAACCCGCCAAATGGCTGCCGCTTCCATGAACGCTGTCCGTATGTAATGGATATTTGCAGAACCGAAGTACCTGAAATAGTCACTGTTCAAGATCAACATCGCGTCGCCTGCCATCTGGTGAAGGAGAGCTCTCTGTGAGCGAAATCGGTAAATTGCTGGATGTCCAACAAGTAACCGTCGAATTCCACATTGGCGACCTAATGGGCGGCTCCCGTCTGGTGGCCGTCAATGATGTTTCGTTCTCGCTGGAAAAGGAGCGACCGGAGATTTTTACCCTGGCGGGTGAAAGTGGTAGCGGTAAGACCACCCTCTCTCGCTTGCTCTTGAATGATCTTCAGCCGACGCGAGGAAAAGTATTTTTCGAAGGGCGCGATCTATCAACAATCCACAAGCGATCTGAGTTCAAGGAGTTCATGAAGAAGGTCCAACCGGTTTTCCAGAACCCGTTCGAAACCTTCAGCCCCCTCCGCAAGGTGGATGCTTACCTGTTTGATACCGCGTTGAACTTCGGAATGGCACCTAACCGCCGGGCTGCCGTTGAGATTGTTGATGAAGCGTTACAAGCCGTGGGATTATCGTTGGAAGAAGTGAGCAATCGGTATCCGCACGAAATTTCCGGTGGACAGACCCAGCGTGTCTCAGTCGCGCGTGCCCTCATCTCACATCCTAGATTGATCCTGGCAGATGAGCCCGTCTCAATGGTGGACGCCTCGCTGCGCATGGAAATCGTGAACCTGTTTCGCGAACTGCGGGAAAAACAGAATGTAAGCATCATTTACATCACCCATGATCTGGCGACGGCTTACTACATCAGCGACCGCATTGGTATTATGCTGCGCGGTTATATTGTCGAATCCGGACCGGTAGATGATATTCTAGACCGACCGTTCCACCCCTATACGAAGCTGCTCATCGAGTCTGTGCCTGAGCCCGCGCCCAAAGAAAGAGAGTCTTGGGCAAAACATATTTCACTCGGAACGACGGAAGTGAAAGAATATGGCCGGGTAGGATGCAAATTTGCGGGTCGCTGCCCTCAGGTGATGGATATCTGCCGTCAAGTTGATCCCCCAGATGTACAAATCGAACGGCGGACGGTGAAGTGCTACCTTTACACAGAGCATACAGGGCAGGCTTCTCCAGAAAAATGAAAAGGGAAAAATAAAAATGATTACGACGCAAATCACCCTCAACCCGGCTGATACAATCGCCACCATCAATCCCAACATTTACGGTCACTTCGCCGAGCATTTAGGCCGGTGCATCTATGATGGCATGTGGGTCGGTGAGGATGCGCCCATTCCCAACATAGACGGCTTTCGTACCGATATCATCAAAGCCCTACGCCGGCTGAAACCAACGATCATCCGCTGGCCAGGCGGCTGCTTTGCCGATGACTATCACTGGCAGGACGGAATTGGCCCGCGTGACCAGCGACCCCGCCGGATCAATATCCATTGGGGCGAAGTGGTCGAAACCAACCACGTCGGCACACAGGAATTTATCCGCTTCTGTCGCCTGGTTGGTGCCGAACCGTACTTTTGTGGGAACGTCGGCTCCGGCACTGCCCGAGAACTGCGCGACTGGGTCGAATATTGCAATTTCCCCGATTCAGGTCCCAATGGTTCCACCTGGGCGCAGCAGCGTACTGCGGACGGCAGTCCCGAACCGTTTAACGTGACCTATTGGGGTGTAGGAAACGAGAACTGGGGCTGCGGAGGGAACTTCTCCCCCGAAGATTACTGTACAGAATTCCGCCGTTATGCTGCCTTTATTCGCGGCTTTGGGAAAAAGCTATTCGTCATCGCCTGCGGTCCATCTGGCAATGATGTCGAATGGACCGACCGGTTCTTCCGCAAGCTTTATAAGGATTACTGGACCTTCAATAACATTGACGGCTTTGCTGCGCACTATTACTGCGGTACCGCCGGCACCGCTACCGAATATACCGAGGACGAATATTACCGCCTCCTCGAAAAAGGGCTCAAGATGGAAGCTCTGGTCATCCAGCAGCGTGCAGCGATGGATGGCTGGGACCTGGGTCGGAAAATCGGCTTAATTGTCGATGAGTGGGGAACCTGGCACCCGGTCGAAAAGGGAACCAACCCGGCTTTTCTCTACCAACAGAATACTATCCGTGATGCAATTGTCGCTGCCAATACACTCGATATCTTCAACCGCCACGCCGACAAGGTGGTGATGGCGAACATCGCACAGACGATTAATGTCTTGCAGGCGATGATCCTGACCGAAGGCGAGCAGATGCTGGTCACGCCGACTGGCTACGTCTACGAAATGTACGCTCCCCACCAGCGTGCAATGTCACTGCGAGCTCGAATCGAGACGCCAGACATCCACTTCACGAAAAGCAATATTATCCAAACGTCCTGGCAGAGCGCGCAGCAAATAGGCGAGACGATTGAGGGCTCCATTCCACTCGTCTCCGGCAGCGTCTCAATAAAAGCCAAAGAGCTTTTCTTAACCATTACCAACAGCCATGCCCGCGAAGCTGTCGAAACGACAGTCGATATTCTCGGTGGGGCGCGGATCGAACAGGGAACAGGACAGGTCCTGACNAGTGAAATACATGTCCATAACACATTCGATNACCCTGAGCAAGTCATTCCGCAGAAAATCGACCTTACATGCCGGCTTAATCAGCTCACTCTTACCCTTCCGCCCAGCTCCATTGCCGCAATCCGGGTTCATTTGAATTGAACGACTAAAAAAGAGAGATAATCAGGCTCGATTTTTTGGAGCTCATCATGGAAAAGACACGTATTGTTCTTGACCCCGCCTATACAATTGCCGAGGTGGATCCCCGTATATTCGGTGGTTTCCTCGAGCACATGGGGCGAGCGGTCTATGAAGGCGTTTTTGATCCAAAATCCTCCCATTCCGATGAAAATGGTTTCCGTAAAGATGTGTTAGACGCGCTAAGACGCTTGCGCTTGACAGCAGTACGGTACCCCGGCGGTAACTTTGCTTCCGGTTATCACTGGATGGACGGCGTTGGTCCAAAGAACCAGCGCCCAACGGTACGCGAGCTGGCCTGGCAGAGCATCGAGCTAAATCAGTTTGGCACAGATGAATATATCAAAATGGCACGCGGGATGAACTGGACGCCTATGATGACCATCAACCTCGGAACAGGCACACCAGAGGAGGCCCGTAACTGGGTAGAATACTGCAACAGCCCCGTTGGGACAAGATTCGCCGATCTGCGTGCAAAAAACGGGTCAGTAGCCCCATATGGCGTTAATCTGTGGTGTTTGGGTAACGAACTGGATGGTCCGTGGCAGCTAGGTCATATGCCGGCTGACCAGTATGCCGTCCTCGCACAGCAGGCGGCAAAGTTAATGAAAGATACTGACCCGAATATCGAAACCATCGCTTGTGGCTCATGCAGCAGAAATCTATCCACCTACATGGACTGGGATCGTACGGTATTGGAGTATATCAGCACGTATGCGGATTACGTCAGCCTGCATCGGTACGCCGGTAACCGCAAGGGCAATACCGCCGATTATCTGGCAGTTACCAACTCGATCGACCAGCAGATTGAGGAAATTGATGCTGTCTGCCGGTATGTACAAGGACGTAGCAGAAGTACGAAACGCCATTACCTGTGTTTTGATGAATGGAATGTCTGGTACCGTACCCAAAACCCTGAAAATACCAATGGCAGCGGAAAATTCGCTCCGCACTTAATCGAAGAACAGTACAATCTGGAAGACGCCCTCGTTGTGGCTGGTTTTCTCAATTGTTTCATCCGACACGCCGACATTGTCAAAATTGCCAACCTCGCCCAGATTGTCAATGTGATCGCCCCGATCCTCACCCGCGGCGATGATGTGCTACTGCAAACAATCTTCTACCCATTTGCTATGTACTCATCCCGGCGGGATGGGACTGCACTCCTACCCTCCGTCAAGGGGCCAGCCTACGACAGCCCCTCCTATGGAAGGGTCAACACCATCGACACCAGCGCCATCTTAGGCGATGGTGTTCTGCATACTTTTCTGGTCAATCGCGATATCAGAGCTGCTGCCGAAATTGAGATCGACCCTGGCAGGGGAAAACTCGTATCCGTCATGTCCGCTGAAGTTGTCAGCGGCCCAAGCCTGGATGCGCGCAATACCTACGAAAATCCAAATGCAATCGGCAGCCAGCCTTTGAAGACAGTTAAGATCAGCGAGGGAAAAGCGACTGTCGAGCTACCGCCACTCTCGGTTGCCGCTATCACCTTTAGAATAACCTGATTGTCTGCCAAATGGTTATCAGAATCATTTATTGTGTACTTAAGCCTGGCACTGTGCTGGTTTTCCGCCCCGGAACCTCGCTTTGACACCCTTTAAAACGTTTTTTATTGAACCTGACCAATCAGGAAATTGCCGGAAATATTCGAACGTGTTTACTGGAGGGCAGTTACAGCAAATCATCATCGCCAGGGCTTTATTGACCAACTCAACTCTCGATCGTTGATGAGCCGGTCTCAATGGTCAATTCATCCCAGCGCATGTCGATTGTCAACATGTTCAAAAAGGTCAGGGATGAATTGGGTGTGAGCATCCTCTAATCACTATAACTTGCTGACGGCATACTACGCCAGCGACTGTGTCGCCATTCTATTCTACCGAAAGGAGCAACCTGTGCCCAGAACATTTCGTAACCCTATTCTGCCAGGCTTTTATCCTGATCCCTCGATATGTCGGGTGGGCGAGGACTATTACCTGGTGAATTCCACGTTTGAATATTTTCCAGGTCTGCCGATTTTCCACAGCCGTGATCTCATCCATTGGCACCAGTTGGGGCATGTCCTGGATCGACCCTCACAGCTGCCCCTGGATGGTGTGTACGCCTCAGGCGGGTTGTATGCACCGACCCTCCGGTATAACAAGGGGACTTTTTACGTGATCAATACCCTGGTGGGTGGAACGTCGAAAAAAGGCAACTTTATTGTGACGGCAACCAATCCGGCCGGACCGTGGTCAGATCCGTACTGGTTGGAAAACGCACCGGGTATCGACCCTTCCCTGTTCTTTGACGACGATAGTCGCGCCTGGTTTGTTGGCAACCGGACACCACCTCGGAGTCAATATGAAGGACATCGAGAAATTTGGCTGCAGGAATTGGATTTGCAGTCTATGCGCCTTGTCGGCGACGCGTATGTACTCTGGGATGGTGCCCTCAAAGAGGCAGTCTACGCGGAGGCGCCACACATTTACAAACGGGAGGGGATGTACTACCTGATGATTGCCGAGGGCGGAACGGGGCATGATCATGCTGTGACAATTGCACGCAGTGCAAAGATAACAGGACCCTTTGAAGGGAACCGCCGTAATCCAATCATGACCCATCGCCACCTGGGGCTGGACTACCCAATCGTGGGCACGGGGCATGCAGATCTTGTGGAGACCCAGTTCGATGAGTGGTGGATGGTCCTACTGGCTATGAGGCCCTATGGGGGATACTTCTATAACCTCGGCCGCGAGACCTTTCTGGTTCCGGTGCGGTGGGAGGACGGTTGGCCTGTGGTTGCCGCCGGCAGCGGGCGGGTTGAGTTTGTGGAACAGGCGCCGAACTTACCCGAACATCGCTGGTCCTCTTTGCCTGTCTGCGATCACTTCGAAACCCAGACCTTGGCGCAGCAGTGGAACTTTCTGCGGACTCCGCGCGATGACTTCTGGAGCCTCAATGTGCGGCCGGGGTATTTGCGTTTGCGGTTGCGGCCTGAGCGCCTCACGGATCTGGCGAATCCAAGTTTTGTTGGACGTCGGCAACAGCATATGCGCTTTACCGCCCGAGCGGCGCTCGAGTTCAAGCCCCAGCATGACTATGAATGCGCGGGGCTTGTCCTCCTGCAGAACAACGAGTTCCATTTCCGCTTCCTAATAACGGGTGGAGCGGCGACGACTGTGCGTCTCGTGAAACGTTCGATGCCAGAGCCCAATTTTCGATTAATGACGATTTCCACCGGCACGGATGTGACGCTGGCCGAGTTTCCCATCGAAAGTAATCGCTTCTACTTCAAGGTAGGGGCTGACGGGCAAGCCTACAGTTTCTACATCGCCACCGAGCCGGAGGCGTGGCAACCAGTTGCTGAAGGTGTGGATGGGCGGATCCTGAGCACCCCCATGGCGGGAGGGTTTGTAGGTACCTATATCGGGATGTATACCAGCAGCAATGGACAACCAAGTGCAAATACGGCAGATTTCGATTGGTTTGAATACATCGGACTGGATGAAATTTAGGTTTCGTTGCTATTTACTTGAACCTTCTCCTCAGCACTTCGTCTTGTGAAAGAGAGGCCAGGAGGGTTTAGATGTTTTACACGCGCAATCTAGGATTTCATATGGATCAACATGCTATGGGCTGTAGTAATGAGAGAGTTTTCGGATTACATTACATGAATGCAAAAGTAATTGTCATTGTGATACATAATCAAAATATCTTCTCCCACTTTATTATGACGAGACTTTCGAACCTGGGGGAGCCTTACCATTTAGTGAAGTGGTTTGAATTTCATTTCACCACCAAGCATCGCAGCGAGCTCATTATGGCGACATTTAAAATAAGTGCCTTGAACCATCAATGTTAGGGTCGGCACATTCATGATCAAGAATTATTGACAAGGGGTGTAGGAGCTTGGCAAGATGATAGCAATGATCAAAATGTTACGCTTCAACTACGTTTCCCTAGAGCTGATGCCCAAATAAAGCTAAGACTTATATCCCCAGATATTTTTTTACGAAATATAAACCGATAAATTTCTCAAGCTGTTATTTATCATAATGCCAGATTTGTNTTATTGAGAAGTATAATAATCATATATAGTATTATTTTCATCTAGGAGAAATTACAATGCCAAATTGGTTAGGAGCACCTGAATTACTGATAGTTCTTGTCATCGTAATATTGATCTTTGGGGTTGGCCGCATTGCAAAGATCGGTGGTGAGCTGGGTAAGGGAATCGGTGCTTTCAGAAAAGGCATAAAAGGTGATGAGGAGGAAAAATCAATAGACGAAAAAAAGGAAGAATAGCTAATTTCTTAAGATAGAATAATTCATTCATTCTTTTACATATTATCATAAGTTCAACTCACCGGCTAACTTTGAGTGAATTTCTATGATTAACTGCCGAATATCATTATAGAGATTATTAAACCATTGGCGATTTTCCTGGAAACAAATTTGGTCTTCTTGCAACATGAAATCACCTCTCTCTGTTTATCAAAAAAACATTTATCCCTTAGGTTGGTACTGGAAAACACAACATAAATATTTGGCAATTCGTTAATGAATATTATCCAATTAGGTCAGGCAATTAACCCTTTACTCTGAAATTAGGGTCATACAATAAATTACTGAATTGAAGAAATCCCACATTCATCTAATTACTTAGTTTATGTTTACGAAGCATGAATTTTGGCGGCAATTGCAGGCCTCTCAACATCAAGCCCTGGAAATTTCTGCATCNAAAATATCTCAGGGAGTCTATAAACTCAGATAGAAGAATTCTTTCCTGATGATTAACATCATTTGTGTCCGGGATTGTTACGACCCGTTGGATAGCAGTAATCACATCTCTCCAATTTGCAGTTATTAAATGCTGAGCAAATTGTGATGCTTCAATTCCTAACCCCCAAACTGCAACAAAAAATGAGTGATAATCCCTGTTATCCATCGAATTGAATGAAAAAGCCGACTGTTTAGCCGGTAAATTGGGGATATTACAACTTCTCTTGTGGACCTAGCGGGGTCACCTGCCCGATTTATGGGCGGATTCGAACCCGCGACTTCTTCAGTGCGATTGATGAGGGAGGGGCTTTCCGCTAGTTCCGGGGCCTACTTTTGGTGGTTTTAACCCCTTTAAATACGTAAAAGTGGGGGTTAAACCCTTAAAAAACCAGTTTCTTACCATGCCAGACAGTTCTGGTTGCAAATGGTTGCAAATGGGTTGCAAATGGCATGAAGAAGGAAATGCAGGTCCGCCCCTGTCCTGAGGCATAAATCCATCACAATTTTCAATTTTAATTGATGGATTAACTTGATTCAAATCCCTAACAATAAGAATAAATTCTATCTTTTGGGTCAAGGAATAATGAGTCTTTATCGCCGTTAAGGTGCGGAAATATACCAATATTTAAATCAGAAAGTAACAAATCAACCAAACCAAACAAAAAAAGGTGATCAAAATGTATAAGGATATGGAGCTTCACGATAGTATTTTGAGAGTCAATACCCTACTTAAAGCAAAGGATGTAGCTGAAATACTACAAATCAGCCGCGCGATGGCTTACAATCTGATGCAAAGAGGAGAAATCCCTACGGTCAGGATCGGAAAAGCTCGATGTGTACGACCTGAGGATTTGATCAAGTACATCGAGAGTAATACATATACGGTAAATCCATATTTTGAATAGTTATGTAATGCAACCCACAGCCCTTTCTAAAGAGGATGGATATAGAGAAAAGGGAGGGTTGTGGTTATTACTTGTGTTTTTATTGAAAATTTCTTTCTTCGAGAACTTTTTATAAGTAATAATTTTTCCAATTGATAAACATACAACGCAAATAGTAGAATAATCTCTTACCCCACCATATACGCACCAAAGCTGAATAATAATTATATTAGTCTACATTAGTCAATACCTTCGCCAATTAATGGCTAGGGGAAAGGTTTACAACGAGAGTACATAGCGCCTAAATGGGTAATCCGCTCAAGAATAGCTGCTAATAAATTAGCATCTGGTTTTTGCAATACCTTCATCAAATTTACATTGGCATACCCCTATTGAACTGATCGCCAGGTTTAGTTTGTGAATTGAGTTGTATCCGGATCGATTAGCTTAATGGATTATTCGGTACTATAACGATCACTTATAACCTTTCAAACCATTTAACTTCCGGCGGGTACGACAATAATCTCGACATCCTTAGTGGCATTCCCCCGGGTGATCACCGGCACACTCGTATCACTAGTAAATAGAAGCTTATTGCTGCCGTCTTTGATTGTTGCCCTCAGATTGTAGCTATGATTTTCCTCGATCTTGCTTGCATCATAAGGCACTGTAAATGGAATAGGAACTTGTGAACCCTTGGTTTCGATAACCTGCTGTCCGATCACATCAGCTGGTGCATCTGCCTTGGAAACATCCTCAATCGTGACGGTCACCACGGCATCGGGTGGTAAAGCGATTCTTTGTCGATAAGTTACTTTACCGGTCACAGCTGATGTCTGGGAAGAGGAGCCTCCGCAGCCAGCGAGTATTGCAGATACCAGCAGGAATGTTATAAATGAAATCATCTTAATCATTCTTTGATTTCTCCCATAATATGAAGTCTTAATCATATGAGTTGCCAAGCTTAGTTTGAAATTATATCTTGGGATGGTCGTTTGCCAATAGAGTATCCATCGTTGGTCAGACTTGTTTCCTTGAAATGACCCGTGAGGAATACGAAAATACCAAACAAAGCATAAGATTGGTAAAATTATACACGCAAAAAATCAATACCCTTCATCCTGATAAAAATATCCATGTTGATGGTTTAGCTAGATATCGCAAGCTGGCAACCCCACATATCATCTATAAGGAGGCTGAAGAAGTTCTATGGCATCAACAATTGTCGAAAAACCACTTTCACAGAAACTTGGGTTTGATCCAGGTTATATAGAAGAATTTACAGCAAAGGTTTTTATTGAGGGTGCCCAGGCAAGGCGGCGCCTGGTAAATTTTTTTGTCCTATTACTTTTAGCGACTGTAATCGCCACTTACGGTGTGCTTTCGAATTCAACCGCTACAGTCATCGGTGCCATGATCGTTGCCCCGTTAATGGGGCCGATTATGGCGACCACGGCTGCAGTGATTATGGGTGCTGCACAGCGAGCCTGGCGTTCGCTTACACTGGTCATCATAGGTGTAATCTCTGTCATTCTGTTGTCTGCATTGCTTACATCAATCGTACCAAACATTTCGATTTCATTTACAAATAATGGCGAAATTGCCTCCCGAATTAACCCAGGTCTCTTCGCTTTGTTCACCGCTTTAGGAGCCGGGGCGGCAGGCGCATTTATCACTTCCCGCGCTGAACTCGCAGACTCAATGGGCGGCGTGGCAATCGCTATCTCTTTGGTGCCGCCCTTGTGTGTGGTCGGCATATCGATATCTCAAGGAGAGTGGTTGGCAGCCGGCGGCGCTCTTCTACTTTTTATGACCAATTTTTTCGCCATTCTATTCGCCGGAGGATTGGTTTTTCTGTTCATCGGCCTGGGTAAACTGGCTTTGGGAGAAACACAAAAACGATTACGTCACCGTTCTTTCGTGCTGATTACTTTTGGTACGCTATTCATCTCGATCCCCTTATTCCTGACCGGCTATCAATCTGTGGCCGATGCAATTGCAACAAGTAGAGTAACTACAGTAGTGGAAGAATGGCTGCAGGGCACAACTGATCAAATTATAGCAGTCAGTGTAAATGGACAATCGATTGCGGTTTCGGTAGAAGGAGTTGATCAATTAAAATCTGTTGATGAACTGGTTGGGGAAATTGAAAAGGTATTACAACATCCAGTGATCGTCAATTTGCGTGTGATCCCAACAATAATCAATGTTTCGCAGAGCCGATCTTCTCCATGAAGATAAATAATACTTCATATGACTAACGCCACCGCCCAGGCCTCGCCCAACATCGCCTTCGCCAAATGTGAGGTAACGGAAGTGGACTTTTGTAGTAAAGTTTTNGTCGACCAAGACAAAACTTCAAATACAAGAAGCCCAAATGGACATTTTAGCACTTTTANAACCGCGCAAGACTGTATCGGCAAGACGACCCTCCATCAAATGAGCCGGATCATTGCAGGCATGTTGGCGATGACTGGGTGGGTGACGATGTTAGGCATTTCACGCTGGACAGGCGCAGGTGGCAGCTATCGGACGATCCAGCGGTGATACACTACGGTGATCCCTTAGGCGCAGGTGTTCTGGCAGCTTTTCCGAGAACGCTTGCTGCAGAAAGGACAGGTGTACATTCTGGCAGGCGATGAGTGCGTGGTCAGCAAAGCCGGGAAAAAGACGTATGGGCTGGATTATTTCTTTGCCGGTCTCCAACAGAAGGTCATCCCTAGCCTTTCCTTTTTCGTGCTCTCCTTGGTCAGCGTCGAGCAACATCGCTCCTATCCCATATCAGTCGAGCAAACCCTTCACAGCGCGGAAGAGAAAGCCGGCAGTCAGGCCAAGCAAGCGGTCAAAAAGGTGAAAGCTGCTGAACCAAAACGCAAACGAGGCCGACCCAAAGGGAGCAAGAACAAACCAAAAGCCGAAGTGGTGCTCAATCCGGAACTCGTGCGCATTCAAACCATGCTGTAAGCTCTCTTGCTGCTAATCCGTCCACTCCTCCAGCCTGTCTACCTGGCGCTCGATGGTCATTTTGGCAACTACCCGGCTTTTTTGATGGTGCAGATATGCGGTCTCCAACTCATTTCCAAGTTGCGCCACGATGCGGTACTGTGTTTCCCCTTCAACGGTGAATATAAAGGCAGCGGTCCGCATCCGAAATATGGGCAACGGGTCGACTATCAGCATATTCCAGAACGCTATTTGCAGTCCATCACGGTGGAGAAAGGCATCCAAACCTGCACCTATCAGGCGCAACTGCTGCATCCCGATTTTCCTGGCCCCTTGAATGTCGTTATCCGGGTCAAAACCAACTTGACCACCCATGCTTGGGTGTATGTCATTCTATTCAGTAGCGATTTGGCCTGCATCCGGGTTCCAAAACACATCCCCGTTTACTGGCTCTCTTCTGATCAGCCGAGACACTTGATGCCCTTGCTTGAGCATATGGCGGACTACCGCAGAGCCAATCATCCCATTCTAACCTGCAATAATGATTTTCATGTCATTATCCTTTCTTATCATTTCACCAGATTCCATAGAGCAGCCTAAAACGCACAACCGAGGCATATTCCCGGTATCCGGGCAGCTCGGCCTGCAAAGTCTGATCTTCCAGGTAAGTCCGCACCAGGATCAAGGCGTTGGTCAGCAGCGATGGGACGTACGCCCACCAGGAGCCAAGCGCCAGTGGGCAAACCAGGCCGAAGATCACGGCGCCCAGGTAGCCGGGATGGCGCACGAACCGGTAGGGCCCATGGCGGATGACCTCCTGCCCTCGGTGGGACTGGATGCACACAGTGGTGGCAAAGAACGGGTTAGAAGCCATGGCCCACAGCACGAACATCTGGCATGCGAACGCCAGCGCATAACTCGCCGCCCACAAGCCAAATCCAATACCAGTGCTCCATCCAAAGCGAGCATCCAACCCCGCCGTAACCAGGATCGCCAGGGGGCCTACCATTGCGACTGCCGGAGCAAGGAACCTGTCCCAGGATTTCGTGCCCTGCCTCACCTGGGAGCGCTCGGCAAGCATCTCGGGCTGGCGCGGGATCAGAATGGCCGCACTCAGCAGCTGGGCCACTGCGTTAAGGCCCAGGTAAGCCCAGCCTTCGAACCAGCCAATCCGTCCGGCTGCCAGGAACATGATCGTTCCGTAGAGCAAGAGCCCAACGACCATTTGACCAGCCCAGGGCGCGATAGACCTGCGTCGGGTGAGGGCGCCGGCATCGGCGCCCTGCCCTGTGTTATCCATTCCAGTGGACTCGCCCAGATATTCCGTCATTTGAGTTCCTCGCTTTTCCATGAAAGCCATCCCAATCCCCTACTTAGTGAGGATGCTGACGCTGCCCGCGCCGCTACTGGCATCGATCTCAATTCTGTCTGTGGCGTTTTGGTAATCAGCCGATTGGTAAGTGCCTTTGTCGATCTGGGTAAACTTTGAGTCAACGATCAATTTGCCCATGCCGGTAGAAGCGTGAATGAGAGCCGCTACTCCGGCTGGCAGGCGAACCACCACGTTGCCAGCACCGCTCCTGGCAGCTAGAATGTGGTGACCAGTCATACCGTTGCCTAGCTCGATGGTGACCCTGCCTCCACCGGTTCTGGCTGTTACGTTAAGATCCGTCGCTCCATCTGGCAAGGTCATGTCCAGGTTGCCCCCACCCGAATCGGCCAAGACCCGGGTGATAACCATATCCGCCAGGTTAATCTGGAGGTTACCACCGCCGGTGTAGGCTGTGAGATCGGTTGCCACATCTGGATTAAGGTGAATCATCCAGTTGGTCTCGCCATTACAGGCGGCCCAAGGCAATCGGAACCCGGGCTGGCGGCCCCCATCGGCTTTCAGCGTGAGAGCGGCCTTACCACTCCGCGCCTCCACAATGCAAGTTGGCTGATTTTGCTTCTCCAGGTATTCCAGCTCGCCGCTGGCTAGCAGACCATCGCTGCTGGCAAGCCGGTTAATCGTTAGGTTGCCGGTTCCAGTGCGGATATCATATGTCGCAGCCTGCGCACCTTGCAGGGGTTCTGACAGGTTATGTGTAAGGACTTTCTTAGCCATCTCTGATTTCCTTTCTTGTAGATTGGGTTCCTGACTCTATTTGGTAATGACTTCCACATTGCCCGCGCCGCTCTCGACCGTGATCTCAATCTTGACGGCCGCATTGACATAGTCAGATGACTGGTAAGTCTGATCGTCGATTTTTGTGAACTGTGGGTCGATGTTAAGCTTACCTATTCCAGTGCTGGCATGGATGTGAGCTGCGATGCCTGCGGGTAGGCGAATAATCACGTTGCCCGCGCCGCTTTTGGCAGAGACGGAATTGCTGCCCACCATATCGCTGCCAAGCTCAACGGTGATGTTGCCCCCGCCAGACAGAGCCGACACACTCACATCAGAAGCGCCGTCTGGTAAATGGACATTCATGTTGCCTCCGCTTGTCTCCGCGGTCAATCCAATGACGATCATGCCCGTCAGATCCAGCTCTACATTGCCGCCTCCGCTGTACACTGAAATGCTGGATGGAAGGCTGGGATTTAGATGGATCCTCCACTCGGCATCCCCGTTGCAGGTCGCCCAGGGCAGTTGGAAGCCTGGCTGCCAGCCACCATTGGCTTTCAACGTAAGGGTGTACAGGTGGCCATTCATGTCTACCGTGCGGGTGGGTTGATCCTGGCCTTCCAGGTACTGCAGCTCCCCGCTGGCAAGCAGAGGCTCGCCGGTGGTAAGGTGGTCAATGGTGATATTGCCGGTGCCTACATTGATATCGAATCTGGCGGTCGTCGCTTCACCCAGCGGCTCTGATAGTGGATAGGTCAGCAATTTGTTGCCACCGCTGTTCCCGAAAATGGCGAAGATAGCCACAGCGCCACCGAACAGGACCAGGAGGATAATCGCCGGGATCAGGATCACCCAGGCCTTGCTTTGTTTGCGAACCAGTGAAGTTTCCATTCATTCTCCTTTCTATTTCTCACCTGAAGATTGGTTGGATGAGCTACCGCGGGTCACAGAGAGGAGCGTCAGGTTGAGGTCGCGGATGCGCTCGAGCAAGCCGTGCAGTGCAGCCTGGTCTGGCAGGACCCCAGACAGCAGGGTCTGTTTCCCTTCCAGGTGGGTCAGCTTCAGCCCGGTGAACCAGCCTGACCAGCCCGGATCCAAACAGCCCTCGATTTTGATCTCGTAATATTCCGGCATCCCAGGCTCCCTCAGGCGAACAATTTCTGAACTGCAGGCGCCATTCGATCTGCCAGGCTGCCTCCTGCTCGCTTCAATAAGCTCATGCGCGTAGGATAGTAGTAATCCGCATCGAACCAACCTTTATCGGCATAGTACTGGTGGTCGATAGCATCGGGATGAGCTTGCCTGATCATCGTCCGGCTCATTCTGAAACCCAAGAGCTGCATCCAGCTCGGCGCAGGATAGGCGGATTTGACGAGCAAGTTATAGAACCTCTGGCTGTGCCTGGCGAGATCCTGATCGGCCTTTTCTTGTTGCTTCTCGGTCTTCGGATCAAAGCCGGTGATCGTCATGCCCTTTAAGACATTAAATCCCAGGGTGAAGGCGGTGTAATCGAGGTATTCAACGATCTTGTCGCCGCGCCCCATGGCCTGAGTGACAATGCTGGTATAAGCCTTGCCGAAGTAGCGCGGCCGGTGGATGGCAAAACCGAACCGGTCGAGAAACACCTTCATCATCCCCGACAGATTCCAGGAGTAGTTGGGGGTAGCGAAGATGACCCCGTCTGAGGCAGCAATCTTGTCAAAGAGCACGTCCCGGTCGTCCTTTAAGGGACAGAAGGCCTCACCCCTAATCACACACAGCTGGCAGCCTCGGCAAATTCCAAGGTTATATTTGCTGAGAACCACAATTTCAGCTTCCACTTCACTCAGGGCCTGTAGATTGGTGAAAAACTGTTCGACGGCCTTATACGTGTTCTTCTTGCGGGCACTTCCAACGAACGCAGTGACTTTCTTCATGGCTTGACTCCCTTCTGGTTCCAACGCTCTTGTATCTGCTACCAATATAGCGCGCAGCGAAGAGCCCCGCATCTGCCAAAAGGGATATTCAGGGGTTATTTATGAGGTTTAGGCGTACTCTTGCACCTGCCTAAACCCGCGTATTCAATGGATAAATGGGAGGCTATGGAAGGATCGCAACCTGCCGGGCGCGCGCAACCGCTTCGGTCCGGTTGGCGACGTCCAGTTTACGGTAGATGCTCGCTGTGTGAGCTTTGACGGTGCCGGG
>WSSedA1B3DRAFT_1000160_pt1 | contig 18934 bp, 18 predicted proteins | sample WetSurSiteA1Bulk_FD_9468 | JGI IMG/M metagenome (IMG submission 9468)
GATAAAAATTATAGATAGTCGGGCCGCTATCTGAAAGTTAAAGTTCAGATAGCGGCTTTTTATTCGTGTAAAGAAAAAGAATAAAAACTACATATTAATATTGTGGCTTATGGAGGTGTTATGAAGGCAAAAGATTTGATAGTTCCATTGCAGGAATATTTAAAACCTGAAAATACCTTGAAAGAAGCAGCGAACCTTCTTAGGATAGCGCAGAGAGGGGAAGAAAAAATTGGGGTTAAAGCGCTGCCAGTGCTTGATGAATCCAGAAAGCTCATAGGGATCCTCTCCATAGGAGATATTCTCAAGGCTGTCTATCCTTCTTATATGTATTTAATGGAACTTGGTAATTTTGCATGGGACGGGATGGTTGAGACATTTGCAAAAAAAGCAACTGATAAAAAAGTTAAAGAGCTAATGACCCGTTCTGTAATTACTGTTACAGAGAACTCAACGCTTATGGAGTGTGTGGATCATATGCTCAAAAACAATGTGAAAAGAGTACCAGTTCTCGATAAAGAAAGCAAAGTTTCTGGAATGCTCTATGGAGATGTTTTCTATGAGATAACGAAAGCAATGCTCGATGAAAATACCGAGGGAAGAAAATGACATATGAGGCTGTTACCGCCTCAACCCAGGTTGTTATGGGCTATTCATTCTGGATAGCAACAGGGATATTCCTGATCGCTTATGCTGTCATCGTATCCGAAAAGGTTCATAAAACAGTCGTAGCCATCTTTGCAGCCAGCCTGATGATCGTGTTAAAGATCCTTGAACAGCATGAAGCCTTCCACGTTGAAGAGCTTGGTGTGGACTGGAATGTCATATTCCTTCTCATAGCCATGATGTTGATTATAAACCTGATGAGGCCGAGCGGTATTTTTGAATATATAGCGATAAAGAGCGCTAAGTGGGGCAGAGGTGAACCGTTCAGAATTATGGCAATTTTTGCTGTTGTTACTGCTATTCTCAGTGCCTTGCTCGATAATGTCACAACTGTGCTTTTAATTACTCCTGTGACAGTTCTTATTGCAGATGCACTGGAAATTGATCCGATCCCTTATCTTATTTCATGTGCTCTTGCATCGAATATCGGTGGGACAGCAACGCTTATCGGCGACCCCCCAAATATAATGATTGCTTCAAAGGCATACCTTACCTTTATGGATTTTATTTATCATTTAACTCCAATCGTTATCGTATTGATGGTTGTTTATCTCCTGACTATAAAAGTGATCTGGGGAGGGAAGCTCAGGACGAAGGATTCACTGAAGAAGAGAATTATGGAAATGGACGAACGGGGAGCAATTAAAGACCCTGTCATGCTAAAGAAATCGCTTTTTGTACTTGCCCTTGTTCTAACAGGCTTCGTATTTCATGGCGTGCTCCATTTACAACCTGCGACCATAGCCCTTTTTGGGGCTGGTCTCCTCCTGCTGCTTTCAAAAACCCATGAGCCCCATCATATCCTGTCAGAAGTTGAATGGTCGACCATTTTCTTTTTCATAGGGCTTTTCATAATCGTGGGGGGAGTGGTAAAAGTAGGTTTGATAAAATGGATGTCGGTACAAATCCTTGATTTGACACAGGGCAATATGTTTGCGACCTCAATGGTGGTCATGTGGTTTTCTGCCTTTGCATCAGCGATTGTCGACAACATCCCCTATGTTGCAACCATGAACCCGCTGGTCATTGATATGGCAAAACAGCTATGGCCAGATCTTTCCGGCTTCCAGCTCCTCCACAATCCTGACCTTATGCCTGTCTGGTGGTCTTTGGCATTGGGTGCCTGTCTTGGCGGAAACGGTTCAGCTATTGGTGCATCTGCAAATGTAATAGTCATCGGTTTATCTGAAAAGGCCGGCAACAAGATTTCTTTTATGAAATTCATGGCCTATGGAATGCCGATCATGATAATAACTGTAGCTATCTCAACTGTCTATGTCTGGCTGAGATACTACCTGATAAGAATATAGGCTGGAATAGATGGAAGCAATAAAGCCGTTTGAATTCAAGCAATGTATAACTATTTTAAAAGCCACAGGGGAAAAAGCAAAGAATCTTCGTGAATTGAGAGACAGGATATCCGATGTGTCCGATGAAAGTATGTTCCATCACATGTATCAGTATTTTTTGAAAGAACAACGTGTTTTGGAGTATACCAATGATTTTGCTGAATGGGCTGGTGAAACCTTGAAGGAAAATGTTTTGTCTGAGCAACTATCAAATATAGACCCATATTCCTTTAAATCTATAGTTGACCTCAGGAATGAGATAGTCAGAGTAATTGATGCATACCTTAAAACATTTCCTAAAACGAGAGCAGTACTTTTAGGAGATGAGTTTTATTTTAACGAGGGAATTACTCTTGTTTCACCGGTGGGGATACAGGTCAAGAATCTTGCGGAGTTTCTTATTGCAATAAGATATGTTGAACTTGAATCCATTTATTATCATTTTTATGAGGCAAGGATCCGTCCCCCTGAAGAAGTAGATGATTTTTCCCATTGGTTCGGTGATACATTGAATAAAAAAGGACTGGCCGACAGGATAAGGTCAATAGATCCCTTCATGCACAGCCTCGAAGCAGCGAGGCAGCATATAATCGAACTTGTAGAGGATGAGCTTCAAAACGATATGGAGAAATTTTAGATTATGGAATTGCAGGCAAACAACCTTTCGCAGTTTAAACTTAAACTTGAAGACTATATAGGTGTTGCTCCCAAAATAGACCTTCTGATAATTCAGAAGCTTGCCGACAGATTTACAGGAAGACAAATCCTCCACATTAATTCTACAAAAAGCGGTGGCGGGGTTGCTGAGATCCTTCAAAGAATGATGGTAATCCTTTCGGGACTTGGAATAAATGCGAGGTGGGAAGTCATAGAGGGAAATGAAAGTTTTTTTGATATAACAAAACGGATGCATAACGCTCTTCAGGGGAACGCGGAACAGATATCACAAGATATGTGGCAATCGTATTTTGATGTTAATAAAAGAAATGCAGAAAAGCTTGACCTCAATGCAGATGCGATTTTAATACATGACCCGCAGCCTGCTCCGTTAATCGAGTTTAAAACATCTGGCCTATGGATATGGAGATGTCATATAGATATTTCTAATCCTGCCTTAAAAGTATGGAGTTTACTTAAAAAGTATGTAGGGAAGTACGATGCAGCTATCTTTTCAGTAGCTAAATTTGCAAAAAGCCTTCCTCTCGACAAATTCATAATACCTCCTGCGATTGCACCCATGAGCGACAAGAACAGAGATCTCGCAAATAAAGAGATACAGAATGTCCTTACAACGCTTAATATTCCTGTTGACAAACCCATTATTCTGCAGGTGTCAAGATTCGACAGATTTAAGGATCCGAGAGGAGTCATTCAGGCTTACAGGCTTGTAAAAAAATACAACGATTGCAGGCTTGTACTTGCCGGAAGCCCTGCAACAGATGACCCTGAAGGTGAAATGATACTAAATGAAGTAAAGGAATTTGCCGGTAATGACCAGGATATTTCTATTCTTCTTTTACCGCCTTCCAGCCATATTGAAATAAACGCATTGCAGAGGGCAGCCACGGTTGTCCTTCAAAAATCATTAAAAGAAGGATTTGGTCTTACTGTGTCAGAGGCGATGTGGAAGGGTAAGCCGGTAATAGGTGGTGCGGTAGGCGGTATCCCACTTCAGATAATACACGGCGTTACGGGGTTTCTCGTTAATTCAGTAGAGGGTACTGCGCTCAGGATAAGGCAGATTTTAAACAACCCAGATATGGCTAAGAGAATGGGTGAAAGCGGCAGGGAATATGTGAGAAAGAATTTTCTTATTACGAGGCAGATAAGAGACTATCTTTCCATGTGGTACCTGATTGAAAACAAAGGGAAAAGCGTGTTGGAGCTTTAGCATGAAAATTACAATCCGTCTTATCGTATCTCTCCTTTTTGTGGTGGCTCTGGTAGCAGTCATTTTCTCATTCTATCAGGTACGTTCTGAAAATATTCGTCTTACATCCGAGATGGAGCGCCGGGCCATTATCCTGGCGGAAAGCTTGCAGGAAGCTGTAATGCCATTGGTGCAAAACAACTCACTATCCAGATTAACACACCTTGTAGAACGATTTGGCAATCGCGAAAGGCTCAAGGGAGTTGCCGTACTTGATAGCCAAGGGAATATTATGGCGTCAACACCCGACCTTAAACCTTTTATCCAGCAGCCATTACCCCAGGCAGTGAGTTCCATCGCTGAAAAAAGATCTATTGACGGTTTTATAGACACCAACGGTAAAAAAACATATATCTATACCCTTCCTCTTTCTGCAGAAGATAAAATTATAGGATCTTTGGCGCTCTTTTATGATGCTTCTTACATTGATGTAAGGCTTGCAGGGATATGGAAGCATAATCTCCTTCGCTTTATCACATTATCAATACTTATCGTTGTTATAACACTTCTTATGGTTAAATGGAGCATTACGGGTCCGATAGCTCATTTTGCAGAATGGATGAGGGAATTGCGAATGGGAAAAAGCAAAATCAGCCAGCCTGTCACAACAATAAGAGGCGATGTGCTATCTCCGCTGATTTCAGAGGTGACCCAGTTGGCAAAAAGCCTGGCAATAGCCCGGACGCGTGCAGAAGAAGAGGCACGGTTACGTATTCAGGGAGAATCCCTTTGGACAGCCAACCGTCTTAAAGAACATATGCGTGTTGAACTCAAAGGGAAAAAACTATTTTTGATTTCGAACAGGGAACCTTATATGCACACAAAAGATGGGCGTAATATCAAATGCATTACCCCTGCCGGAGGATTGGTCACTGCACTGGATCCTGTAATGCGCATATGCGATGGCGTATGGATTGCCCACGGAAGCGGAGAAGCGGACAGAGAATTCACAGACGCTGCCGACAGGCTTCGTGTGCCACCTGAAGAGCCTGCATATACACTTAAAAGGGTATGGCTTACGAAAGAAGAGGAAGACGGTTACTATTATGGTTTTTCCAATGAAGGACTCTGGCCATTATGCCATATCACGCATACACGTCCAATTTTCCGTCTGGAAGACTGGATTTGTTACCAACAGGTGAATGAAAAGTTCGCAGATGCATTGCTGAGTGAGATTGCAGATGAAGAGTCTCCTCTGGTCCTGATCCAGGATTATCATCTTGCATTGCTTCCTCTACTGATAAAAGAAAAGCGCCCTGATGCACGGGTTGCGATCTTCTGGCATATCCCATGGCCCAACCCCGAAGCCTACGGTATTTGTCCATGGCATCAGGAGATCCTTATGGGGATGCTGGGAGCTGATATTATTGGCTTTCACATACAATTTCACTGCAATAATTATCTTGATACAGTTGACAGATTTTTGGAGTCAAAGATCGACTGGGAACGGTTCTATATCAACCGCGGAGGTCATTCAACATTGGTAAAACCTTTTCCCATAAGCGTCAGTTTTGAAGGTATTTCGGAGAAGGCTGCTGATTTACAGGAAAAAACATTATTGAGAGAAAACATCCTTAAGGAAATCGATGTTCATGCAGAATACCTTGGTATTGGGGTCGACCGCATAGACTATACCAAAGGCATCCCTGAACGTTTCAGGGCGGTTGAAAGATTTCTGGAGAAATATCCTGAATTTGTCGGCAAGTTCACCTTTATAGAACTGGGCGCACCAAGCCGTACACATATCAAGCGATACAGGGAACTGACAACAGAGGTAGAAGAAATGGTAGATAAGATAAACTGGAGATTTCGGATGAAAGGGTGGAAGCCGATTGTCTTCCTCAAGGCTCATCACAGTCATGAAGATATCAATCGCTTTTACAGGGCATCCGACATATGTATGGTTACTTCGCTGCACGATGGCATGAACCTGGTTGCAAAAGAATATGTCGCCTCACGTGATGATGAGGATGGTGTATTGATTCTCAGTAAATTTGCAGGTGCATCACGTGAATTAAGAGATGCAATAGTAATAAACCCTTACGATATAGAGGAAATGGCTGATGCCATACATCTTTCACTGACCATGGAGTCTTCAGAAAGAACCGAATGGATGAAAAGGATGCGAACAGTGGTCAAAGAACATAACATCTATCGCTGGGCAGGAACCCTGATCACAACGCTGGCGCGCCTGCGGCCTTCTGATCTTTCAATTGGCAAAGATGGATAAAGTGCAGTATTTTTTTAAAGATGACAATACTATCTTAAAAAACAATGTTAGGTGCAAAATTGCACTATTTTTCGATTTTGATGGCACATTAGTACCCATACAAAAAGATCCTGAACAATGTTTCTTATCCAAAAAACTTAAAAACCAATTACTGGCACTGTCTAACTCCCAATGCTGTTATTTAATAATATTGAGCGGCAGGTCATTATCTGACATTAAAAAAAGGATCGGCATTCGCAGACTATATTATGGTGGAAATCATGGATTGGATATCTCAGGACCTAATCTGAGGTTTACGCATCCGAAGGCGTTGACTTCAAAATTGGATATTCAATATATAACACGTAAGCTCAAGAAAGAGATTACAAATATAGAGGGTGCATGGCTTGAGAATAAAAAATTTAGTGTGAGCCTTCATTTCCGTTCTGTGAAGAAAGAGAATGTCATGCTCGTTAAAAAGATCTTTCAAGCAGTTGCAAATGAGTTCATAGAGGGGAAAAGGTTAAATGTAATCAAAGGGAAAAAGGTAATTGAATTGACCCCTAATGTGTCATGGAACAAAGGCAGTGCTGTACTCTGGATTTTAAAGCAACTGAAGGATAAATGCATGCCCTTATATATAGGCGATGATCAGACAGACGAGACAGCATTTAAGGCTCTTAATGGAAGTGGGGTTACTATTCGAGTTGGAAAGTCAAAAAATACCGCTGCAAATTACTATCTCAAAGGTCATTGGGAAGTTCTTCGATTATTATCAGACTTAAAAAAGGAGATTTTTTACTCTTTACCGGAGACAGGGAAAATATGAGCATTGCATTGTTGTATTTCAGAGGTGAGCCATGATACTTTTCTGGACAGGCTTCATAGGCATTCTGCACACATGGAGACAATTCACGTCTTTTTGGGTCTCGATGTTTTTCAAAAGGGAATAGATTATAATTTTAAGATATAATTAATATTGAAATGTCTACACAACCTCAGATAACTATTGAACAACTCCCTGATAAGCCAATCGTCCTCAGACTTTCCGGAGCCTGGAATATTTATGAGAAGCTTCCTTCTTCAGAAGAATTTCAGAAACACCTCGAAAAGCACACAGGTATTCAGCGGATTCTCTTTCATACAGAAAATCTCACGGCATGGAACAGCAGTCTTCTTATCTTTTTAACCAATATTATTGACATCTGCACGCAGAATAATGTCTCTGTTGAGAAAGAAGGACTGCCCGAGGGAGTGCAGCGTCTTTTAGATCTTGCTGCTGCTGTTCCGGAAAGAAAAGGCGCCCGCAGAGAAAAATCAAGAATCCCTTTTTTAGAACAGATCGCAAACCAGTCAATCGATGCATGGCGATCATTGATCGACATGCTTAATTTTATCGGTGAGGCTTCTGCAGCTTTCCTCAGGCTGCTTAGCGGTAAAGCACGTTTCCGTTATTCCGACCTGTTTCGGATCATCCAGGAAACCGGAGCAGAGGCATTGCCCATTGTTTCACTTATCAGTATTCTTGTCGGCATTATCCTTGCTTTTGTGGCAGCAATCCAACTGAGGATGTTCGGGGCACAAATTTATGTGGCAGATATTGTTGGTATCGGGATAGTTCGCGTTATGGGCGCCATTATGACAGGCATCATCATGGCAGGCCGCACCGGTGCAGCATTTGCAGCTCAACTGGGGACCATGCAAACTAATGAAGAGATCGATGCTTTGAAGACTCTCGGTATCTCACCGATGGAATTTTTAGTCATGCCCCGCGTGATCGCTCTTGTCCTGATGATGCCACTACTCTGTCTGTATGCAGATTTCATGGGAATGCTGGGTGGGATGACAGTCGGAGTTGTCATGCTTGATCTGAATCCCATGGAATATTATAACGAGACGAAAGCTGCTGTCGGCCTGACCAATCTCTGGATAGGACTTTTTCACAGCGCGGTGTTCGGGGTCCTGGTTTCCCTTTCAGGGTGTCTGAGGGGTTTGCAGTGTGGCCGGAGCGCGCAGGATGTGGGCAAGGCGGCAACGTCTGCCGTTGTCACAGGTATTGTAGGTATAATTGTAGCAACGGCAATCATCACCTTTGCCTGTGAGGTGCTCGGCATATGACGGCGCAACCACAGATAGAGGTCCGCAGCCTTGATATGGCATACGGCAGTTTTGTGTTGATGCACGACCTGAATTTTACGGTGAACAAGGGGGAAATTTTCATCATCATGGGAGGCAGCGGCTGCGGCAAGAGCACCCTGATGAAAATTATGATAGGCCTCAAGGAACCTGCGAAGGGACAGGTTCTTTATAGTGGAGAAGATTTCTGGGTAGCAGACGTTGCCGGACGGGAGCACATGATGCGGAGGTTCGGCATACTCTATCAGAGTGGCGCCCTTTGGAGTTCAATGACACTGGCAGAGAATATCGCGCTCCCTCTTGAACAATATACGGCTCTTTCTCCACGCCAAATCCGCGAAATCGTATCACTGAAGCTGTCATTGGTCGGTCTCGCTGGATTTGAAGACTACTATCCCTCTGAAATCAGCGGGGGGATGCGGAAGAGGGCGGGCCTTGCGAGGGCGATGGCGCTTGATCCTGACATCCTTTTTTTCGATGAGCCATCAGCTGGACTTGACCCTGTCAGTGCCCGTCTGCTTGATGACCTTATTATCCAGCTAAGAGACAGCCTCGGCGCAACAGTAGTTGTAGTTACGCATGAGCTTGCAAGCATTTTTGCAATAGGAGATAATGCTGTCTTCCTTGATCCGGAGACAAAGACAATGACAGCCAGGGGAAACCCACTGGAACTCCTTGAAGAATCCGGCGACAGGAAAGTCCGCGCATTTCTGACACGGGGAGAAGAAGTATGGTAAGAAAGAAATGAAAAGCTTATGAATGATTATCAATATAACAGTTTCGCGATTTTTTCGGGCATGCGAAAACAGGGAGGTGGAAAATGGGCAAACCAGTGAACAAGACATTGATAGGTGTCTTTGTGTTAGGCGCTGTGGCTCTCGTTGTTGTGGGGTTGCTGGTTTTCGGATCAGGTAAATTTTTTACGAAAACAAATAAATACGTATTATTCTTTAAGGGATCTGTGAAGGGATTGAACTTGGGATCCCCTGTCATGTTCAGGGGAGTGAAGATAGGTGAGGTTAAGGCAATCCAATTGCGGTTTAATCCGAAGGAGCTTTCAGCAGTTATACCGGTCTATGTCGAGATAGATCCTAGTAATTTCAGAATCCCCGATGATATGCTCCCAGACATTACCATGCCGAAACTGGGAGAGTACCAATACGTTAAACCGCTCATCATGAAAGGGCTCAAAGCCCAGCTCCAGATGCAAAGCTTTGTCACAGGTCAATTAATGATCAATTTAGATTTCTATCCCGAAAGAAGTATCAATCTCGTAGGCCTTGAAAATAAGTATCCGGAGATCCCGACTGTCCCGAGCAGCCTTGAACAATTGACAGATACATTAGAGCAGTTAAATATTGATGAATTTTACAGAAAACTCATAAAAGTTGTTGATGGGGTTGATAAATTTCTAAGCTCCGGAGAACTGAAAGGCAGCCTGCAATCCATGAACCAAACACTTAAAGATACTGATACCCTCGTAAAAAATCTTGATGCACGGATAGAACCTCTTGTCGCAGACATCCAAAACACCTCCGAAGCTGCCCGAAAAGCAATGGTACAGGCTGATAAAGCACTGTCTGAAGTGAAAGGGATTCCTGTGGATGTTAAAGAAACGATGCAGTCGGCCCGAAGCGCATTAGGGCAAGCAGAAAAAACTTTTCTGTCGATCAGGAATTTTACTGAAGACACGAGAAATCTCAGCTATGAGCTAAACAGGAGCCTCCAGGAACTTTCAGCTGCAGCCCGTTCAATCCGCGGACTGGCGGATTACCTTGAGAGGCACCCGGAAGCCCTAATCAGGGGAAAGAAAAACCCTAAAGGAGATTGATATGATTCAGAAATATTATATTCGCCTGACGATTTTTAATCTTTGGATTTTCTTGATGTTTTTTTTCGGGTGCGCCAGTACAGAACCATCGAAGTTTTATACCCTCAATTCTATCAAGATACAGGATACTATTCAGGAATATGCTTCACAAGCAGGACGTTATACAGTTGCTGTTGGTCCTGTAACCATCCCTGATTATCTTGACCGTCCGCAAATTGTGACCCGCAGCAGCACATATGAATTTCATATTGCAGAATTCGATCGATGGGCTGGTTCTCTCAAGGAAGACATAACGCGAGTGGTTGCAGAAAATCTCTCGGTTATGATGTCTCAGGATCATATTCATGTCTATCCCTGGAAATGGGGCATGACAGCAAAGTACCAGGTGCTGCTGGATCTGATGCGGTTTGACGCTATCCCCGGCGGGAATATTATCCTTACAGCTTACTGGTCAATTGTGGACAGTGAAGGAAAACAGACGCTTATGACCTTGGAGACGAATATCAGGGAGAAAATTCAGGGACAGGATTATAACGCTAAAGTCGCAGCAATGAGCAAGGCGATCGAGGGACTCAGCAGGGACATTGCCAAAGCAATCAAGGATGCAGGCCTTGGAGCAGTTAAATAAAGAATAAACAAGTTATCACTTACTCTATAATGATGCACCTTGTATTACCCATTTGTAAAATACAATGGTCTCATCATTTCCCACGGTATTCTTTTTCATCCGAAGGTTTCAGAATGTTAAGTGGATAGATTCTGGAAGGAAATAAAGGATCGCTTCCGATATAGAGAGTTTATCGACAGAGAAGACAATCGTGGGTGGGGACAATGGGGTGGAATCGGGGTAATCTTTAATAAGTAATATAAAATTGAGACTTATGGATCAAATCTCCATTGTTTTAGTTGTTTCTAAGGGTTAGGACTTTAGGAGGACTATTTAACCAATAAATTTAAAGGGACTCTACCCAAGAACAGAGATAAGAACAGAGAAAAAATAGAAACCCCTCCTGGTTTAAAGGTTTGGAGTGATATAAAATATCACCCAACAGGTTAAAAAAAACTAACAGCTTCGGCTGTTTTCTTTGGAATCTTAAAAGCAAAGACTGTCAAATATATTTCTCTTAGACTATAATTCCATTATCAAAGAAAGCATGAAATGAATAAGTTGGCTACTTAGGAGGTGCGATATGAAGACTGTATTAGTTGCAATCGTTTTAATTGTGGTCATCTTAAGTGCGGGTTACTTTGGTCTCCCAGTTCTTATAGAGAAAAAGACCGCTGGACTAAGGGCAGATGTCCAGGCTTTGAAACAAAAACTTGAGAAAATGGATGAGGAATCAAAGATCGCTCCATTGCAGCCCACTGCCGATACACAGAAAATCACTAAAGTTGTTAATTCTCTTGCTTCAAAAGAGACTGCCCTTGAGGATTCATTCAAAAAAGGTATGTCTGCAACTGATGAGGCGATAAAGAAGCAGAAAACAGCAACTGAAGAAGTTTTAAAAAAGCAGATCGAAGCAATTGATAAGATCACCAAAGACACAGAAGCAAAGATCCAGAGGAACATGTTTTACGCATTAATGGCAACCATAAGGGGAGACGTTCTGAAGGTTAAGCTTGAACTTGTAGCAAAAAATGTCGGGACCGCAAGAAATGATCTCGAACTTATATCAGGAACATTTGAAAAGGCAAAAACCCTGGCTACAGAGGAAAACAGGAAGGTTATTGATGAGCTTCAAGGAATACTTAGAAAGGCGAAGGTAGATATAGATACTGATCTGCCGTCAGCGATTAATAGGATTGACCTTCTGTGGAATGAAATGAGCAGGGTGCTGCGGAAAGCGTAATGTAAAATCAGGAATGCGGACTTGATGAAGATATTAAGCGTGTTCTATTCACATATAAATTGATTTTTTGACTAATCAAAAAAATAATTATTTAACGTGTAATATGATTTTTGTGCAGTAAATATCCTTAAAACATATTTATCGAGATAATCACTGCTGGCTTGACAGATTCATTCATTTAATAAGAAGATATAATAGAATTTAGAAATAGTTTTTATTTCTGAAGGGAATACAAAAAGATAGTCGGGCCTCTATCAGATAGATATCTACCTGGAGCGGCTTTTTTATTTACTAACAATTTATATTAGGGAGGTCTTAATGAAAGCTAAAGATTTAATGATCCCTTTGCAGGAATTTTTAACGCCTGATCATACGCTCAAAGAGGCTGCCAATCTTCTCAAGATAGCCCGGAGGGGGGAAGAGAAGCTTGGAGTTAAAGCTCTACCCGTTCTTGGTACGAAAGGGGAATTAGTTGGAATCCTTTCAATTGGCGATGTCCTCAAGGCCGTTCATCCGAAATACCTGGATCTCATGGACTTAGGAAAATTTACATGGGATGGAATGGTAGTAGCTGCTGCCCAAAAAATGGCGGACGTAAAAGTCAGAGATTTTATGACACAAATGGTTATAACAGTCAAGGAAAACGCGCCAATCATGGAGTGTATAGATTATATGCTGAAACATAATGTTAAGAGAATTCCCGTTCTGAACGATGGGAATAAGGTTATCGGGATGTTGTATGAAAGAGATATTTTCAATTTCATTACAGATGCCATGTAGAATAGCGCGGAGCTGTGAGATGACGAATGAAACAATTGCTTCTGCACAGCCTTCTACGGTATCGGCAGCGCAGGTGGGCACAAGTCAATGGGACGTGCTGAGGTTAAGCAGGATGCGTTGCCGAACAACCTTCTCTTGACCGATAACAAAGGCATCGAAGAGTTCGTGCTGAGGTCACTTGCACGTATTGACCCTGTTTTTCTGCCGGCACTTAAATCTATCAAGGCATAGATTTATTTTCTGTCAGGGCATAGATTTATTTAATGAATTACTAAATAATAATGCAGGCATGATTTTATAAGGAGCAGGCATGGAAGAATTTATTAAACGCTGGCTTTTAGATCCCTTTGTCGGAAAATTTGTTGCAGCCTCTATCGGCATCTTAATAATCATCGTACTCGTTCGCTTTCTCAAGAGATACCTTTTCCGGTACATCAAGGATGCGGACAACCGCTACCGCGCCCGCAAGTTTGTGACTTTCATAGGTTATATAACCGGCATTATAGTCGTAGCGACCATTTTTAGCGACAAACTCGGCGGTTTAACTGTTGCCCTGGGTGTCGCCGGAGCAGGCATCGCATTTGCCCTGCAAGAGGTAATTGCAAGTGTCGCCGGTTGGCTCGCTGTTTCCGCTGGCAATTTTTATAAAATTGGCGACCGCATACAACTTGGCGGCATCATGGGGGATGTGATAGACATCGGAATACTTCGTACAACCCTTATGGAGTGCCGTCAATGGGTCAATGGCGATCAATATAACGGCCGCATTGTCAGGGTTGCTAACAGTTTTGTATTTAAGGAGCCTGTATTTAACTATTCAGGCGACTTTCATTTCCTGTGGGACGAGATTGTCGTGCCCGTAAAGTACGGCTCTGATTATAAACTGGCAAGGGATATGTTCAAAAGGATTGCTGAGGAGGTTACTGGAGAATACACAAGCGCTGCCCGCGATGCGTGGAAAGAAATGGTAAACAAATATTTGATCGAAGATGCTACTGTTGATCCTATGATTTTCCTTATTGCCAACGACAACTGGATGGAGTTCACTGTGCGGTATGTCGTTGATTATAAGAAGCGTAGGATAACAAAAGACCTGCTTTTTACCCGAATTCTGGAAGAAATCGATAAGACAGACAGCCGTGTATCCATTGCATCTACAACTCTCCAAATCGTTGATACGCCTGTATTCGATGTGAGAATTAATAAGTCATCAACATGAAAAAACTGTCGGAAATCCTTCTTATCCGGCTGTAGAAATGATTATCTTAACCGCCGGTTTTTTTACAGCTTTTTTCACAGTTACTGTTTTTATTTGAGATTCAGGGATCTTGTACTCATGAGTAAGTACTGTTGTGATATTATTGATCCGCTGCTCTGCAACCTTCATCCTTTTTTGATAAGAAAGAGATGACTCAGGATAGGCTTCAATCTTAATAAATATGCTGTTTACTTTCATGTAGGCATCTTTTACCGGAATAAGGGCTTTTTTAATTTCATCGGTCAGGGATGTCTCTCCTTTTTCAAATGCCAGTAGGGGCACAAAAGGCAAGGTCTCAACCGAGAGGTCAACCGGAAGATTGAGGTCAGCAGCAAACATCTTTTTTAACCATTCTGTTTCTTCTCCGGACAGGCGGCTGTCCCTTCTTATTTGCAGTTTTATGGAAACGCCGACAATTCTATTATTAAATGCCACGGAGAAATCCGAAATTGTTGAAGGTGCTATAATCTTTTCAATTTTTTCTGAAGACTGCCTGACAACGGTTATCACATTTTCCCTGGAACTTCTGATAATGTCCGATACAGATTTTTGCTGTGTAACAGCTGGCTTTGGCAATAGTCCAACTTCTTCTTTAAGCCCTCCTGGTTGCACCTTGATCTGTTCAAGATACAGTTTTACCTTACTATTCAGAGAAGTTCTTATATTTTTTTCAATCGTTTCGATTTCCGATTCTTTCATATAACTCGTCGTGTTTATAACTGCATTGATTGAGAGTATGCCATCTTTTTCTTTGGAATAGTCGAATTTAAAAACCTCGGATTGTCTTTCTTTGTTGATAGCCTTTTTCAATGCAGTCTTGACATTATTCCTCAGTTTAACTTCTGAAATAGAATGGTACAGAGTATAGACTAATGGAATGGATATGATGAAAAGTAATATGGCAAGAGCGGCCACCCTCTTTCTTAGTTGTGAAATATCCTGTTCTGTCATTGCAGCAGGTTTAAATCCATATAAGTAAAAGACTATACACGTTGAAATAATAATGGCGACGAAGTTTGTAAAAAATAGGAAAAAACCTCCCGCGAATATATTAAATTTACCTATTCCTAATCCAAAACCTGCAACGCTCAGCGGAGGAATTACTGCAGTTGCAATTGCAACACCGGGTACTATCGTCAAATAATTTTTCTTTGTACATATAGCGATCGCACCTGCAGTTCCTGAAAGAAAAGCTATGATAAGATCATAGAGATTTGGTCTCGTTCGTGACATTATTTCATTGGTAACATCTTTGAGCGGAGAAATATATGTTGCTATGACAGCGATTATAATAGTCAATGCAACGCTTAAGGAAATCTTCTTGAGAGATTTCTTCCAGACAAAATTATCGCCCGTTATAAAGGCAAAACCGGAACTTAATATCGGCCCCATCAGAGGGGAAATAAGCATGGCACCGATGATTACAGGAATGCTGTTTGTAATTAATCCTGTAAGGGCGATAAGATTGGCAAGGCTTAAAATAAGAAAATAACCTGCTGATATTTCCACTTCGAGATGGATGTCTTTAGTGATTGCGCTGTGGTCTATGAGAGAAGCCTTTTTTTGCAAGTATTCTTTAATGAATTTGCTAACTGTATTAAAGATTTTATTGGCCAAAGAACCTCCCCAGAAAAATTATCATTAGTGCACAATTTAAATAACGATTATTCCATTTTACTACCGGATCGGCAATAAAGAAAACATGTATTTTATGAGATTATTCCTTAAACATACTTTAAGGTCAACAGTATCTCAATTGATTCTTAAGTTTTGATCAAATATTTGAATGTTAATCCTTGTACCAGGATAGAAAATACTACCACAATATAGGTCATCGTAATAATGACATCTTTTTCAAATCCCCTTGGCAGTGATAGAGCAAGTGCTACTGCAATACCGCCACGCAGTCCTCCCCATGTCATTATTTTAAGTGTCCTGAAGTCATATTTTCCTTTAAAGGTCAATAGCCGTAGAGGCAATCCTATCGACACAAATCTTGATAAAATTACCACGGGAATAGATATTGCAGCAACTATAAGGTATGGTACTGACAGCGGAATCATTAGCAATTCAAGGCCGATTAATATGAACAATATGGAATTCAGAATATCGTCCACAAGTTCCCAGAACATGTCGAGATTCTGGCGTGTTTTTTCTGACATCGCAAACTTTCGCCCTCTGTTTCCGATTATCATTCCTGCAACAACAATCGCCAGAGGGCCTGATAAGTTTATCGCTGATGCGAGAGCGTATCCTCCGGTAACCACGGATAGAGTGACAAGTATTTCCACCTGATAATTGTCTATGCTCTTAAGGATTCTGTAAGCTATCCATCCCAAAAGTAATCCGAATGTTATCCCACCAATTGTCTCCTCAGCAAAAAGTAAAAGTGCATTGCTGAAAGTCATCTGAGGTTCGCCGGTAGCCATTGCCATTAATACAATAAATAATACTACGCCGATACCGTCATTAAATAACGATTCTCCCGAAATCTGCACTTCAAGGCTTTTTGGGGCGCCTGCATTTTTCAGGATACTCAATACGGCAATAGGATCGGTAGGAGATATGAGCGCGCCAAACAGGAGGCAGTAAATGAGCTTCAAATTAAGTCCTATCCATCCAAGAATAAAATAGGTGGATACACCTATCAAAATGGTGGAAATAATAACTCCTACGGTTGAGAAAATTCCAATTTTCCATTTATGTGTTAACAGTTCATTGATGTTTACGTGCAGTGCTCCGGCGAACAGCAGAAAACTGAGCATACCCACCATCAATGTCTTATTGAAATCGATGCTCTTTATCAATTTCATCCAATGCTGTTCAATACCCAACCCCAGATGTCCCAAAATGAATAGAGACAATGACATTATGATCGAAATTAACATTAGACCAATCGTTGTAGGAAGTTTAATGAAACGGTAATTCACGTATCCAAATAGAGCTGAAAGGGTTATTAAAATAGCGATAATATCGAATAATTCCATAGTTCTGAATTTTAGGGTATTAAGAAATAAATTTTCTTTTATCGATAATATTCTATCAATGTTGAGAAAACAATTAAAGCTGAAAAAACATAAATTTGATAAAATTGTAATATGAATAGTAAAAGAGGTGGTAAATCTAACAAGTTAATTACTTATCGTTATAAATTCAAATTCTTCAATGGTAAAGAGAAAGAATTTACGGTTAATCTCGATAGCACAACTCTGGATTTAATACATACTCTTAAAGACTCATATCCTGAGTGGGTAGAATTAAGGTTTTTCAAATGTCCGCACTGTCCCTTAGACTCGTCTAAACCAAAATATTGTCCTGTCGCGGTAAGTCTTTTTAATCTTGTCAGCTATTTTGGGAAGTTCATATCATATGAAGAAGTGGACTTATTTATTGAAACACTGGAAAGAAAATATATAAGACGAACGACGTTGCAGAAGGGTTTAAGCTCTTTATTTGCGATATGCATGGTAACAAGTGGTTGCCCAGTTATGGCGAAATTAAGACCTATGGCACGCTTTCATTTGCCATTTGCAACAGAGGAAGAAACAAAATATCGTGCTTTATCTATGTATTTACTTGCCCAATATTTTATAAAAAGACGAGGCAAGAAGCCAGACTGGGAAATGAAAAATCTTATCAAAGTTTTTAAGGATATTCGCACAGTTTACAAATACATTTCCAAAAGGCTTGTAGCTTCAAGAATAGAAGATGCCAGTATTAATGCACTGGTTGTGCTTGATAATTTTGCTGATTCTATAAATTTTTCATTGACTCAAGGGGTGCTTAATGAAATAGAAGTTTTGTTTAATGCATATGTAACATAATATAAAATTGGATGTGATGAGATGACAAGATCAGTAACTAAGATGCTTGAAGAATTCAGGAGGTATTGGAAAAACTATGTGTTCCAGTGCCTCCTGGCAACTTTTGTCGTTTTTATAGTACTGTTAGCCCTCAGCCTCAAGAATGCAGTAATAATAGCATCAATCGGGGCAACTGCCTTTATTATTTTTGCTATGCCCAAGATGATTACCGCTAGACCGCGGAATGTTATAGGAGGACACACAACAGGTCTTATTATAGGTTCCCTGTGCTTTCTGATACCACACTCTACTGTTTTTTATGCTGCTCTTTCATATTCCCTATCTGTCGGATTAGCAATCTTTATTATGGTTGTTATAGATACTGAACATCCGCCTGCTGCAGCTACCGCATTAGGATTCGCTATGAGCGGGTTCTCTGTCAAGACAGCGATTGCACTTGCATCGAGCATAATTGTATTGTCCTTAGTGCACTATTTTTTCAGACATCATTTGAGGGACTTAACGTAAGAAGAGCTTAGATCGTATAGGTTGAGGGGAGAATTTCTCAACCCACCCGATTATCAAGGGTATTTGTTTCCATGTAAATTACTTTTTGAATTTGGAAATTACGTGTGCGTATTTTTTGACATATTCAATGATATTTCAGAACTCTTGAAATTCTCCATTTGTGGCTAATCTCCGCACTTATCGATTACTTTGTAGGGCGTTTGGATGAAGTAATTATCTTTGAAGAGTTCGGACTCAAAGTGATGTCGATCAAGTATTCCGATTTTTCCCGCTGGAATCCGGTGGCAGCTTTATAAACTGAGGCTTCTTTCTTGAGGGTTGAGAAGAATAGGGCGCACCATTTTGCACTATGTGACGCTCCGACTCCGTTACGGTCTGGTGACAGTTTGCTAACTTATTGATATAAAACAGAATAAAGCCTATCGATGCTTGTAGAGCCTTGATAATAGCCAATTCTCAAAAAATGGCATAACTTGTTGATTTATATAGGATAAATGGAGCGGGCGACGGGATTCGAACCCGCGACTTTCAGCTTGGGAAGCTAACACTCTACCACTGAGTTACGCCCGCAAAATCAATAACTTACGAGATAGTATA
>WSSedA1B3DRAFT_1000162_pt1 | contig 18913 bp, 14 predicted proteins | sample WetSurSiteA1Bulk_FD_9468 | JGI IMG/M metagenome (IMG submission 9468)
AAATACGAAAAATAGAAGATATTATTTTACAAGCCCTCCAGTGTTTTCCCGATTACCGAAAGTGAATGCGTGTAAAAAATTCATGCATCCCTTTTTTTATTACGCTACCCCATTTGCCCCATGGAAAAACACTCTGTCTGAGATAAAAAATTGGTTTCAAGTGTCAGATTCACGGTTTATTTTCGACATGTCGATGAGTTAATGTTGGAAAAACAATGTATCAAAATGTGCGGGATGGGCCCGATGTGATTCGAACACATGACCTCCCGGTTATCAGCCGGGCGCACCACCGGGCTATGCTACGGGCCCAAAAGTTTGCCTGAAATTTTCCTTAAATTTACCTTATTTACTACTCCATCAGAGTTATTATAAGTTGTGAATTGCAGAGCAGGTGGTAAAACGATCAGATAGGGATATGTGTAAAAAAGCCACGGTACAAGTAAGGATCTGAGATCATGGGACAAAAATATCTTCTTGGGAATGAAGCAATTGCACACGGATGCGTTGAATCAGGAGTGGATTTTGTAAGCGGATACCCTGGAACACCATCATCTGAAGTAATCGATGTGCTGCGTGTTCAGCCAGATCGTTCATATTATATTGAATGGTCTGTGAACGAAAAGGTGGCTCTGGAAAATGCACTGGCCGCCTCATGGTGCGGCATTCGTTCACTCTGCACCATGAAACATGTAGGACTCAATGTTGCCGCGGACCCGCTTATGACGAGTGCTTATACCGGTATTACCGGGGGTCTTGTTATAATGAGTGCGGATGATCCATTCGCTCACAGTTCGCAAAACGAACAGGATACACGGTGTTATGCACATTTTGCCCGTGTACCATGCCTTGATCCTGCAACCCTGCAGGAAGCACATGATATGATTTCTGAGGCGTTTGCCCTTTCTGAGGAGTTAGGGCTTCCTGTAATTTTCCGTCCAACTACACGGATCTGTCATTCGAAAGGCGATGTGGATATTGGTGAGAAGGTGACGAGCTCCCGGAAGGGAGAGTTCCACAAAGATCCCAGACAATATGTCGTGATCCCCGCGCATACCCGCATCCTTCACAAGAAATTGAACGAAAAACAATCAGCAATCAGGAAGCGGCTGGTTGAGCGGGGATTTAACACCTATACTATACTGGGCAAAACAGCAATCATCGCAAGCGGGATTGGTGCCACCTATGTGCAGGAGTTACTTCCTGAAGGGATCTCATTTATGAAAATCGGTGCCTACCCGATTGACGAAGAATGGTTGGGCGATTTTGTAAAAAAGCATGAAAAAGTACTCGTTATCGAAGAACTTGCACCAGAAGTAGAAGAAGCTGTTCGGCAGGTTGCCGGCGGCGTTCCGATATTTGGCAAGAAGAATGGTTATGCACCGTATGAAGGGGAGTTATCTCCAACGGCGGTTGCAGCGATAATGGATAAGGCGGGATTTTTGAATAAAAAACTGGAAATACCTGAGGATCCTGTGCCCAACCTTCCCCCCCGACCTCCTATCCTTTGTGCCGGTTGCCTGCACCGCGGGACATTTTATGCAATTAAGAAGGTATTCCGGGATGCAATTTACCCCAGTGACATAGGGTGTTATACTCTCGGGCTCCAGCTGGGCGTCGTTGATACTACTATCTGTATGGGAGCATCGATAACGGTAGCGAGCGGTATTTACCATGCGGGTGATCCGCGTGACATTATCTGTACAATCGGGGACTCAACCTTTCTCCACACCGGTATCCAGGGACTGATAAACGCAGTCTACAACGGGGCAAATATCACCGTTGTTATCCTGGATAACAGGATCACTGCAATGACCGGACACCAGCCAAACCCTAATACCGGGGTGACCGCATGTGGTGTGGAGAGTCCTCCGGTATCTCTCGATGCATTATGTCGCGCGTGTGGGGTCAGTTTTGTTGAGAGTATTGATCCGTACGATATTACCGGGATGATAACGGTTTTGCAGGAAGCAAAGAAACGTAAAGGAGTAAAGGTCATTATCGCAAAGCAAATGTGCGTTATAACCGCTCGTCGTGCTGGTGTGAAACGCGGGAAATACATGGTAAGTACCGATATATGTACCGGTTGCCAGACCTGTGTCCGGTTTGGATGCCCGGCAATTGAATTTACCGATGAAAAAGCAAGGATCAATGAGCTTTGCAGCGGGTGTGCGGTTTGCGTGCAACTCTGCCCTGTTGGGGCGATTGTCCGGGAGGGAAAGAAATGAGCGAAAGTTTTGATATACTGATCGTCGGAATTGGCGGTCAGGGTACAATTCTTGCCTCAAATATTCTTGGAGAGGCATGCCTATTAGAAGGGAGGCATGTGAAAGGGGCAGAAACGCACGGCATGGCTCAACGTGGTGGGTCTGTCGAAAGCCATATTCGGATCAATGGATTATTCGGACCACTAATCCCCCCGGGGCATGCAGATCTCCTGATATCGTTTGATCTCCTTGAAGCGCTTCGATATTCCCACTATGTAAAAAAAGGTGGGAAGATGGTGGTTAACCGTCAGTTGGTTCTCCCGACCTCAGTATTCATGCAAAATCTTGTAGTGCCTTCACAGGAAGAGATCATAGCAGCTTTGAAAAAACATTCACTCTGCCTGCTTGACGCAGATAAAATAGCTGAAGAAGCAGGGAGCCCGCTTTCGCAAAATGTTGTGATGCTGGGAGCGGCATCGTTATCAATTCCACTCAAACCCGAATCGCTTCTTGAAGCAGTAAAAAGTCTGGTGCCGAAAAAGACCGTGGAGATTAACGCAAATGCATTTGAGATGGGCAGGGATTTTGGCAGAACATGTTGAGGAACAAATGGCATGGCTTTTCGTTTCCTGATATGAGTTCTCATAGTGAGCTACCCGATCTCATCTAAAAAATTTTGAATGCTCATTTTCTTTCATTATCATAGACCGGGCAGAAAGGTCATATTCCAAAATACAACATCCTCGAAACGGCGTGAGAGAAATTCTCCTTAAAAAGAGAAAAATGATAAGGTATTTGCTCTTGTAACCTCTTTTTAAAAAAAGATTGACACCAACTGGATTTTTTCAGAAGGAAAAACTACAAAACGCTGAGGGGGGGAATTGAACCCCCGAGGCACTTTCGCACCACAGGCTTTCCAGGCCTGCGCCCTACCGCTAGACTACCTCAGCAAAAAGCGTATCTTACTTATTAACCGGGTATTTTTTTAATGGTATCTTTTTCTCCGCTCTATTTCTCTCCCGGGCCTGTACCTTATCTTTTCCTGTCATTGCAACGGTATCTGATTTTGACCAGCCCCGTGGATACGTGCCCGGAAGGAGGAAAACGGTCGTTGGTGCGATTACGAGCCCGGTCTCTCCGGGTTTGAACGAACCAGAAGAAACCAGTGCTTTGCCAAGACAGATGAACTCTTTTTTCTGGGAGAGAACAGCAACAGTCTGGTCCTTTTTAAATTCGTCGCAGCTGATCACCCCGACCCCGGCAAGTACTGCACCACGACAGAGGGCGTCGACCGCAGTATCACGAACAATAACAGTCGGGAGATCGGGTACTGCTGCATCAACTGACAGGACCATGGGTGAGATTGCTGAACTATCCCCGTTTTTTGCTGCAATACATGCATCCTGCAGCTCGTGGAGTGTATGCATCTCATTTTCACTGAATGGGCCTGAACGAGTGCGGCGTAATTCTACCATATGTGCACCAACCCCCAGAGCAAGTCCCATGTGATGGCAGAGTGAACGGACGTAGGTACCTGCATCGCATTTGATGCGGAACAGGACAAGACGCCCCTGACAATCAAGAATATCCAGGTTCTGGATAGTACGGATTCGCAGAACACGTTTTACGGCACTCTTTCGTGGTGGGCGCTGGTAAAGCCTTCCCGTAAATTCCACACCAATCTGTTCAATCCGTGTTTTATCCACATCCCCATGAAGCCGCATCAGGCAAACGTATTCCTTGTCATGCTGGAGGAGGAGCGGGGCGAGGCGCACAGCATTTCCGAGCATAACCAGGAGTACGCCGGAAACCTGCGGGTCAAGTGTTCCTGCATGTCCGACCTGGCAGCCAAGCATCTTTCCAACCCACGCTGCTACCTGATGACTGGATGGTCCTCTCGGCTTATCAATAACTATGATACCAGCGTGGTTCCACAAATGAATTGGCTCTGATTTTGCTTCTGCTCCGGTCATCCTATCTATATTCCTGTCTGGCAAGATAATCATTCAGTGCTACCATTGTGCCCTCAAGTGAACCGTCGCCAATCACAACAGGATTCACTCCACCCACCCGCATCGCAGCAGCAGTGATGTCCCCAATTGCGATCACAAGCAGACCCGGTTGTTGTGTCCAGACTGCTTTAGTAAAAGACATAGCGCTTGTGAAAAGGATCGCATCTGCACCATCAAGGTTCAGGGGCTCCCCGGTAGGTTCCAGCCCGTAACACCGGAATTCGTGAGGGATACCTCCTGCAGCAGTAATATCATCTATAAGGGTAGGGTTGGGAACATCAGCCCGAGGGATACCAATATGTTTTCCTTTGATCCATTCTCCCAGATAGGGAACAAAATCCCGCGAATAGAACCTTTTCAGGGTTTCACAATCAATATCGTATTGCCTGAGCTCTTTTGCAGTCTGTGGTCCTATTGCTATCACCCGGGGAAACCTGTTCAACAACGGGGCAATGATCTTTGCAGGCAATGCACTGGTGAAAAAGAGGCAATCGAATTCGTTGCGATCCGCCGCTTCGACAAAGCGGGTGATCTCATGCATATTGATTTTTGAGCTCAAAGGGTGGACACTATAGCAGTTATGTCCAAAAAGTGCGCAGCGTTCGGCGTCATTCTTTTCTTTTCCTACAAGCCGGGTGACTGCGATTTTCATTACCGATTCATCGCCTTATGATAATATGATAATATGCATTTCGGTTAATTTAACTTCATTCTCCTACATCTCTTGTGAATGATAGAAATCCTGCTCGGAACATTAATCGGTGTAATCCTCGGCACCCTGAGCGGGATTATCCCCGGTGTGCATGCAAACACTCTTGCCGGGGTTCTTTTAAGTCTCCAGGTAATCCTCTTGTCTCTTTTTGGGCCTCTGGCACTTGCCGGTGCAATGTTTGCTGCCCTGATCACTCACACATTTGTTGATGCAGTTCCAAGCACATTCCTGGGTATACCGGATGCCGAAACATCGCTTGCAGTTCTGCCTGCGCATGCTCTCTGCCTTGAAGGAAATGGTGAGGAAGCCGTGAGAATTGCGGCACTTGGCAGTGCCTGCGCAATGATTATCTCCGTACCACTTTCGGTGCTCTGTTTTTTCCTTCTCCCCACTCTTCAGCCATACTTTGACTGGTGGATTGGCATTCTTTTGTTTACAACCATTGGATACATGATCGTAAAGAGTGAGTCTCCCAGCTGGGCTTTTTTACTATTTTTGGTGTCTGGCATTCTTGGAATATTTTCATTGTATTATGCGTTTCTCGGGTGGCATACCATTTCGGGAAGCAGTGCAATCCTCATGCCGTTACTTACCGGACTTTTTGGGATTTCTGTTCTTCTCACTGCATCTCAGGGAAAACTTCCGGAACAGCATTTCAGGGGGATCAGGATGGAAGACATGACCGTACTAAAATGCTCAGCGCTTGGTACAGTTGCAGGGGTTTCGGTTGGATGGCTTCCAGGTCTCTCGACGGCTTCGGCAAACGGTGTGCTCGCTTCAATTATTGGTTACGATAAAGATCGCAGGGCATACATCCTAGCGACGAGTGCGGCAAATACAGCAAACGCGTTCATCGGGCTTACTGCGTTATTTGCGTTGTCACGGATGCGTAATGGGGTGATGGTGGCCCTTTCTGAACTGCCGTTGCCAACGATGAGTGAACTGACAGTCATCGGTATTCTTGCTGCATGCGCTGCTTATGTTATAACCATAGTATTGTCCAGTTCTGCCAGCAGGTTGAACGGGGTTGACGGGCGATTATTGAACCGCGCGGTTATTGCATTTATTGTTATTCTTTGTATGATCCTGACCGGTCCCTTCGGCGTATGTATCCTGATACTTGCAACAGCCCTTGGGCTCGTGCCCCACCTTGTAAATGTCCCGAGAGTGTACTGCATGGGCGCGATCATGGTTCCTGTAATGCTCTACTCATTTGGTGTTGCGTTGATTTGATCCTTTATGCGTTCATCATCCTTGCGATCTATGGTTTTATACGGGCACGACCCCTAATTTTCTGCAATGCACTCCTACTGGTTTGGGGATGTGGATGATGGACGATGTTTGCCGTTCGAAGGAGACGTGAACTCATTTGTTGATCGTATCCGATCGATCTCTTCCAGCATGGACACCTTTATTCCGCTTGAATGGAAAACGTCTGTGCTTTGCGGGACCTGTCGTGATCGTGCGGACTATATCGCCCGGCTTCAGGCAGTTTGTATTGCTGCATCAGAGCGTTCAATCCGGGAGCACTATTCCGGAAAGGATGCTGAACTGCTCCAAATGGTGAGGACGTTGGATGAGATTGATATGGTTATCAACCTTCTCTCTGAACGCGTGGCAGACTGGTATATTACGAGGCACCCAATGTTCTCCCGTAAGTACCGCAGGACCCCGGCGCATATCCTGATAAAATCAGTACGCGAGAAGAGCAGGGGAGCGCTGGGCCGCGTTGCAGGAGAGATTGACCTGCTTTCTGATACCCGTACCGTGCTTGCAAAAGAGGTTTCGGCACGTGCAAATGAAGTGATACCCAACACCAGTGCACTGATTGGCGGTCTTGTTGCAGCACGGCTCTTGTCACAGGCTGGTGGCCTCCTTGAACTTTCCCGGCTTCCGGCGAGTGCTATTCAGGTAATAGGTGCCCGGACTGCCCTTTTTGCGCATATCAAAACCAAAAGCCCCTCTCCTAAACACGGGGTTATTTTCCAGCACCGGAGGGTACATAATGCTCCTAAAGGGGTCAGGGGCAAAGTCGCCCGTGTGCTAGCCGGGAAACTTGCGATCGCCGCACGGCTTGATTATTTCCGTGGAGTTGCGGTGCCAGAGTTCCTTAATCCGGCGCAGGAACGCATTGACGCTGCAGGAAAGGAGTGAGACTCGTGATCTGGATTGGTGACGTGCTTGTATCTGAGGGGGAAGGCGGTGTTTACAAGGAACGCATGCTGGGTGGTGCGCGGGTATGGGATCCATACCGGAGTAAATTATCTGCACTCTACCACGTCGGAAACGGTATTGATCTAACTCCTGGAATGCAGGTCCTGTACCTTGGAGCGGCAAATGGGACAACGGTATCGCATGTGGCAGATTACGTGGAAGTGGTGTATGCTGTGGAGTTTGCCCCCCGTCCCATACAGGACCTCATCGAAGTTTCTCGACGGCGAAAAAATATCATCCCAATCATGGCAGATGCCTCCCGTCCCGAATATTATGCACCCCTGGTTGAGGCAGTTGACCTGCTCTACCAGGATATAGCACAACCGGACCAGGCGGCTATAGCATTGAGGAACTGTGCATTTTTAAAAAGCGGAGGATTTTTGATCCTTATGCTCAAAACCCGAAGTGTTGATGTAAGAAAGGAGCCTGCTGAAGTATTTCAGGATACTCTTGATGCCATTATAGCATCCGGGCTCATCGTGCAGGAAAGTGTATGGCTTACCCCCTACCACCACGATCATGCAGCGATTGTCTGCACAAAGCAAACTTAATGGGGAATTGCCTTGAATGATGGAGTCCGTTTCTCATCTGCTGGTCCGCTTTCCATATTTGCGATTGTCTTTCTTATAGCGCTTCTTATCCTTATTGTACCGCTGCTCATTCTTGGTGTGATCGGAGCAGCATTTACCCGATTGGGATTTTCATGGATTTCCGCACTTGCAATTGTTTTCTTGATGTTGTTCGGGAGTTTTGTAAATATTCCGGTATATAAAATCAGGCGCGATATGATTCGGATAGCCCCACCAGATTCATCGATTTTCGGGGAATATATAAAAAGTCCCCCATCTCCAATATGGGACACCACGATCGCCATTAATCTTGGGGGCGCTATCATCCCCATTGCTGTTTCGCTGTATATGTTGTACCAGGCAATCCTGATTACCGGCATATCTTTACTATTTTCAGTATGTGCGGGCACCATTCTGGTGGCAGCTATAACCTATGTGTCAACGCGCAATATACTTGGTTCGGGGATACAGGTATCCCTGATTATTCCGGGACTCACTGCACTTCTTGCAGGTCTTCTGCTCGCCGGAGGAACCGGGATTGCGGCGGCGGTAACCGCATTTGTGAGCGGGATAGCCGGGACCCTGCTGGGTGGAAACATTGCCCAGCTTTTCCGGATAAAAGATCTTGATGTTCCTTCGTTGAGCATTGGCGGCGCCGGTACATTTGGTGCTGTATTCATCTGTTGTATATTACCGGCCCTTATCGCATAACGGTTACAAATTATCCTTTGAACCTAAGCGTTTTAGAATATTTTTTTTACAAATCACGGTTAAAAGAAGTAGCCCGGAGCAGATTCGAACTGCTGTCGGGGGATCCAGAGTCCCCCATGATTGACCGCTACACTACCGGGCTATGTGCCTCTTATTTTTGCTGTTGTTGCTTAATTAAAGTGACGGACTGCCATTGCTCACTACAACTTTGCCCGCCCGCATTTCTGGCAGGAACGACATACCTCCATGACCGGTTGAATGAGCGTCCCCTTTCCGCAGAACGGTTCGATATCGTCAATATCGCGGATATAGTATATGTGGGGAACAAGCGATATGTGAGTATACGTTCCGCATGGCACTATAAGAGCATCGGCAATTGTTTTCTGGAGCTGGACAAGGGCATACATATTTGCTCCGGCAGCTGTGAGCATATCATTTGACCTGAAAAGTACCCGCATGTGGAGTTTGCCTTCCCTAAGGACGCATTGAATAAGCTGGAGGCATGGGCAGTCATCAAGCCTCTCATCGATTACTGGGTTCCAGGTAATCGCAATTGCTCGCCGTGTTGCTGGAGAGGATTTTAGTTTGTCAACAATATAGGCAATCTGGTCAATGTGCACTGGTTGCCCGTCTGCAACCAGTTGCTCCCCCCAGTCAAAGAGCCTGCCATGATAGTCATACTCGAAGGTGGCATGTGAGCCCTGTAAAAGATCGCGGGCATATTGCTCAACAAATCTCTGCTGGAACCGTGAGTGCGGGCTCACTAATGGTTCTGCAAGCGGGGTATCAACCTGCAGGGTAACTTCCTCAAACTCGATGGTCGCTTCGGCATCTTCTGTCTGAAGAACCCGGCCTTTTTCGAGAATAGTGGTAATAACTAGCTCGTGTGCCCTTCCGATGCTTGGTGCCCGGATAATTTTCATGATAAAAATTGTGTTATGATATTTTGTATAGTTGTTGAATTGAAGAGCGAATCAAAATTAAAAAAAGGTTCTGTGATTGTTCAATAAAAAAAATTCTAACAAATGTATTGCATGAATTTATACTTTAGTGTATATACAGTATCATAACCTGATCTGAAATAATGTATTGTAATTAAGAAAATATACCTANATGAAAAATTGTTAAAAGCCAATCTATGATTGTTCAATGGATGGCACTAAATCCATTATATTTGCCCCGATTTTCAAATGGGGTGCTTTTATCGCCCGAATCCTCCAAAAAAACTGACCACAAAGGATATATTACGTCTTTTACAAATACTCTTTCATATTCCGTCTAAACGGAGTATGGGGCTCGTAGAACGGGTATTCGGCATCTGTCGAATTCGTTCACGGCTTGAATTGTATGATGTAAACTTTGGAGGAATTGAAAGAATGACTAAGCGATTTACAATTGCACTTGTTGCAATCGCACTTTTGGTGCTCGTTGTAATGGTACCAGTGTCTGCGGTTAAGCAGTCGACTGGACCCAATTACTACTACCGCGTAGCACAGACCATTAATGCGGGAGCAACAGTGTATCTTGGAGAAGAACACTTAAACCTAAATGGTGTACCAACTGGCACAGTAATCGGCTATTGGGCATCAGCAGCACCGTTAGCAACCACAGCACCGTCAAAGACTATCACGATCACAAGCCCGACTGACTTTGCAGTAACTGCTTCAGATTTTGGCGTGGCAAGCACCTCTAACTGGTACAATGTTGCCTGTGTTGCTACAAATCCAGCGAATATGGATACGTGTCTTGTAGTGCGTGGAGCAGATCCGACAATGGACGTAACTATCTGGGCACCCGGCATTGCCGCTGATGTAACTGGAAAATCGGTTACTAAAGGAACAGCAATCCAGTTTGGTATTGTTACGAACCAGTATGGAGCATTAGACGCGACAAAGAGGTCCCCCATTGTTGGCACTTCAACTGGCGACGGGTACATTGATCTTAAGGTGAAGACTGAGTCAGGCGCAGTGATAAGCAGTCTGTACACATTAACTACAGCAGACTCAACAAATGCTGTAGCCCTTACATCGATCAACGTTTCAAGCCAGCCCTACACATGGGGTCAAACAGCAAACTTAGATGCTAATGCTGGTGGCGCCGCAGGAATCGTCCCGTGGAGCTGGGCTACTGACGCCACAATAGGTGGTCAGCCAGCATACGCCCCAGGAGTCTACACTGTTTGGGCAGAGTCTCTGCTTAACAACATGAAGGCTAAGTACACGGATGCCAGTGGTGCAACATACACTGGAAAGACCGTCTCTGCTGTAAAAACCATTACGATTGTCTCTGACACAGTCAAGATCACCGTAAACAAGGACTCTGTTGTCCGCAGCAAGCCGTTCTCTGTGACCATTACCGGTCGACCAAGTGCGTACTATTGTCTCTGGATCAAGGGTGCCAGCTCACTGGACAATGCATTAGATGACCAGCCACCCATGCTGACTCCATTCCAGGCAGGAGTAGCTGATGGTAGTACCGCCAACGGTCAACTCTGTGGCAATTACCAGCCCCAGAACTCTGGAACAACTATCATTGGAGACACTGCAAATGCCGGCACACCCCTTGCTCAAAATAACCTCCGGTACGCAAACGTTTCCTTGTCAACTTCCGGAACGAGAACCGTTGAGTTCACAACCAACAACTACACCAAGGCTCAGAAATATACCATCAAGGTAGAGCAGAACTTCGCCGGNCAGATCAAGAACGATCAGGTCGATGTGAAAGTCGAGAAAGGTGCAGTCACTATTGTTGCCGCTGGCGACCAGAGTTACTACCTCGGTGAAGAGGTAAAATTCTCAGGTACCAACACGGAATCATACACCACCTACCTGTTCATTATCGGACCGAACCTTGATCCAAATGGTGCACAGCTTAACGCCCCACGCACAGCAGTGCAGGGTAATGAAGCCGCTATGGAAAGAGCAGATGTTGCAAGTGACAACACCTGGTCATACAAGTGGGGAACCTCTTCCCTTGCCCTTGATGCTGGAACATATACCGTATACGCAGTAAGCCAAGCAGTTAGCAAGGCAAAACTTGACAATGTTGCATACGGCACGGTCTCTATCATTATCAAGAAGCCGTTCGTATCTGCGACAGCATCGCAGTCTACCGTTGCGCAGGGCGACAAGCTCTTCCTCACCGGTACTGCCGAGGGTCAGCCAGCTTCAGTACAAATCTGGATCCTTGGGAAGAACAAAGATATCAAGGATACTACCAGTGTAAATGCTGATTCTACATTCTCATATGAAGTGAAAACAGGGGTCACCAGTACTCTCTACCCCGGTCAGTACTTCGTAGTTGTCCAGCACCCAATGCAGAACGCTCAATTCGATATTGATACTAATGTACCAACCGGATCGGCGCCTGACGTATATGTCGTAAACAGAATGCTTGGTGTAAACACAACCACTGGTGCAGCTTCGCCTACCACACTCTTCAAACTTGAAGGAACAGGTAGCCTGCAGGGTTCAGATGCAGCCGAGGCACTTGTCCAGGGCATCAACGACCCGAATGTCGATGATACCTACACCAAACTCCAGTTCCTTGTCGAGACAGGAGTCATTAATATCGTCCCGATTGGCGACAAGCATGTTGGTGACAAGTTCACCATCAAGGCACTCACCAACCTCGCGGTAGATGACGAAATCCTCGTTCAGGTCTACTCATCATCGTTCAAGCCAACTCAGAAGAGCCAGAGCGGCGAGTTCAGCGGTGCCACCGGTACCGTGAAAGTCACCAAGGGTGACAGCGGCATGAACACTATCTCGTTCGATGTTGATGCATCAACATTCAAACCGGACGAGTACATTGTTCAAGAAGAAGCTGTTATCCAAGGAACCACCGGATCTGCATTGTTCAACGTTCTTGAAGGCGCTGCCCCAACCGCAGTCCCGACACCCGTTCCAACAACTGCAGCCCCGACCACGGTTGCAACACCCGTCCCGACAACAGTGAAACCGACCCCGACTCCAACCAAGTCGCCCGGTTACGGTGCATTGATTGCATTAATCGGTCTCGGTGCAGTTGCATTCATCGTCGTGCGCAGGCACTGAACTAACATCTAAAAATCTCTTTTTTTATCAATTGTAAAAAAATCGTAATTGTATTCATTTACGATTGTTGTTCGAATTCTCCAGAATCCAAACCTGTGCGAAAGCCATAGTGGCATCATTTTATTGTCAGAGTGGTTAACGTAGTTGTAAAGAAAAAATGTACTACACACATACATTTTCAGGATAGTGGGGGATCAATCAGTGAAACTAATAGCAAAAAATCTGGATATTGCATCACGGGGTGTATTGCTCAACCGGGCTGATGCACGCAGTATTGGGGTGCTGGATGGTGACCGGGTCCAAGTCAATAACCCAAAAAATGGTGTATCGGTCACCGCCTTTGTGGAAACTACTTCAACTATTGCACAACAGGGAACGATCGGTGTTTACCGCTTCACAAATGAGCGACTTCATCTTGATGAAGGCACTGAAATTGAAGTCAGGGAAGCGACAAGACCGGTCTCCCTTGACTTTATTAAAAAGAAGATGGACGCTGGCAAGCTCACCAAGGAACAGATGCTTACAATTATCAAGGATGTGGTGAGTGATGACCTTTCTTCAGCGGAACTCACGGCATTTATTATCGCGTCGTATATCAATCCGCTTGATATGGATGAGGTAGAACACCTGACCCGTGCCATGGTTGAGACAGGAGAACAGATTAAGTTTTCTTCCAAGCCCATTGTGGATAAACATTCTGTCGGAGGTGTTCCCGGAAATAAGATCTCCCTTCTTGTCGTCCCCATCATTGCTGCAAGCGGGCTGAAAATTCCAAAAACAAGCTCACGTGCTATTACTGGAGCTGGTGGCACTGCTGATCTTATGGAAGTCCTTGCAAATGTTGAATTCTCCGCTGCTGAAGTCCAGAAGATGACCGAGAAGGTCGGTGGAGCGATCGTGTGGGGTGGTGCAACCAATATTGCTCCTGCAGATGACCGTATCATCCTTCAGGAATATCCTTTTAAAATTGATGCACGTGGCCAGATGCTTGCAAGTGTCATGGCAAAAAAATTTGCCGTTGGGGCAAATCTTGTTGTGATAGATATCCCTGTTGGAGAACACACCAAAGTTCCCACATTGCAGGAAGGAAGAAAACTAGCCAGAGAATTTATTGAACTGGGCGAACGCCTTAACATGAAAGTTGAATGTGCCCTAACATATGGGGATATTCCGGTCGGGCACAGTATTGGTCCAAAACTTGAAGTGATTGAAGCTCTCCGGGTTCTTGAGGGAGCAACAGAACCAAATTCATTCATCCAGAAGAGCCTGTCGCTTGCCGGTATTGCGCTGGAGATGTCCGGGAAAGCCGCAAGGGGAACCGGAGCCATGATAGCACAGGACATCCTCACGAAAGGAAAAGCACTTGAAAAATTCCGCCAGATAATCGAGATTCAGGGTGGCGATCCAAATGTTAAATCCAGTGATATTATTCCGGGTGAACACCAGTTTGTGGTTAAAGCCCCCTCATCCGGGTATGTGATTGGCATGAACAACCAGTCACTTATCACCCTAGCCCGAACCACAGGCGCACCGCATGATTCCGGCGCCGGTATTCTCCTGCATGCAAAGAAAGGTAATATCATTAAAACAGGAGAACCTCTCTTCACACTTTATGCGGACCGGAGCTGGCGCCTGCAGAATGCGATTGAGGAAGGGCGGCGTCTCATGCCGATACTTGTGGAAGGAATGCTTTTGGACCGGGTGCCTTCAACCTCAGAATTTTGACCTATTATGAGCAGAAGTTGATAATCAATATGTTTCGACAGAAAATCATTTCCTTTTTATTACGTGCACCTTTTCCTCTGCATCTCGGATTTTTTAGCTGTTATACCTTGCAACGTAAAATTTTATGACCAGACCCTTTTTTTCAGAGAATTGATGACTCAGAGAGACCCAAGGAAAAAGGTCTCCCACTATTATCCGTCTGGTATATGATTCTCATATTCGCCCATTGTAGTTCAAAACGTATATTTCGGGGCTATATGTCGCCTTTATCTGACGTAACAAGTACGATAATTTTATACAAAATAAGCGGACCCAGCGGGAATCGAACCCGCGTCCTTGGGTTCGAAGCCCAAGAGGATATCCTCTACCCCATGGATCCTTCTCATCTCTTATATATCAAAAGATATTAAGTATTCTCTACCGATAATCTAATGAATGATTTTATCTGCACCTGAGATTGTTCGCCACCTCAATAGAGAAGGCACTGAGGGAAACCTTGTCATAAATCCTTATAGTAATGAGTGCCAGCAACCAGCTTCCTACGATCTTCGTTCTGCAGGAGAAGTTCTCCTCCCTAAGGGAACCTGTACGCTTGTTCCATCTCTTGAATGGGTTGAACTCCCGCGGGATCTTGCAGGGACTCTACGTTGCAGATCTTCGTTTGGCAGGAGGGGTATTCTTTTGGGTGCAGGCTTTGTCGATCCTGGGTTTCGTGGACAATTAACCTTGTGCCTTACCAATCTCGGAACCAACGACATCATTATCCGGAAGAATGAGCGTGTAGTACAGATGATCCTTCATGAGGTTAAGGAGAGTGACCAGTGTTATTCGGGCCGGTACCAGGATAGCCGGGGAGCCGTGGAGGCAAAGTGACCATGATCCGTACAGAAAGAAAATATATTGAGATTCTCCGAATCCTCAAAGAACACCAGGATCCGGTCGGAGCAAAAAGGCTCTCGGAACTAATGGCGGAACGAGGGTTTGTTCTCAGTGACCGGGCTGTCCAGTATTATCTCAGTTATCTTGACACAATGGGCTTTACGAAAAAGATAGGCAATCAGGGCAGGATATTGACAAAGGCCGGATTGGAGGAGACGGATAACGCTCTCGTTGACGACCGGATCGGTTTTGTTATATCAAAACTCGAACGCCTTGCATACCGGAGCACGTTTGATCCAGCAACCAGCACTGGTGATGTGGCATATAATCTCTCAATTGTACCTGCGGAATCTTTTGAAAAGGTAAAATCTGCATTTGATGAGGTCGTGAAAGCGGGTTGTGGGTTCTTTAACTCGTACAGGGTTGTTGATAGTGACCCCCGCATCCCATCAGGATCAGTGGGATTGATTACCATTTGCAGCATCTCGATGGATGGCGTTTTCCAAAGAAATGGAATCCCGGTAAAAATGGCCTACGGGGGCCGTCTTGAGATACATCAGGGTACGCCAAAGCAGTTCAAGGATCTTATTGGTTATCGAGGCACAACCATTGATCCTCTCGAACTTTTTATCTCTTCAGGACTCACAACAATTTCAGATTTCGCGCGGACAAAATCCGGCATTACATTGGCAAATGTCCGTGAAGTGCCCTGTTCTGCAAAAAAGAAAGTCGAAGAAACGATCTGTCTCATGAATGAATGTGGCTTTGTTTTTCCCATTGCAATGGGAAATCAGGTTTTCAACCTGCCTGCCAATCCTTTTCGTCTTTCGATAGTTGCCTTTAGTGGCCTGAATTATATTGGAAACACCGTAGAACACGATATTGATATTACTACTGAGATCGGCGCCGGCAATATTCAGTTTTCAAAAGTGATGGAGATCAACTGATTTGATTAAGGAAAAATCATTTTTTTAAAGTTATCTCTGTTGTTTTGTTGCGGAATCGCCAGATTCCATATCGCTATCAATATTGCTTTTCTCACTTTCAACAACATTAGATTCCCCCGATGGTTTCTTCGATTTTAATTCTGTATGCATAAGCGCTGAATCCCGTACCCGTGGAGGAGGCATTTTGTGAATATCTTTCCCCTCAAAAATCGCATCTTTTGATTTACTTACTGGTTTCTTAATACCAATTTTCATTTCTTCAGGATCGTATTGCCGGGAGTATACATCAGGACGTTTGATTATAGAAAGATCATCATCATCTACATAGGACTTCTCATCCTTATCCACGGTAATATTTCCCTCTTGCACTACATGTGACACCTTCTTTTTTTGCAGGATCACCGTTCGTTTCTCTTGTATCTGGGGCACGACTTCGACCGTGTGTGCATGCTCGCCTGAATCTTTGAATGGTGGATTTTCTGAAATATCCCGCTTTAACCGAATGATTTCATCAGAATGCACAGGATGTGGTGACCCCCCTTGTCCTGTCTTTGGTGCACGACCGGATATTGCCATTATTCTTTGTCGTTGAAGTTCTCTCTCAATTCTCTGCCGTTCCGTATCCTTTGTCCTTAATCTTTCATCTGTGGAAAGCTGCCCAAGTTTTTTCTCCGGTTCCCTTGTTACGGGTTGCGTGGTTTTAGTCTCATGATCCTGGGTTACAACTACCCGACGCCGTGGTTCAGGAGTTCTCACCATCGCTGACTTAGTGCCTGTATCATCGCCGGTTATCTGGGAGGTGGAGGTAGTCTTATGAGGAGTATGAGGAGTCGTTGTGAAAACATGCGGGGACTTTTTTGGTGTTTCTCTTAAATCTGGCAAGGTTTTCAGAGGCAATGCATCTTGTTGGGGTGTTACGCGACGCGGCGCCTCATATTCATAGGAATCAATATCTTCTGATTGACCCGAAATACTCACCGGAGCGTACATAGAGGTTGCATGACGTTTGGGTACCTGAAGCGGCAGAACAAGCATCTCATCTTTTAAATTCTCCTCTTCACGAATAGTTGAAGTTACTACGGTTCCGCTTTGGACACCGGATCCTTCAGGCACAGCGTTTGTTTTAGAATGAGAGTACTTTCCTTCAGTAAAGCTATCCTGATGACTGGATTTGTACTGGCTCTGGATTTCTTTGAGTTCGGTGAGACGGGGAATATTTTCAAGGCCCGAGAGCATGACGATAATCGCCACATTTTTCGTATTCATCACGGGATAATCCCCGGACCGCGTCTCAAGTCCGGCAATACTCCTGTCAATCCATTTACGTACCGTCATAAACCCTTTCAATGAGAGTTCATGTGATGGACCGGCGATCAGAATTAATGCTTTATGCGCGCTCGTCATATCGCAGGGAGTTGATATCTCATGATAGATCGCCTGCTTTGCCAGGTCGACAATCCGTGATGCTTTCTTTATATGTTCGTCAGCAAAAAAACCGGTTGGACGCAGGTTGGTCAAGAAACTCAATGGATTATGGGGGAGACGCTCAACAGCATATCCGATCGTAATATACCCCATTCCCTTCATAGTATTGAGCACCTCACCAGAATCCAGCACAACCTCCGCAAGATCAAGCCCGCCATCAGCCTTGAATTCCCCGGCTCTGAGGATCAGGCTTATTCTTCTGACAATTGCCTCATTTAAGAGCAAATATGTGGCCAGTTGTGGAGAAATCTCGGGTTCACTTTTCTTAAATCCGAGTTTTTCAGCGAGTCCCTTTTCTTTTTTTACCAGCCTTGATCGCTGCGCTTTGGTCTTTTTGTACCATGTCTCATTGTCAAAGAGAATAATCCCATCAAGAAGTGGTGACAGCATTTCTATATCATCTGCTGCTTTTGCTGAACGGCGCTCACCTTCTGCAAGACAGGGTAGCGTGATAAGACCAAAGATCGGTTCTGTTACTGATGCACGAAGAGTTGTAATGAGATGCGGAGCAATATCCACCATACTGCCGCCAAGCCCGCAACACACAAAGATTGCATCAGTCTCCCCGCTCTCAATATTGTGGATACGTGCAACAATTTCACCGATATCTATTGTTGCTGTCTGACTAGTCCCTTCTTCTTCCGGGTGAATACTCTGATCCAGAGGAGGAAAGAATAGTTTTGCGGTCTCCGGCATTCCGTCAAGCTGGGATAATGTATCGGCATGAACATCGATTGCAAGAGCCTGTACGCATGCCACCTTGCTGCTGCGTCGATCAGTCGAATAAAGACTGTTTACTATTCTGCAGCCAGCTCCGCCTAATCCTAATGCAAGTATGCGCATGTCTCAATCCCAATTTAAGCAGTTTTAAAGTTATTAATCCTTAATGTACTATTACTTGCTAGAAGTTCAATATCTTATAGTGTATCGCTTTGAAGTAGTAAATGGTTTGAGAGAATATCATCAAAAATTTTGTTGATTCCGATTTGAAAAAAATTCATAATTAATAAAAAGACAAAATCGAATATGCACGTTTCTGGTTAGAATACGTCGTTATTATTACAAATCGTTTGTAGCATTAATCAGGAATCTTTTGGTGATTGAAAGGGAGAAATGAAGAAAACGCCAGAGGGACGACCAATTTAGTATATACCGGTGCGTTCACCTTCGCTCCATTATCCCAAAGACAGCTCTCAATGGAAAAAAACCTTAAAATGAGCATTTTTTGAGCGGATAGTGCAAAAGGGTCAACGCAAAATGATAATTTATTTAAATCCGCGGACGGTAATACTCCATGAGGTGAATAACCCTTGACATATGGAATTGAATTTGTACCAGGAAATGTCAATGTAAAGCAAGTTGTCAACTTCTGTAAACTTGCAGAATCCAAAGACATAGAT
>WSSedA1B3DRAFT_1000163_pt1 | contig 18904 bp, 15 predicted proteins | sample WetSurSiteA1Bulk_FD_9468 | JGI IMG/M metagenome (IMG submission 9468)
CTGGTTTGGTTCCCTGATCTTGGCTAGGTAAAAGTGTTTCGCTTGATAGATAATTGTTACCGACTCCGCTGGGAGTTGTTCAGTGAAGTTATCGTGGCTTTTATTCATTGTGTTTATTAAGAGGCACTTACTGCTTGGCAATAAACAACTTCCGACTTACCATAAAGAGAAAATCTCTCAGCACAAGTTGGATGACTATATACTAATGAGTAAATTGATTAAACTTTTTCAAGATTCGTCTTCTCTTTATGGCAGTAATGCCAGCTTCATTGAGAACTTGTACGAGCGTTTTTTAGAAGACCCTGAGTCAGTTGAACCTAGCTGGCAAGAACACTTCAACACTATTCATCAAGGGTGTACTTATGAAACCCCACATAGTCCCGTCGTCGAACGGTTTGCTCAGCTTGCAGTAAAATCACAAGGTAGATTAGCGCAATTACAAGGCTTTACTCAAGAAAGCGTACAAAAACAATCCGCCGTTGCCAGATTGATTAATCATTACCGTGTGCGTGGACATCAAATCGCCAACAATAATCCTTTAGGAACCACGACCACTTCGACTCCTGCTGACCTTGACCCTAGTTATTACGGGCTTGCAGAACCTGATATGGATACCTTGTTCGATACAGGGGCGTTATATGGTATTGAGCGATTGCCGTTACGCGACATTATTACAAGCTTAAAGGAAATCTATTGCGGCAGTATCGGCTATGAGTATATGCACATTGTTGATACCCAAATTCGCCGCTGGTTAATTACCCGCTTAGAAAGCTCTAAAACTAATTTAATCACCGAACCTGAAAAAAAAGTCTGGACACTCAAATTACTAACCGCCGCAGAAGGTATAGAAACCCATTTACAAAACAAATTTGTTGGGCAAAAACGTTTCTCTTTAGAAGGCGGAGAAGCGTTAATTCCTGCGCTGGATGAGCTTATTCAATGTGCGGGAGCTAAAGGCGTTAAAGAAGTTGTCATTGGCATGGCACATCGCGGGCGTTTAAACGTACTGGTCAATATTTTAGGCAAAAGTCCTGCCAGTTTATTTGATGAATTTGCTGGTAAATCTAAACCCTCACCTGGTGTGAAATCAGGCGATGTTAAATATCACATGGGGTTTTCATCTGATGTTGGCTCGGAAGGTGGTGCTGTACATTTAACACTGGCATTTAATCCTTCGCATTTAGAAATTATCAATCCCGTCGTAGAGGGTTCAGTTAAGGCTCGCCAAGACCGTACAGGCACAGATGGTAAAGCCATTGTGATTCCTATATTAATTCATGGTGATGCGGCGTTATCAGGTCAGGGCATCGTCATGGAAACCCTGAACATGTCACAAACCCGCGCTTTTAGCACAGGCGGCACCGTGCATATCGTCATTAATAATCAAATTGGCTTTACGACTAGCAACCCGCAAGATGCCCGTTCCACACTGTATTGTACAGATATTGCCAGTATGATTCATGCCCCCGTGTTTCATGTCAATGGCGATGATCCTGAAGCGGTGTTATTTGTCACGCGACTGGCTCTTGAATATCGCATGATGTTTAAAAAAGACGTGGTTATCGACATTATTTGTTATCGTCGCTTAGGGCATAACGAAGCGGATGAACCTGCGACCACTCAACCTTTGATGTACAAAAAAATTCGTAGTCACAAAACCACACGCAAACTTTACGCGGAAAAATTGATTAGCGAAGGCATTGTTACGCTAGAACAATCAACAACAATGGAACAGGATTACCAAAATTTATTAGAAACTGGGCAAGTGGTATCCCGACCCGTATTAACAGGGGATCATTATCTGTACACGACCCAATGGAATGAATTTCTCAACCAAAGCTGGGACACGCCTTGTGAGACCGCAATTACCATGGAGCAACTACGTTTTTGCAATGAAAGGATGCAGCAATTACCTGTCGGCTTTGAATTACATCCGCGCGTAGCTAAAGTTATGGAAAACCGCCGTAAAATGGCAGCAGGCGCAATGCCTATGGACTGGGGATTTGCGGAAAACTTAGCCTATGCCAGTTTAGCCGTTGAAAAATACAATATTCGCTTAACAGGACAAGACGTAGGACGCGGTACATTTGTTCATCGTCATGCCGTGTTGCATAATCAGGCTAATAATAAAACCTATGTGCCGATTAAACACCTAGCGAAACAACAAGGTGATGTACAAATTTATGATTCACTGTTATCTGAAGCAGGGGTATTAGGTTTTGAATACGGTTACAGTACCACCACGCCTCACACCTTAGTGATTTGGGAAGCACAATTTGGCGATTTTGCCAATGGCGCACAAGTTGTTATCGACCAATTTATAAGCTCTGGCGAAACCAAATGGGGACGCTTATGCGGTTTAGTCATGCTGTTGCCACACGGTTTTGAAGGGCAAGGTCCTGAACATTCCTCCGCACGATTAGAACGCTATCTACAGCTCTGTGCAGAACACAATATGCAAGTGTGTAATCCAACCACACCCGCACAAATTTTTCACTTATTGCGCCGACAAATGCTACGTCCGTATCGAAAACCGTTGATAATCATGAGTCCCAAAAGTTTATTACGCCATAAATTGGCAATATCCACACTAGAAGACCTAACAACAGGACATTTTCAACCAGTTATCGGTGAGCAAGACGACATCAACCCTAAAAAAGTCACACGACTGATATTTTGTGCAGGTAAAGTGTATTACGATTTACTAGAAGCACGGCGTGAAGATGACAGCCTCAAACACGTTGCCATTGCGCGAATTGAACAACTATACCCCTTCCCTAGCGAATTATTTAAAGCAGAAATTGCTCGCTACAGCCATTTAAAAGAATTTGTTTGGTGTCAGGAAGAACCTAAAAATCAGGGTGCTTGGTATCATTCCAATCACCATTTCATTGATAGCTTAGACCCGCGCATCAGTGTCACTTACGCGGGACGCGAAGCCTCTGCCGCGCCTGCGGTCGGTAAGTTTCACGTCCATATCGAACAACAAAAAGCCGTCGTTCACGACGCACTCTACGGCAACCTTTCAGGAAAATAACATGAGCATTGAAGTCTTAGTACCCGCTTTACCCGAATCCGTTGCGGATGCAACACTGATTACTTGGCACAAACAGGCTGGCGACACAGTGAGCAAAAATGAAAGCCTCGTTGATCTGGAAACCGATAAAGTTACCCTCGAAGTGACAGCACCACAAGCGGGTGTATTACGCCAAATTATCAAAGACAGTGGCGCGGTAGTGACCAGTGGCGAATTATTGGCAGTTATAGAAGAGCAAAGTGAACAAGTGTCCGCACCTAGCATCGACGCGAAAACAGCAGTTGAACATAAAGAAGCCGACATTCCTCTCAGTCCTTCAGTACGCCGCTTGGTGAATGAAAATGCCCTTAATCCTGCGGAAATAACAGGCACAGGCAAAAGTGGCAGACTCACAAAAATAGATGTGATTGACCATCTTAGCAAACAAACATCCGAAAAAGCCGCGCCTATCACACCTGTACCAACATCAACACCTGTTGTAGAGACCGTTAAAAGCACTCTTTCGATGCCCACACCATCAAATTTACGTCCTGAACAACGCGTTCCCATGACGCGCTTACGCGCAAAAATTGCTGAACGCTTATTACAAGCCCAACAAAATGCCGCCATGCTCACCACGTTCAATGAAGTGAATATGCAGGCGGTGATAGACCTACGTAATCAATACAAAAACCGCTTTGAACAAAAACATGAAATTAAACTAGGCTTCATGTCATTTTTTGTTAAAGCCTCCATTGAAGCGTTAAAAAAATTCCCTGCGGTCAACGCTTCCATTGATGAAACCGACATTATTTATCATGGTTACTACGACTTAGGCATAGCCGTTAGCACGCCGCGTGGCTTAATTGTTCCCGTGTTGCGTGATGCCGATCAACTGGATTTTGCAGGTATCGAAAAAAGCATTGCTGAATACGGTGCCAAAGCCCGTGACAACACGTTAACCTATGATGATTTAAAAGGCGGTACGTTTACCATTACCAACGGTGGCGTGTTTGGCTCAATGCTCTCTACACCGATACTCAATCCGCCACAATGCGCCATTTTAGGAATGCACGCTATCAAGGAACGTGCGGTGGTTGAAAATGGTCAAATTGTTATTCGTCCCATTATGTATCTTGCTTTGTCTTATGATCATCGTTTGGTTGATGGTCGCGAAGCCGTACAGTTTCTAGTCACCATCAAAGAATGCCTAGAATCTCCCGCTCACCTACTGCTGAATATTTAAGACTATGACACTCTCACCAACACATTATGACGTTATCGTTATCGGTGCAGGACCTGCGGGTTATACCGCTGCTCTGCGTTGTGCGCAACTTGGCTTAAAGACTGCTTGTATTGATAATTGGCTGGATAAAAATGGTCAAAGCGGTTTGGGCGGGTTTTTTCTTAACGCAGGTTGCCTTGCATCGTTAGCCTTATTGGAATCTGCCAAAATTTACCATTCACTTAATCATGACCTAAAAAATCACGGCATATCCGCGCAAACCATCACGCTGGATGTCGCGCAAATGATTAAACGCAAAGACGATATTATTCAAAATCTCAGACTCAATATTGCCGAAGCCTTTGCTTATCACCATATTGACCGCTACCCTGCCAGAGGTAAGCTACTCAACAACCGACAAGTTGAAGCCAGCCCCGTCGGTGATTCAGAACGCCCACCCGTCATACTTAACGCTGACCATATTATTCTGGCGACCAGTTCTACGCCTGTTAAATTAGCCTGCGCCCCTGTGGACAACGAATTTATTATTGATTCAGTTACCGCATTAAACTTGACCTGTGTTCCTAAAAAATTAGCCATTATTGGCGCGGGCGTGGTTGGTCTTGAATTAGCCAGTATCTGGAGTCGGTTAGGTGCAGAGGTTATTTTATTGGATGCCCAAGAAAAATTCTTATCGCTATTGGATGAACAACTAGCCAGCGAAGCCTATCAAATTTACACGTCCCAAGGACTGGATTTACGCATGGGTGCGCGAGTCACCTCAGCTAAGAAAGATCATAAAAAAGTCACCATCGACTATCAAGATAGAGACGGCACACACACCCTGCGCGTTGATAAACTCATTGTTGCCTCAGGTCGAACCCCAAACACTGAAAACTTGGCTGATCCCAATGCAGAATTATTACTGGATGAAAATGGCTATGTACATGTTAATGAAAACTGCCGAACCAATCTACCTGGTGTTTATGCCATCGGTGATTTATCCTTATTAGGACCAATGCTGGCGCATAAAGGCATAGAAGAAGGTGTATTTGTCGCCGAACAAATTGCAGGCATACACAACCCGATTGATTACGATGTGTTGCCCAGCGTTATTTATACTGATCCTGAAATTGCATGGGTCGGTCATACTGAACAAGCGTTACGCGCAATGGGCGAATCCATCAAAGTCAGTAGTTTTCCGCTTAACACCAATGCTCGCGCTCAAGCGACAGGTAAAACCGCAGGGCTAGTTAAAATGATTGCCCATGCTGATACTGACGCATTACTCGGTGTCCACATCATTGGCTCACACGCCTCTGAACTGATTGCCGAAGCGGTATTGGCAATGGAATTTTCCGCCAGTAGTGAAGACCTAGCTCGCACTATACACGCTCACCCTACCCTCTCCGAAGCCCTACACGAAGCCGCACTAGGACTTAAAAATAAGTCACTGTATTCGTTATTTAGCAAATAACCTGCAATAAACAGAGTCCAAAAATACGTTTTTGGACTCTTGTTATCAACACTGTGAAAAATTTGCTAACACATCATTTCCACGAAAAGCACGAAAGCCACGAACAGTCCGCCAAACATAACCTACTGAATTTAATAGATTATAATTTTCGTGCTTTTTGTGTTTTTCGTGGAAAATTTATTTATATGGTAGTCCCAAAGCATGAGTAATAGATTAAGCCGTTCGTGGTGAGCTTGTCGAACCACATCAACATCCTTCGACAAGCTCAGGATGAACGGTATCACTCAGTCTTTAGCACTACCATTTATCTTACTGTCATTATTGTGCAGCTTCGGCATTGATTTCTTGCACTTCTGGCAATTTTTCACGCATCTCATGAAGATAAAGCGTTGCGCCAATGACAGCAGCTGGGGCTATGATGATATTTAACACAGGTAGTGTTAAACCTAGCATGGTGATACCACCAAAACTTAACACGCCTAAGCGGGTACTTTTCAGGAGTTCTTTTTGTTCAGCGAATAGCAAACCTTCATTTTCTAAGGGGTATGCCATGTATTCCATTGCTAAACACCACGCGCCAAATACCGCTAACATAAACGAAGCCAGTACATTAATCACGGGAATAAAGAATAAGACCAGCAACGGTAATATACGCGTGATGATGTATAACAGTCGTTTTGATTCGGCAATCAGCACTTGAGAGACTGGCTGTTCAACGACTTGGGCTTCACCGCTGATAATAGCTTGCGTTCTAGCTGCGAGTAGCCCATAAAAAGGTGAGGCAATCAGATTGGCGAGTACCGTAAAACTGAAAAAACTCAGCACAAAAAAGCTGATAAAAAACAACGGCCATAGTATCCAACTTAACCAATGTAACCAGTTTGGAATCGCCTGTGTAATCAACTCATCGACATAATAATAACCCAATGCTAATACCACGCTATACAGCACGATATTGATGAGTATTGGAATGATAATAAAAGAGCGCAATGTGGGGTGCGTCACTAACTTAAGACCTTTAATCAAAAAACCAACCGCAATCAGCGGATTATTGGCTTTTTTAATCAGTATCATTTTAACCCCCTTACCCCTTGACCAGTCGCTGGATTTAACACAACGCCGCGTTCTGTAACTATCGCACTAATCAGCTCTACGGGCGTAACATCAAAGACAGGATTCCACGCGCTAACGATAGATTCTTCTTCAAGATAGCAATCGGGTAACAATTCTTTGGCATCACGCTCTTCAATTTTGATTTGATCTCCTTGGTTAATGCCCCAATCTATGGTTGTAGTTGGTGCGACAACCATAAATTTAACACCGTGTTGCTGAGCCAATACCGCCAAGCCATAAGTACCAATCTTATTAGCAACGTCACCATTAGCAGTAATACGGTCAGCTCCGACGATGACCCAGTCAATCGCGCCTGTTTTCATCAGCCACGCGGCAGCTGAGTCAGCAATTAACGTAACGGGTATATGTTCTTGTGATAATTCCCACGCGGTGAGTCTTGCACCTTGTAACCAAGGACGAGTTTCGCCTGCATAGACATTTAGAGCTTGTCGGCGATGCGCACTACGAATCACGCCTAGTGCAGTACCATAACCGCCTGTCGCTAACGCGCCAGTATTACAATGTGTAAGTACGCCTTTAGCCCCCATCAACAAATCAGCACCCAATTCGCCCATTTTATGATTGGCAGCAACATCTTCGGCATGAATGCGTTCCGCACACGCTAAAATTGCCGCTAATGGATTGGTCGATTGTTGGCTTAACGTCGCCTTCATTTGATCCAACGCCCAAAATAAATTCACTGCTGTCGGTCTGGATTTTGCCAATAAATCAATATCGGCAACCACTTTTTGTCGCCAATGATTAGACTGGGCATAATGTTTGCGTACCGATAACACCACGCCATAAGCGGCGGCAATACCAATCGCAGGCGCACCGCGTACACGCATACTGGTAATCGCTTTAGCGACATCGTTGGCATCTTTGCAATCGTCATAAATAATGTGTTCAGGCAAGCGTCGCTGATCCAATACTTTCAGCGCGTCACCCGTCCATTGCAAAGCTTGTACTGTTTCTTTCTGTTGTCTTGTCATTTTCATTTAAACCCAATACTAAAAAGTTATAATCATCGCAACTAACCACAGGAACTCACCATGATAGTTGATATACTCATACATGCTGGCTGGATTATACCCGTAGAACCGCCATTCGATACAGTCAAAGACCATACGCTAGTCATTCATGACGGCAGGATTATTGATTTACTGCCCACCAGATTGGCAAAACAACGTTATAAAGGCACTACGGTCGAGACCTTAGAAAATCACGTTTTATTACCTGGTCTTATCAATAGTCACACGCACGCCGCCATGAGTTTAATGCGCGGTATTGCCGATGATTTACCGTTAATGGACTGGTTACAACATCATATCTGGCCATTAGAGCAACAATGGATGAGTGAAGAATTTGTTAAAGATGGTACTGATTTAGCCATCGCGGAAATGCTACGCGGCGGTACAACCTGCTTTAACGATATGTATTTTTTCCCCGACATCACAGCTCAGCAAGCCGAACAAGCAGGCATACGCGCCACCGTAGGCTTGATTGTCATTGACTTTCCAAGCGTCTGGGCAAAAGACAGCGATGAGTATCTACAAAAAGGCTTAATACTAACTGAACAACTGCGTGATTCAAGTTTATGTAGCACCGCATTTGCACCGCACGCGCCTTACACAGTATCAGATGCACCATTACAAAAAATTGCCAGCTATGCGAAAGAACTGCACTGCCCTGTACATATTCATGTCCATGAAACCCAACATGAAATTGAACAAGCAATGGAACAAACAGGCAAACGCCCCTTACAACGTTTGCAAGAATTGGGTTTAGTGAATAAATCGTTAGTCGCTGTTCATGCCACACAATTAACCGATGCAGAAATCACGTTATTGGCCAAGGCAGGCGCACACATTGTGCATTGCCCTGAATCCAATTTAAAACTGGCAAGTGGCTTTTGTCCTGTTGCTAAATGTTTGGATGCGGGGATAAATGTCGCCTTAGGCACAGACGGAGCAGCGAGTAATAACGATTTAGATATGTTCGGCGAAATGCGTACTGCCGCATTATTGGGCAAAGCCGTCGCCAATGATGCCAGCGCGGTGTCTGCGATGACCGCATTACGCATGGCAACCATTAACGGCGCGAAAGCCTTAGGTTTAGCCGATGAGATTGGCTCATTGCGCATCGGCAAAGCCGCCGATGTGATTGCCATTGATCTGAGTACACTCGAAACTCAACCCTTATACTGCCCAGTCTCACAAATCGTTTATGCGGCAAGTCGTCGGCAAGTCACCGATGTTTGGGTAGCAGGTCGGCGATTATTACAAAACCGTCAATTGACTACGGTTGATTTAACTGAATTAATGCCCAGAATAGCCGCATGGCAACAACGTTTAGCGGAAAAATAACGTTTACCTAATGCAGGTTTACCGCCATAATCCACGCATTTTACGATTGACAAACCGCCGAGGTTTTTAAACCCTCGGCGGTTTGATTGGAACGATGCACACCTAAACTACAGAGGATTTCCCTAATGAGTAATACCAAACACTGCCGTTTATTAATTTTAGGTTCTGGCCCTGCGGGTTATACCGCCGCCGTTTATGCGGCGCGGGCAAATCTTAATCCTGTCATGATTACAGGAATGCAGCAAGGCGGACAATTGACCACCACCACTGAAGTTGACAACTGGCCAGGTGATGTCGAAGGCTTACAAGGTCCCGATTTAATGGAACGTATGCGCTTACACGCTGAGCGTTTTAATACTGAAATTATTTTCGACCATATCCATACCACCGATTTATCTAATCGCCCTTTCACCTTAACAGGCGATTCAGGTACTTATACTTGTGACGCTTTGATTATTGCCACAGGTGCATCGGCACGTTATTTAGGAATGGATTCAGAAGAAGCCTTTAAAGGTAAAGGCGTATCTGCGTGTGCGACTTGTGATGGTTTTTTCTACCGTAATAAAGCTGTTGCAGTAATTGGTGGCGGTAATACAGCGGTTGAAGAAGCCTTGTATTTAGCCAATATCGCCTCCAAAGTCACGGTTGTGCATAGACGTGACAAATTCCGTTCTGAGAAAATTCTGTCTGACAAACTGATTGAAAAATCTAAAACGGGGAACGTGGACATTGAATGGAATGCGCAACTAGATGAAGTGCTAGGTGATGACATGGGTGTGACAGGTATCCGTATTAAAAACACGTTGAATGGTTCAACGAAAGACATTGATGTTCACGGCGTGTTTATTGCCATTGGTCATACGCCTAACACAGCCATTTTTGAAGGTCAGTTGGATATGGATCATGGCTATATTAAAGTGAACAGCGGTATTCATGGCAATGCGACTGCTACCAGTGTGGCGGGTGTGTTTGCCGCTGGTGACGTGATGGATTCGGTTTATAAGCAAGCTATTACTTCCGCTGGTGCTGGTTGTATGGCAGCATTGGATGTAGAAAAATTTCTTGATGAATTAGTGTAGGATACGCATTGAGTCGGAACGAGAAAAACGATGCGACTGACTCTGCTCGATCCTGACCATCCAGAACAAGCATTTCCGCCGCTCTATCAAGCCTTGCGTGAACCCAACGGCTTATTAGCGGTCGGAGGGTGTTTATCAACCAAGCGGCTGCTCAATGCTTATCGGCGCGGTATTTTCCCTTGGTACAATACCGATGAACCTATTTTATGGTGGTCGCCTGACCCGCGTTTAGTGTTGTTTCCCGATAAACTCATCGTATCGCGTAGTCTTGGTAAAACATTGCGTAAAAATGTCTTTACTGTCACTTTTGATAAAGCTTTTAGCGATGTTATCGCCGCCTGTGCTAAACCTCGAAAAGACAGCGAGGGAACATGGATAAGCCCTGATATTAACCAAGCCTATATTAATTTACATCACCAAGGCTACGCGCATTCGGTGGAAGTCTGGTTTAACGATGAATTAGTCGGCGGTTTGTATGGTGTGGCATTAGGGCAGGTGTTTTTTGGTGAGTCGATGTTTCACACTAAAACCGATGCGTCTAAAGTCGCCTTTGCGAGTTTAGTTGATCAACTGAAAAAATGGGATTATCAACTCATTGATTGTCAGGTACACACCAACCATTTAGAGAGCTTGGGGGCTGAAGAAATAGACCGTCGTGTATTTACCAAACTACTTAACCAATATTGTGAACTACCCGCTAGTCCACACGCATGGCAGGATTTATGATTTCCATTCCGTTGGTTTTAACACAAGCCCATCCTTGCAGTTATCTTGATACCCAACAAAGTCAATCGGTATTTGTTCATCCCGACTATCCACTAAGCACATCAATTTATGCCCAGCTCATTGAACAAGGTTTTCGCCGTAGTGGTGATGATGTGTATGTGCCACATTGCCCACACTGCACAGCGTGTATTCCTGCCAGAATAGCCGTGCAGCAATTTAAACCTGACCGTAGCCAACAGCGTTGTTGGCGTAAAAATAGCCATACTAAAGCCGTCATTAAACCTGCTGTTTTTGAACAAGCCCATTACGATCTGTATTTACGTTATCAACAAACGCGCCATACGGGGGGCAATATGGCAGAGTCCAGCCCTGAAGATTATATTAATTTTCTTAGCAGTTTTTGGTGTGACACAGTGTTTATCGAATTTTCAATTGATAACGAGTTAGCAGGTGTTGCTGTAGTCGATCAACTGGATAACGCTTTATCAGCCGTTTACACTTTCTTTGATCCTAAGTTTTCTGGCTACAGCTTGGGCGTGTATGCGGTGTTATGGCAGATTGAACACGCTAAATTACAACATAAAGATTTTTTATATCTCGGCTTTTGGATTAAAGCCTGTCAAAAGATGGCGTATAAAAGCAATTATCGACCATTGCAAATACTGCGTGATAAGCAATGGTCGGAGTTGTCAGAAACATCCAGCCTTATTGTTGACTAAGTGCCTTAAAGCCTGCCCAGGCAATCTCAACACCAATACACAACACAAAAAAAGCGAGAATTTTTGAGATGGCTAACGCGCCAGACGCTGAAAATTTATTGGTCATGTATTTAAGATGGCGGTAACAAAAGGAAACAACTATAAACATCAAGAAGATACCAATAATTGCTGCACCTTGTTCCAGTGTGACAAGGAGTCTGGATTCTCGATCCAAATGCGCACTAAACGTCAACACCACAGCTAAACCGCCAGGTCCTATGGTCAATGGAAAGGTATAAGGATAAAAAGCCTTGGTTTCGACGGAGAGATGTACATTTTGCAAGCTATCTTCTGTTTCAGATTTACTGCCTTCCTTTTGGTTTAACAATTCCCAGCCCATCAAAGCCAAGACTATACCGCCTGAGAACTGCACAACGGGAATAGAAATGCCAAACAATTTGAGAATATAACTGCCGAAAAAAAAGAAAAACGACAATAAAAGAAACGCATACAAGGCAATTTTTCTCGACATTGATTTCCACGTTTGATTGTCAACGCCTCTGGTCATGCCGTAAAGAATAAGAGCAGTTCCAATTGGATTAACCACAGGGAACAGCGCGGCAAAAATCATAGGAATAATTTTTGCCGCTATCAATAAACTGGTCATTTTACACCTTCCAATTCCGTAATTAACTGCTCTATTTCTTTATTGTTGGGCAACGCTTCGGCGGCTTTTCGTGCGTAAATCAGCGCGGTTTTATTATCCCCAGCCTCGCGGTGCATAGAAATCAACGCGCTGAGTATTTGCAGATTATGCGGTTGCCGCTTATCAGCGGCTTTTAATACTGCCAATGCCTCGCGCTGTTTATCCAGAGAATTGAGAGCGATACCATAAACATAGGCATAATGCGCATCATTCGGTGCGAGTTTGCTTGCCTTGGCTAATTCCTGTAACGCCTCCGCTTTGTCGCCCTTACGGACCAAAAGTAAACCCAGCGCGTGATGTAAATCTGCTGCATCAGGAACTAAAGCCAAGCCTTTGCGTAACTGTTGTTCACCTTCATCATCACGCTGTTGTTGACGGTACGCATCGGCGAGATTGATGTACGCGCCAACAAAATGCGGGTCTAAAGTAAGAGCGCGTTGATAGGCAGTAATCGCCTCTTCTATATTGCCTTGACGCAGATACAGATTACCCAAATTACTGTTCTCCGCTGGCCAGTCGGCATTGATCTTCATAGCGTCGATATATTCTTGCATCGCTTTATTGCGACTCTCAATTCTGTTTGCTGATAATTGACTGTCGGGTATATCGGCAAGAACGCGAGCGGCTTCAATGCGTACTCCGCGAATAGGGTCGCTCAGTAGTGGCGAGGCAGATAAACTACGGTTGATGGGATCAACCGATTCAATCAGACCCAGCCCTGCAATCCGCACCGACGGATCAGCATCCTTTAACTGCTCGCGTGCAAAGGTGAGTAGTTCTGGACTCATCATCGGCTTAATCAGCGTGATGGCGGTGGTGCGTACAATGGCAGGGCTGGCTGAATCCTGCGCAAGTTCAAGCAATGACGGCAACGCTTTTATACCCTCGGTTACACCCGCGTGTAAGGTTGTGCCGTAATGCGGACGCTCACGCCAGTTCTTGCCGTACCATTTACCCAGTGTCTTAGCTGCCCATTCAGGCTTTTGCTTTTGATGACATTGAGTACAGGCATTTGGACTGCCTAGCGAGAGCGATAAATCAGGTCTGGGCAACCGAAAACTGTGATCGTGTCGTCCGTCATTAACCATATAATTCTGTTCAGGTGCGTGGCAATCCATACATACCGCGCCTTTTGAATCAGGTTTGTGAAAATGATGTTTTTCAGTATCAAACTTTTCAGCATTATGGCAACGCGTACACAGTGCATTACCTTCAGCGCGAAGTTTAAGCGAATGTGGCTCATGACAATCCATACAAGTCACGCCTTGCTGAAACATTTTGCTCTGCCGAAATGAACCCCAGGTGTAATCTTCATCACGCTGTTGACCGTCGGCATGATAGGTCGGTTGCGTCAGCAATGAGGGACGATGTGTATCTTCCAGCGGCAAACTGGGCGCACTACCATCAACTAATGCCAAGCGGCGCGAATGACACGCCCAGCAAGTATTCATCAGCTCGTCTTTAGCGGGTTGGTCACGGTGGGCAATATCGGCATTATCAGCAAACGTCCACGCCTCTTGCCAATGACTTTGTAGTTTGGTTGCGAAGCCTTTATCATCCGAATACAGCGGCTGCGCGTGTTTCGCCCATTCGAGATGTTTTGATGCCGCACCGTGACACGATTCACAGGCGACATTGATTTCATTAAAGGTAGTTTTATAACTATCAGTTGCGGCATCATAGCCTTTTTGTAAATGCGTAGAATGGCATTCAGCGCATTCCATATTCCAGTTTTGATAACGTTTCGTCCAGTGTAATTGATCGTTGTGATCCACTTTTTCATTGGGATACAGATGAAACCACTTCTGTCCTCCGTCGGCTTTTGGACGACTATCCCACGCAATACTGAGAGCTTGATAACGCCCGCCCTTAAACTCAATCAAATACTGTTGCAATGGCGTAACGCCAAAGGTGTAGGCAATCGGGTAATCGGTTAATTTTCCATCCTCGCCATCGGTGCGTACCATGAATTTGCCATCGCGCTTAAAAAATGTTGATTCAATACCGTGATAGTTAAATTTAGCATCATTAAAGTCACCCAGCACAGTTTGTTCATTGGCTTCCTGCATGGCCAATTGGTGGTGCGAACCTTGCCATGCGTCAAACTCAGTTTGATGACATTGTTTGCAACTTGCCGCACCAACATAACTTGCCGCTGTGGGTGGTGGCGTTACAGCAGATTCGGACAATGGTTTTTTTACACTGACATCAAGCGTATTGGTAGCTTGAGACTGTGGGCTGTTTAATATCGGTAAAAAAAAGTAAATTCCCACCATAACCGCCACCGACAAGCAGACAGCCACAAACAGAAAAGACCAGCGTTTCATGAACGACTGCGTCTTCATCGGTGCATCTGAATGGGGTTTAGGCGTAGACTGTTTGGGCGTTTTGTGACGAGTCATTTTTGAGAATCTTATTTTGAAAGGTTATGGACTCATTTCCAAGTAAAATTTGGGAATGAGCAGTGATATTACATTAACTGTAGACAGTGACACATCTCAATGAAACTGGATAAATAGTAGTGCAGTGTGTAGAGACGTTACGGTGCAAGGTCTCTACACGATAGTTAAGCGAGTATTTACTTCACTTCTTTAGTAAATTCACAGCGTTGTTTAACCAATGCTGCGACACCCGCATGACCGATACCTTTGGCAATCATAGCAACTACACGATCATCGGTATCGTAGCCAACATGGGCTTGCATTGGATTAGCTAAATCAGCGATACCAAACGCATCCATCACCTTAGCGACATTAATATTAACATTGGTAATCTTGGCACACAGTCTGGAGTCAATATATTTGTCCGCAAACTCATGGGGTATGCCATAACTTAATAAGTCATTCGGATCACTGAAAGCAATAATATCCGTTTCACTGACCATACGGTTTTTATAATCAGCTCCATTGGGTTCACAATAACGGTCGTCCTGTCCCGCTACTTCGGGAAGTTCTCTGCCCAATTGCAGGATCGGGAGCTGATTAGAGAGCATGAAAATGGGAATACGCTTATTTCTCAATGCCTCAAGGGTTTTTTGAGCAACAACCATTTTTTTGTTCCCTGCAACATATTTTTCAGGATTTACCAACATTCCAGCAAGACGCTGTAGTCCATCAATGGTAATACGACTCCCCAAACTATGAGATATAAATATATAGTTGTCCCTAGTAATATCGTCCGCGTGAGTATCATCCAGATTGGTGCATTCATGTTTACCATTGCTGGGAAGATCGGCAAAACTGCTAGTCGCCATCCAACAGAATGACTGTCCGAACGCTGCCAGAATAGGAACCCTGCTTTCTCCTAAATAAATGACAGGATCAGGTCCTGTATCATTGCTAAATTTCTTCAACAAACCATTAATTTTGGCGCGGCGGAAGTCGTAATCACCCGAAGTATCAAATGCCAGTAATTTTTTTTGTTCGCGGGTGATTTCTGACCAAGTCAGCTCATAAAAAGTCAGTTCTTTGCCAGTTTGTTCATTGAGTAAACGAGTTACGCGCAACACACCGAGATTCTGGTTGGGCAATAAAGGCGTATGCAGTTGAATATTTTTTTGTTCTGCTGAGCGTACATTTAAATTCAATTCCTTGGCTAATTTCTCCAGAAAGTGCGAGGTGTATCCAGGTTCATGATCCCCTACCCCATGCACAAACAATATTTTGGTGTTTTGTTGTTTGTTAGCCAAATAGCTTGCAACCCCATTAAAAGGTTTACCCCACACCTGACAGACTCGCGTATCTTCAGTTTCAGCTTTTTCCAAAATAGCTTCAGCTACGCCTTTACCAATACTTCCGCAACCTGATAAAAGCACGACGATTGAAAGCGATGACAATAGCCATCGGGTTTTACAAGTACGTTTATTCATAGTTTTTTCATGTGTTGTGTATATTGTCATTGTGGCTTATCAAGCCCTGATCGAATGTCCTGTGAAAAATCGGGGGATTTATCAAGCGTTTTAGCCACTGCATTAATATGAGCTTGTTGCTGTAGTTGTTCAAAAGGGATTTTAGTATTCAATCCACCAGATTCATAAATGTATTCAGGCAGATAACCGCTCAATAAAATTTTCCAAGAGAACGGCAAATGTGTTGGATTCACGCGCGTATTAAACCAAATAGCCGTGGTACAGTTGTCCAGCAAAGTATTATAAAACGCTGGTTTTTTATGTAATTTATTGATTTTTCTTATGTACTCAAGAAATAAACGGCGTACATTTTCTTTAGATGGATGCAGTCGATAAAGATAAACATCTTCAATCGGGTCGTTACGGTAATTAGTACGCAACCGAATCACATCCCGTTCATCCGCGACAATATAAGTCAGCTCGTACTGGCGAAAAAATCCCTTAATCGTCGAATAGCCCTCGCCCAATTCCTTGCGGGCTTCTATGGAAACAGCCAGATAATCCTTATCGCCGAAATTAAAACTGATGATGGTATGGGCAATAGCAGGTCCCATCCAATAGACCGCAAATAAATCAACGCTCTTTAGCGCGTTTAAATCGAAGGTTTTATCGTAATAAGCGGGGGTATAGTCGAATTCACTGCGGTAATCGACATTGCGAATATTATGCACGGTGACAAAATCACCTTCGACAGTTGCATAGGGCAATACGGCAAGATCGGCTTGCCATTGCCGTGTATTAGACGGCTGAACAGCAAACCACCATCCACTGACAATCAACGTAAATACAATACTATAAGTGACTAAAAAACGCTTGCGCCACTGAGTAAGACCTAAGCCGAGCAACGTTACAAAGCCAAACAAACCAATCGCCGCCGCTATCGCCGTCTGCACATTGCTGGTATGAGAATCACCGAAATAAATAGCCAACACAGCCCAAATAGTTGTCGCTATTAATAGCAATCCCAGTAATAACCACTTGATAAATTTCAATATAGTTCCAACCAAGGTTTTTAACAAAAAATATGGGCAACGATTTTATCGTTGCCCATGTTACTGCTTTATTCTTGCGCGCAGCTTGAAGCCTAAGCGACGAACTCAGCCGCTACCTACCGACACAGCCTTGGTTACGCGCAGTTTTTGCACAAGTCGTACCACCTGGACCTTGAACAACCCCCTTGCCATTTTTAGTGTACGCTTCCCCGCCGCGACTGGTTTGAGTGTGTGCTACACCATTCGGGTTGGTTTGCGTTACAGCGGCATTACCTGTTCTAGCATTGTAACCTACGGCAGTAGCTGTGTTGGGATTAACAACTACAGCTGTTGAACTAGGAGCAATAACCGCTGTTGAGCCAGTCTTATCGCAAACAGTCTTGCCGCGTGAGGTTGTTACACAACCAGCATAAACGCTTGAAGTAAACAACATACACACCACTATTAATAAAATTTTCAAACATCTCCGCTCTTTTTGATTTGATTGTTACAGTAAATCCGCATAAAGCAATGCGGTGGCGTTCATACTCCCTTATTTCGTTTCACGCCATACGGGGTAGAGGAGTATAAACTTGGGTTTATACTCCAATTGAAAAATTAAAACGGTCTTAACGTAAACGCTGTAGGATCAGATATTACTTCACCTGGTTTGCGATTAGCGATTTCTACAAACTGCTTCGCCCACATATCCATGATACCTTTAGCAGGACCGTACCACGTTAGACGAGTCAAATCGAGAGGACCTATGTCCTGCATATTACGATCAGCAAAGGTTGCCACTATTTTGTTGGTTTTTAGATCACGCAGACGACCTTCAAATGCGGCTCTTCGTTGATTGACCATACCCGCCGCAGTACCAGTTCCTGGAGGACCTGCCCAACTCAGTGCGTGCAATACAGGCATTGATGGATCTACTTCAACTAAGGCGAGTTCTAAACGTAAAACGCCTCGTTTATTGCGTGGGGGAGAATCAATGACTTGAAAGCGATGATTGGGGTCTATATTGAACTGCTTGACCACTTCATCATGGAAATATTGCGCAAGTTCTGCAATATCTTTTTGTACATTACCCATCCAACTAGCCGAACTCATATCATGCAGCCAATCCATTTTCAGCATGTATTGTGTGTTGACAGGAGCAATAACTATTTGTGTGTAATTATCTTTGTTGAAGCTAGGATCAACCCAAGCTCTTTGAAATGGTAAATACGCTATTTTAGTGTCTCGTTCAGGATTTTGAATAAAACCCGCATTAGGCGCAGGTGCAACCGCCATATCCTTCACATCATTACTTGCTGTCTGAAGAGAAGAACACCCAGAAAGCGCACCCACCACACATAACAACAGTGCCGCATGAGCGGAATGCTGTTTTATTATTTGTTTATTTATTTTCACTATTTACTCCTAAAGTTAAAAGAACGCTTCATTATTTTTTATTTCGTAGTGACTGTCTACTGTTATCGAGAATACGTTATTTCTCAAAAGGAAACACTTGTTTCCAATCTTGTTTCATATCTACCACTGTCCAGCCTTTTTGTGACGCTTCATCCAATGCTTTATCGAGACGACCAAACGCAGTGTCACGGTCATACGCATATT
>WSSedA1B3DRAFT_1000164_pt1 | contig 18885 bp, 19 predicted proteins | sample WetSurSiteA1Bulk_FD_9468 | JGI IMG/M metagenome (IMG submission 9468)
GTCTTCCGCTTCCACGATCACAATTTTACCTATAAGATCTATAATCATATTCCCTCCGGTGCGCTCATTTCATTATACCGGGGTGACAACAGGCCGGGCAACAGAAAAAACTATACCTGTGTTCTTCACTTTACAACTTACTTGTGTCTTGATTGACGCTATCAAGGGCTTGTTTCCGAAAGGGGTGCTATGGTATCCTTAGATGAAGAAAAAAGGAGTATCTTGTTAAGCGAGAACCGCAGCGCATCAGCTTCCCGGATTTCCCATGACATGGCCTCCTTGAATGTTAAGTCTGAGGAAGGAGGTTTGTCATCATGTCAAAAGGTATTGTCAAGTGGTTCAACGAATCAAAAGGCTTCGGATTCATAACCAGAGAAGATGGTGTTGACGTATTTGCCCATTATTCAGCTATTGCCGGGGACGGATTCAAGACACTGGCGGAAGGCGATGCAGTGAGCTTCGATGTTGTTGATGGGGACAAGGGTTTGAAAGCAATAAATATCGTCAAACAATAGGGTAGAGAAAGCGGATCCCGGTAGTGGGGCCTGCTTTCTTGTGAGGAAGCCTCCCGCAGCCTTTTATTCCTTATTTTGATTATGGGTGCATCGGACAGGATTAAAAGAGCAGGGAAACAGTCTTTAAAACGGCAACATCTTTAAGGAGGAGAAGAAAAGATGTCGAGGAAGATTTATGTGGGAAACCTGCCTTACACTGCAAAAGAGGAAGACCTCAGGGACGTATTTGAAAAGGTCGGGGAGGTTCAGTCGGTAAGAATTCTTATGGATTCGGCCACAGGACGTTCCCGTGGATTCGGATTTGTCGAGATGGCTTCGGACGGGGACACAGACAAAGCGATTCAGGAACTCAACGGTGCAGTACTTATGGAGAGAACGCTCATAGTAAGCGAGGCGCGGCCTCAGCCAGTGAGAGGAAAAACTGATATGCAGCATAAACCAGGGAAATCCTTTGACAGAGGAAAGGACGCAGGCCGTTGGAGGTAAAGGTAAGTGAAAATGGTCTTGAAAAAGCGTTAAAAATTCTAAAAAGGAACCTTCAAAAGGACGGCCTCATGGGAGAATTGAAGAGGCGCCGTTACTATGATAAGCCCTCGGTCCGTCTCAAGAATAAACAAAGGGAGGCGCAGAAAAAGAAGGCAAAGAGCATGCGGCACAGCGCCCAGAATCGGAAGCCCTGAGAAAGCACGTCGTATCATAAAAGGGGAAAATCATGTCTAAACGCACAGGTGCATACAAGAGCGAAAAAAGGAAGAAAGAATTGATGCGGAAAAAACAGCAGGAAGAGAAAAGACAGAAACGAATCAAGAAAAGCCTGGAAAAAGACGCCGGGGAAAATCAGGCCGAAGGGATAGAGACAGAAGACCTGCAAGGTGAACAAGAGATGGCAAAAGATGAGTAATCGATAAAACTGTAACGGCTGTCAAAGAACAAAATATTTAGCAATTATAACCCTTTCATTCCAAGGTTTTCCTTACCGTATAATCCGGACAGAGAAACAACTCGCAAGAATCAATACTGGGAAGGCATTTCATTTGATCTCACAACCAAAAAAGTGCAGACAGTGCTCAAAAAAGAATTTTTTCACACCATCTGCACTTTTCAGCAATATCCCCTGTGTTAAATATCGTAATACAGGAAGAATTCATACGGATGTGGTCTGAGCCTCAGGGCGTCGACTTCCCTTGTCCTCTTGTAACGCAGCCACATTTCTATCACATCCTCGGTGAATACGTCGCCTTTCTTGAGAAAACTATGGTCTTTCTCAAGGCAGTCAAGCGCATCCTCGAGCGAGCCGGGAAGGCTCGGCACTTTCGCGAGTTCTTCAGGCCCGAGTTCATAAATGTCCTTATCGAGCGGCTCTCCGGGGTCGATCTTGTTCTCGATACCGTCGAGACCGGCCATGAGCATCGCAGCGAATGCGAGATAAGGGTTACATGACGGGTCAGGGAATCTCACCTCAACCCTCTTTGCCTTCGGACTTGGTGAATACATCGGTATTCTGATTGAAGCAGACCTGTTTCTGCTTGAATACGCTAGGTTTATCGGAGCCTCGTATCCGGGTACGAGCCTCTTATAGGAATTTGTGGTCGGCGCTACAAATGCTGCAAGGGCAGCGGCATGTTTCAGAATGCCTCCGATATAATAAAGAGCCATCTCCGACAGGCCTGCGTAACTGTTGCCGGAGAAAAGGGGTTTGCCGCTCTTCCAGAGACTCTGGTGTGTATGCATTCCCGACCCATTATCTCCGAAAAGTGGTTTCGGCATGAGGGTTACGGTCTTTCCGTGCCTCAAGGCGACGTTCTTAATGATATATTTATACATCATCAGTTTATCGGCCATATTCACCAGGGGTGAGAACCTCATGTCTATCTCTGCCTGGCCGCCCGTAGCGACTTCATGGTGCTGCGCTTCAATAGCAATCCCGGCCTTTTCCAGTTCAAGAACCATCTCGGTACGGATGTCCTGCTGCTTGTCCATCGGCGGGACAGGGAAATACCCTTCCTTGTGTCTTGGCTTGTACCCAAGGTTCGGATTTTCTTCTCTCCCTGAATTCCATATCCCTTCGACAGAGTCTACAAAGTGATATCCGCTGTTGGCAGTATAGTCGAAGCGTACATCATCGAAGATAAAAAACTCTGCCTCAGGACCGAAGTAGGCTGTATCGGCCACCTTGGTTGATTTCATATATGCTTCAGCCTTTTGCGCTATATAGCGCGGATCTCTTGAATAGGGTTCCTTCGTAATCGGATCGACAATATTGCAGATCAGGCTCAGGGTAGGGTGCTGGGTGAAAGGGTCAAGGACCGCTGTGGTTGGATCAGGGATCACGAGCATATCGCTCATATGAATAGCCTGCCACCCACGGATGGAAGAACCGTCAAACCCCAGTCCGTCTTCGAATAAACCCTCTGAGAGTTCTTTTGCCGGAACCGAGAAGTGCTGCCAGAGTCCCGGAAAATCCATGAACTTCAGATCGATCATTACAACCTTGTTCTTCTTGGAAAATTCCAATACTTCTTTCGGTGTCATTGTACTTCCTCCTTTTTGTTACGAATGATAGATAAAATAGCCTTTTCAGTCTCAGATACACACTTCCTTATCTGCCCCTCTTTTGTAAAGAGGGGTAAGGGGAGATTTTACGGATATTTTAGTTCTGATAAAATCCCCCTCCGTCCCCCTTTTTCAAAGGGGGAGTAAAGAGTTTTTCTTGTGGTTATTTTCTCACCTCCATTTTTTACAATGAATATCCACTTTCCCCGTGTTGTGATATATCCAGACCGTTTACTTCAGATTCCTGGTCAACGCGCAATCCGACAAATTTATCGATAATTTTTAAAAGAACAACAGTCACTATGAATGAATAAGCTGCTGTCACGAGGATAGCGATCAACTGTGTTTTTGCCAGCACAAAGCTCCCGAAAAATAACCCATTGCCTCCGGCGGGGTTAATTACACTCTGTGCAAAAAGGCCGGTTGCGAAACTCCCCACCACCCCGCCTACTCCATGTACGCCGAATGCATCGAGAGAATCATCATAGCCAAACCTGCCCTTCATATTCAAAGATCCATAACAGACTGCACCAGCCATCAATCCAATAATCAATGATGACATTGGACTCACAAAACCTGCAGCAGGTGTTATGGTTGCAAGTCCCGCAATTGATCCGGTAGCCGCGCCGAATGTTGTTGGTTTCCCCCGGTGCAGCCATTCAATAATTACCCAGGCCAGCGTAGCGGCAACAGCAGAAGTATGCGTTGCAACAAAAGCCATTGTGCTTAATGTGCCTGCAGAAAGGGCGCTCCCGGCGTTGAACCCAAACCATCCAAACCAGAGAAGACCTGTTCCCAATACAGTCATAGGGAGATTATGGGGATACATCGCTTCCTGCAGATATCCCTTCCTTTTCCCGATAATCAATGCTGCAGCAAGCGCTGAGATGCCCGAGATCAGATGCACCACGATGCCGCCTGCGAAATCGAGAGTCCCCATTTGCTTTAGCCATCCACCAGTGCCCCATACCCAATGTGCCACAGGGTCGTATACGAACGTTGACCATAAGAGCGTAAAAATAAAGAACGCAGAAAACTTCATTCTTTCTGCAAAAGCACCGGTGATAAGGGCCGGGGTGATGACTGCAAACATTGCCTGGTACATCATGAATGCCATATGGGGCACTGTTGCTGCATAATCAGGGTTGGGTTCGATACCTACACCGTTAAGCCCTATCCAGTCGAGACTTCCGATAATACCGTTTACATCAGGGCCGAAAGCGAGGCTATAGCCAAAAAGTATCCATTGTACGCTGATAATTGCTATCGATATAAAACTCTGCATGATTGTGCCAAGAACATTTTTCCCCCTGACCATGCCTCCGTAAAACAAGGCAAGCCCGGGGGTCATTAACATGACAAGTGCTGTGGACATCAGTATCCATGCTGTGTCCCCGGTATCGATTTTCGGTGCGGTTACTGTTCCCTCAGCGGGCTGTGAAAGCTGGTCTCCACCGAATGCGCTCACAGCTGCACACAGCATGACGAGTATTGCGAGAATGCCGAATAGTTTTTTCACGCTTCCTCCCTGAAATAGTGTCAATCTTTCCTTCATCCCCTCTCCTACTGCCAAAATCGTGCCAGATGCAACTCATCGAAATATCAGGGGAAATAGCCATTCATTTTTTTCTTTTAGGGAGAACCTTACAATTTTGAGGGGAACAAAATGGATTGTATTTAAAAAATTTGCCAAATATTCTTATTTATCAATTGGTTTTGTTATATTTATACTTGAAGAAACATTTCCTACAATTTTGTAGATTCTACAATTTTGTAGTATAAAGAAGCTGACAATACCGGTTTTTGGTCATTAGTCCCAAAATACCCCTCACCCTTGCCCTCTCCCACAAGGGGAGAGGGTATATTCCCTCCCTTGATGGGAGGGATAAAGGGAGGGTGTGAAATATTTGTGCCTTCATGGATGCCTTCATGGATGCCTTCTTGGGTGTAAAGGCCTGTCAATTCCTGTGAATCTGTCTTGCGAATAGGTGAAAAAACTGGCTCCATGTCTCTTCAGGCACAACATCTTGGGCTCTCGTCCTTAAATCGCTTCTTCGCCCTTGTCTCCTGTTCTTATTCGAATAACGTCTTCAAGTGAGTAGAGGAATATCTTCCCGTCTCCGATGTTCCCCGTGTTGGCTTTCTCAAGAATTGTTGCAATCACTTTGTCTTTTAATGCATCAGGTATCACAACCTCCAGCTTTATTTTGGGGATAAAATTAACCTCATACTCTGTTCCGCGATAAACCTCAACATGACCTTTTTGTCTTCCGAACCCCTTGACCTCGCTGATAGTCATGCCGTGAATGCCGATGCTGTTCAGGGCATCCTTTACTTCATCCAGCTTAAAGGGTTTTATGATCGCCTCTACTTTTTTCATTGTTCCTCCTTTTATTAGTGGTTAGTGAATAGTCGTTAGTGAATAGTAAAAGATAATCACTGCCCGCTTTATGCTGTTTACTATTCACTGTTCACTCTTTACTGTCTTTACAGACTGTACGCTTTCTCGCCGTGCTGGCTTTCGTCAAGGCCTGTGATCTCATGTTCGGTATCGACTCTCACCCCGACAACTGCCCGTGCAATGGCAAAGATTATCAATGTCATCACGCCGCTGTAAAGCATCGTCACTACTACTGCGATCAACTGTGTAAGCAACTGGCCCGGATTCCCGTAAAGAAGACCTGTGCCGAGTTCGTTCACAGACGGATCTGCAAAGATGCCGGTCAGCAACGCACCGAGGATACCGCCGACACCGTGTATGCCAAAGGCATCGAGCGAATCATCGTACCCCAGTTTCGGTTTGATGGTTGCGACTGCAAAGTAGGGCACAATCCCTGCAAGGATACCGATTATGATCGCGCCTTTGATATTTACAAAGCCGGCAGCAGGAGTTATTGCAACAAGACCGGCAACCGCACCGGAAGCGAGACCAAGAACCGTCGGCTTCTTTGTATGCATCCATTCGATGAACATCCACGACATTGCGGCGAGCGCCGCCGCAGTATTGGTGTTGATAAACGCTACGCCTGCAAGCCCATTCGCTGCAACAGCAGACCCTGCATTAAACCCGAACCATCCGAACCACAGCAGGCCCGCGCCGGTTACAACGAGAGTCAGGTTGCTCGGTTTAAGAGATGCTTCGCGTCTCTTGCCAAGGAACAAGGCACCCATGAGGGCTGCAATACCTGCATTGACATGCACGACTGTGCCGCCTGCAAAATCCAGGGCCCCCAGCTTTGCCAGAAAACCACCACCCCAGACCCAATGGGCGACGGGCACATATACAAGGGTCATCCATAAGATTGAGAAGACGACCCAGGCAGAGAATTTCATCCTCTCAATATATGCACCACTGGCAAGCGCAACCGTTATCGCTGCAAACGTCATCTGGAACACGATAAAGATATACTCAGGAATCGTCATCGAAAGACTGCTCACGGTTACGCCGTTGAGGAACAGTTTTTCAGCACTCCCGATAACACCGCCGATATCTGAACCGAAGGTAAAAGTATACCCATAGACAACCCACAGAAAACTTACTAAGCAATACGTTACAAAAGACATAGCCATAGTGTTAAGTGTATCTTTTCTTTTCGCCAGCCCACCGTAAAACAGCGCAAGACCAGGGAGAGTCATCAGCATCACCAGAGCAGTCGCGATAATCATCCATGCCGTATCCCCGGAGTCTATCTTCGAGACAGGCGCCGCTTCAACCGCCGGAGCTGCTTCCCCTGAAGGGGCCGGCTGAGCAGGCGCTGCCTGCTCAGTTGCCGGAGGGGGAGGAGGGTTAGCCTGCTCTTCGGCAAAAGCCCATCCGCTTAAAAGCGTAAATACTAAGAAAGTGAATACAAAAAACCTTTTCATTGTATGCCTCCTTTAAAAACTCAGTGTCAGATTGATGCCGCCGTAGAAGATATCCTTGTCGCCGTCGTCACTGATGCTCTTTATGGCGTCCTCTGCATCATTGCTCAACGGAAATGAGTAAGCGATCTTTGGTGTTACCGATATCGCCTTCCATACCGGGATGTTCAGTGATACAGATAATTCTCCGTTATAGAAGTTGCTGAACTCATCGCCGTCTTCGTCCAATCCCATGACCTTATTGTTAATGTTATAGCTTGCCGATGCGCCAAGGTTCAGATTGGTGCCTTTTGCTATCTCAAAAGAATGTCCGATTGAAGCCAGAATAAATGCACCGTTACCTTCATCAAAGTCATAATACACAGTAAGTGTTGGTTTCAGTATCGTATCGTATCCGGTGGAGAAATATACTTCCTGCGTATCATTTGTCCCTTCAAGCGCATAATAGATATAACCGGCAACTAAATTGAATTTGTTGACTGAAAAACTATAGTTCAAGGTAAAATCTGTTTCGGTTCCCTCTCCGTGGCCACCTCCGTTAGTATTCACTTCATTCCTGTCGGTATCAAAATTAGCCCAGAGATTGGCACCAAAACCCCCGTAAGTGATTCCAACTGAAGGCTGAACAACTACGCTGTTACTTAGCTTCTGTCCTCTCCATACATAATTGCTCATGACATCCACCGAAGCGCTTCCTGCTGTCTTGATTTCTTCCGCATAAATGCTTCCTGCTGTCATTGCAGCTATAATCATCGCCAGAACCAAAATTCTTATACTCCTCATTTCTTCCTCCTTGATATATTTTCATTTACTGAAACTTTCAACTTTTAACTTTTTCTATTTCATCCTCCTTCCTGATGTCGTATTTTTTTATCTTGTACCCTATCATCCGTTCTGTTATGTCCAGCTTTTTTGCCGCTCTTGCCATCACCCAATTGCATTCTTTTAACGCATTGATAATCTCTTCTCTTTCGATCTCTCTCACTTTCTCTCTCAGTGATCCCATCTCGTCACCTGTTCTTCCTATATCCAAAATCGTGCCAACTCATAACATTTTGATTTATAAGAATAGATTTACATCTGCGCATGCTACACTTTTGTATGATGCTACAATTTTGTAGCACAAAAGAGAGGATGAACAGAAAAATCGTTTGTGAGGGTTGTTCGTGAGACTCTATGCTGATTCAGACGCAAAAGTAAGTAGTATCAATTAATCCTGTTGGAGTAATGCTTCATCTTTCGACATTTAGTCCGGGAAACCTGTATTTCTTCTTCTATTCAATACCCTGCCAGATTTTGGCGATGCAACATACAAATGGAAAGTCACGCCACTAATCGTATGAATTCTTTTTAGGAGAATAGGAAATGAACATATATCAGAAATTGATACTTTTGCGTATAACTGAGAACATCGCGCCGATCAATTGAGAAGTATCCTGCGACATTTATTATGAACATCGCAACTTCGATTCCATGAGCGGATTGATTGACAAGAGTGGGGCTGCTAAACTATATAGAGGTATATGGGACTCTTTTCTGCAATAAGCCGATATGTAACAAAGTGTGCACCGAAAATCTCGGAAGAGACAAGGATGGCACGGGTCAGGAACCGCCGTGTGCATATGGCGAACGAGAGAACCTTCCTCTCCTGGATCAGGACGAGTATCGGAATCATGGCATTCGGTTTTGTTGTCGAGAAGTTTGGCATTTTCATCAAACAGGTCTCCTATTTCATCAGCAGGGAGAGCGGACAGGGGATCCCAGTCGCTCACACCCCGAGCCCCGGGTACTCGTCGATATTGGGAATAGTTCTTATCGGTCTTGGCGCTGTAATGGGCGTGCTCGCCTTTATACGATACAGAAAGGTCGAATGTCAGATCGATTCAGATACCTACCAGCCATCATTACTCCTTGATATCCTGCTTGCTTTATCGCTCTTTGCTATCGGGATCTTCCTGATCATCTACCTTGTCCATAGCATTTAACATATCAATACAAATGTCAGGGCGAATCAATAACGGATGAGGAATCTGTAGCATTGAATTGCCTGGATAAGGTTAAAGGACGTTCCTTTCAAACTCGATAAAGAGCTGAAACCTGTTGGGACGTTTTTTTGATACTGAATACGCAACAATTGTATCACCAGAATAGTATTCCTGGGTTAAAAGCATTGCAGGAAACCCATTTGATCCGATGATCCTGTTCTGGGCTTCGTCGAGATAAGCCAGATCAAAATAATTTTTTACTCTGGTGACTCTGATCCCATAGTTTTTTTCAAAAAGATCGAAAAGAGACTGGTGCTCGATGTCATCCTCTAAAAGAAGAGGGCAGGTATGATAGGGGACATAGATTTCCTGGAGAATAACAGGTTCGTCATGGATTTTCCAGAGTTTTTTGATGTAGATAATGTGTTTATCAGGAGAAATATTGAGCTTTATGTCAAGATCGTCGACAGGCATCATCACAGTACGGACAAGAACCTCTGCTGTTGGTTCCTCATCATAGTCCACCAGCAGTTCTTTCATATTCATGTGCATAAGGAACCCTTCGGAAAGAAGGTTTCTCTTGATAAATGTCCCTTTGCCCTGCTGTCTTTTTAAATATCCCTGTCTGGCGAGTTCGAGGACCGCTGTTCTTACCGTAGCCCTGCTGACATTGAACATTTTACAGAGGTCTCCTTCTGTAGGGATCTGTGATCCCACGCTCCACTCGTTTGTCTCAATCTTTTTCTTAATTATTTCGTAGACCTGTGAATACAGTTTTTGATGGTCTTCTCTGTCTATTAATTCCATGATTTCCTATAATATAATAAAGTTATTACAATTTAATAAATATAATAATGATATACTTTTGTCTTGTCAAATAATTTTTTCAAAATGTAGTCTGTGAACTTAGTTTTATATTTAATATATTGAATTATAATAATTATTTTAGTATGCCTTTTTTATAAGGCAATATTTAAATTTTTCTTTTACGGTTAAAAATATTTTTTGTAAATTTACAGATAATAATGTTATAATTATTCGGGTTTATTATTATAACATTATTTTAAGTAGGAATTTTTCTCTAATATTTTTAAAATTTGTACTATCATATACTGAACTTATAAAGGAGACTCGATCATGTTGCAACGCATTTTCCCGTTTCTGGAATGGTTTAAAGGTTACAACTTCGCTAAATTCAGGGCTGATGCAATCGCCGGTCTGACCGTGGCATTGGTTCTCATTCCCCAATCCATGGCGTATGCCCAATTAGCCGGTCTTCCCGCATATTATGGTTTATATGCGTCTTTCCTCCCACCGATGATCGCTGCGCTGTTCGGTTCGAGCAGGCAGCTTGCAACAGGGCCTGTGGCGGTTGTTTCTCTTATGACCTCAGCTTCTTTGGGGCCACTCGCGACTGCAGGGAGTGACAGCTTTATCGCATATGCCATCTTACTCGCGCTTATCGTTGGAGCTTTTCAGTTCCTACTGGGAGTTTTAAGGCTCGGACTGGTTGTTAATTTCCTCTCCCACCCTGTTGTGAACGGATTCACCAACGGCGCAGCAATCATTATCGCCACATCACAGCTGTCCAAGATGTTCGGAGTCGAAGTGGACGAAGCTGCACACCACTATGAGACGATTATCCGGGTTGTTCAGGCTGCCTTCCATTACACCCACTGGCCGACCTTTATAATGGGCATCGGAGCTTTTGCGATAATGTTTGCGTTGAAAAAAATCAATCCAAGGATACCGAACGTGCTCGTTGCGGTGACTATTACTACCGTCATTTCATGGGCGATTGGATTCGAAAATGATTTCAGGGTGGATATAACGAAGATTGATTCTCCGAAAACAACGGAACTTATTACAACTTTTAATCAGACTCTCGATGAAATTTCGACGCTGGCCAAAAAACGGACAGAAAATACCGGCCGGATGGAAGAAGCCCAAAAGAACCATAACAAAATTGAGCTGCTGAACATAAAACGGGATGAAGAAGTTATCAATGCCTCGATAGAAGAGCTCAAAATAAAAGCGGCGTCTTTAAAAGAAGAAATGAGGAATTTATTTTTCGCCGGGGTAAAACAACCTGACGGCTCAATGAAATTTTATCTGAAGAATGAAATACCGGCCGATGCAAAATCTGACGGAAGGTTATGGAGAATCAAGGTAGGAAATAAACCGATAAAGGAAGATTCCGTCCGTATGCTTGGCGGCGGCGCTGTTATCGGCACCGTCCCGAAAGGGCTTCCTTCATTTACTATGCCCCCGGTTGATTTAAAGTCAATCATGCACCTTCTGCCATATGCCATCATCATTTCACTGCTTGGTTTTATGGAGGCCATATCCATAGCCAAGGCTCTTGCAGGGAAAACCGGTCAGAGACTGGATCCCAATCAGGAATTAATCGGGCAGGGACTGGCAAACATGCTCGGCGCCGTAGGCAAAGGCTATCCGGTTTCCGGATCTTTTTCCCGTTCGGCGGTTAATTTCCAGGCAGGAGGGCTCACCGGTCTTTCAAGTGTTTTTACCAGCATGGCGGTAGTAATAGTACTATTGTTTTTTACGCCTCTCCTGTATCACCTCCCCCAGTCTGTTTTAGCAGCGGTTATTATGATGGCGGTTATAGGCCTGCTGAACGTTTCCGGATTTATTCATTCCTGGAAAGCCCAGAAATACGACGGGATTATCTCTGTCTTATCGTTTATTGCAACCCTTGCCTTTGCCCCCCATCTGGATAAAGGCATCATGATTGGTGTGGTGCTCTCGATTTCAGTATTCTTATATAAGAGCATGAAACCAAAGATATCCCTGCTGGCAAGACATCACGACCAATCACTCCGGCCTGCTGATGAGCATGGGCTCCGGGAATGCGCGTATATCGCCATGGTACAATTTGAAGGCCCGTTGTTTTTTGCAAATTCAAGCTATCTGGAAGACAGTATAAGGACAATCATCGAAAGGAAGAAGCATTTAAAACATATCATACTTGTATCCAACGGCATCAACGAAATGGACGCATCAGGGGAAGAAACGTTATCCCTGCTTATAGACCGCATAAGAAGTTCAGGAATTGATATATCGCTGAGTGGAGTAAACGAGGCCGTTGTAAAGGTTCTCAGGAGAACTCATTTGCTGGAAAAAATCGGACAGGATCATATCTATCCTACCAAGGAAGAGGCTGTTTGCAAAATTTATCCTGTCGCACATCAGGAAACGACCGAGAAAGAATGTCCGCTTATGGCTGTATGTAAGTTGGCGACTTAACTATCATGGAGGGAGTAATATGTCAATTATAACCGTATTTGCAGGGAACTACTGCAATGAAGAAACCGTAATAAAGGAAATTCTCAAAAAAACGAGCTACAGGTATCTGACGGACGCTGATGTTGTTTCAAAAGCCGCCGGATTATCGAATCTTTCTGAAACGAAAATATCCCGTGCTTTTTCAGCAAAGACACCTGTTTTCAATCAATTTACCCATGAGAAAGAACATTCTCTTGCATATCTCAAACTTGCCGTTGCGGAACTGTTCGTCGAACACAAGGATAAAATACTGCTTGCAGGGTTTACGAGTCTCCTGGTGCCGCCGATTATCAGGGACGCTCTGAGAATTTGTATCATCGCGGATATGAAATACAGGGTTTCCGTAACGACTTCGTCCGGCATTTCTGAAAATGAAGCGCTGAAAATAATCCATAAGAGTGATGAAGACAGAATAGCCTGGACCAAGAATATCCTGGAGAAAGACGACCCCTGGGACGCTTCGATTTACGACATGGTATTGCCCTCCGATAAAATGCCGTTAACGGAGATAGCAGAGTTAGTAGGGAAGACTCTGGAGAAAGATATTCTGCAAGCTTCACCTGCCAGTGAAAAAGCAAAAGAAGATTTTCTCCTGGCAGCCCGCATTGAAACAGCGCTGGCGAAAGGAGGGCACTTCATTGCTGCAGAGGCAGATGCAGGTGCGGTAACTATAATCATCAATAAACATGTGCTGATGTTACAGCGTTTGGAGGAAGAACTTCAGTCATTAACCAGCAAGATCCCTGGCGTCAAGTCTGTTTCGACGAAAGTAGGGAAGAAATTCTACCAGGCTGATGTATACAGAAAGTATGACCTTGAAGCTCCTGCTAAACTGCTCCTGGTTGATGATGAGAGGCAATTTGTGCAGACACTATCCGACAGGTTGCGTTTGCGCGAAATTGGTTCTGTAGTCGCCTATGACGGAGAAAGCGCCCTTGATTTAATTAAAGAAGAAGAACCCGATGTTATGATTCTGGACCTTAAAATGCCGGGGATTGACGGCATTGAGGTACTAAAAACGGTAAAACAGACGAATCCCCGGATAGAAGTCATTATCCTTACAGGACACGGTACAGAGGCAGACAAAAAGCATTGCATGGAATTGGGAGCATTTGCCTATCTTGAAAAGCCGGTGGATGTGAACCTGCTCAGTGAAACTATTAAGAAGGCAAACGAGAAAATAAGGCAAAGCAGGGGAAATACATAAACACATATATTTTTTATAATAGTTGTAAAACATAATGTCATTGACCCGAAAATACCCCTCTTTAGCAAAGAGGGGTTAGGTCTACGACTCGTAGAGGGAGATTTTATTATTTATAAATTGAAACAATTTGTTCTTAAAATCCCCCTTAATCCCCCTTTCCCAAAGGGGGAAAGTATGGTTTTTCATGTTCCTTTGTGAGCCAATGGCTCATGTCGATTCCCGCAAGTGAAGAGCGTCGGGAATCTTTCCTGGAAACCAAAGGAAAGATTCTCTATGAGTCGTAAACCGGACAAGCCGGAATGACAAACGGACTTCAAAAATATTGCATTTAAAACAGACTCTAAATATATTCACAACATAAAAAGAGACTGTTCCCGATTATTTTTCGGTTACATAATGCAGCCAATAGCCCTTTTTTACCATTCTATCACAGAACACCCGTGAGGATAAGCAAATGTTTTCTTCATGGACATCTTCAGTGAATTTTGGGTAAAATTATATAATTTTCCCAAGGGAGTAAAAAGACGTATGAAAATGAATGGCGCTGAAATACTGATTGAAAGTTTAAAGAGAGAAGGGGTAAAACACATGTTCGGCTATCCGGGCGGTGTTGTCCTCGGCATATTTGACCATCTCTACGGAGATAAAGATATACAGCTGATCCTGACGCGGCATGAACAGGGAGCTGTTCACGCTGCTGATGGATATGCCCGTTCAACAGGGAAGGCCGGTGTGGTGCTCGTTACCTCAGGTCCCGGAGCGACCAACACTGTAACAGGCATCGCTACCGCTTCGATGGATTCCATCCCTCTCGTAGTATTTTCCGGGCAGGTCCCGACCATGCTGATCGGCAACGACGCCTTTCAGGAAGCAGATATTGTAGGGATTTCGAGACCATGTACGAAATATAACTTCCTCGTCAAGGACGTCAATGACCTGGCGCGTATTGTGAGAGAGGCGTTCTATATTGCAACATCAGGCAGGCCGGGTCCTGTCCTTATCGATCTTCCGAAAGATGTGACCGCTGCGAAAACGGAGTTTGTATGGCCGCAGGAGGTGAAGATCAGAAGTTACCACCCAACGCTGGAAGGCAACAAGTGGATGATCACACAGGCGGCACATCTTATAGCCAAGTCCAAAAGGCCGGTAATCGTTGCCGGCGGAGGTGTTATCCTCTCGAACGCATCCAGGGAACTAAAAGAATTTGCAGAGATTGCGGACATCCCGGTAATTATGACTCTTATGGGCCTCGGCGCATTTCCGGGGACGCATTCCCTGTCGCTCGGCATGCCGGGAATGCACGGGTCGTATTATGCAAACCGCTCAATCCAGGAAGCGGACCTCCTGATCGCAGTAGGGATGCGCTTCGATGACAGAGTGACAGGCAAGATCGATGCCTTCGCTCCTCATGCAAAGATTATTCATATCGATATCGACCCAACTTCAATCAGGAAAAACGTCCGGGTCGATACCCCTATTGTTGGTGACGCAAAAAGAATTCTTGCTGTGCTGAACAAGGTGCTGAAAGAAGAAATCAAGGAGCAGTGGGGAGAGGTAAGAAAAGCGTGGTTGAAGCAGATTCAAACCTGGAGGAAAGAGAGACCGTTGACGTATACTTACAGCGATGAAGTAATCAAACCGCAGTTTGTGGTCGAAAAGATATTCGAACTAACAAAGGGCGATGCGATCATTTCGACTGAGGTCGGCCAAAACCAGATGTGGTCTGCGCAATTCTATAAATTCGACAAACCGAGGATGTGGCTGACTTCAGGAGGACTCGGCACAATGGGGTATGGGTTCCCGGCGGCGATCGGCGCACAGTTGGCCCATCCCAACAAGCTTGTTATTGACATAGCCGGGGACGGGAGCATCCAGATGAATATTCAGGAACTTGCCACCGCTGTGATCAATAAATTGCCCGTCAAAGTGGCGATTCTGAACAACAGATACCTTGGCATGGTGAGGCAGTGGCAGGAGCTGTTTTTCAGTGAACGGTATTCCCATACGAAACTTGACGAGACAGTACCAGACTTTGTAAAGATAGCCGAGGCATACGGCGCAGTTGGATTAAGGGCTACAAAACCGAGCGAAGTCGAGCCGGTATTGCGGGAAGCATTCAAAAACAAAAAAACGGTGTTTATGGACTTTGTTGTTGACTGGAAAGAAAAAGTCTTTCCTATGGTTCCTGCCGGGGCTGCGATAGACCAGATGCTGTTTGAGGAACATAAAGAAAAGACCGAAAAGAAACTCAAGGCGGTGAAATAGATGCGACATACCATCTCTCTGCTTGTCGAAAACAAATTCGGAGTGCTTTCGAGAATTTCAGGTCTCTTCAGCGGGAGGGGCTACAATATCGAAAGTCTCTCGGTCGGTGAGACCATAGATCCCCAGATGTCCGTGATGACTATTGTCACGAGCGGGGATGAACAGATTATCGAACAGATATTAAAACAGCTGAACAAGCTCATTGATGTTATAAAAGTTGTGGATATGATAGACCTCGATCATGTCGAGCGTGAGATGGTGCTCATAAAAGTTTCCCCAAGACAGGAGGACAAGGCCGAAGTCCTGAGACTCACCGAGATCTTCAGGGGCAGGGTCGTGGATTCGGGGCCAAAGACCTATACAATCGAGGTTACCGGTGATGAGAAAAAGATAGCCGCCCTTATAGAATTGCTAAAACCCATGGGTATCAAAGAGTTCATCAGGACCGGCAAGATTGCTATCGCCCGCGAGAAGGTAAAGAAACCCTCGACCTGATCACATCAGCAACTTTCTGAACAGTCAGATTCCTCATACAATACAGGGTGTCACATTTTTTTCTGAAACAGGGTGCACATTCTGTTTCTTCCCTGATTATCGTATGGATATCTCCGTAAGGACCTGTCCTGAGAGGCTTGGTAGGACCAAACAGCGCAAAAACAGGAATGCCAAGGGCTGCTGCTATATGCATCGGGCCTGAGTCATTGCTTACCACAAACTGTGCGTTCCGCGTGATTTCGATCAATTCTCTCAGGCTTGTTTTACCAACTAGTGAGACGGCTTTCCCCTGGGATGTTGCAACAATTGTTTTTGCGATATCCAGGTCGCCTCTGCTCCCGGCGACAATCGCTTTCATAGGAAGACGGGCGGCAAGCTCCCCGAACTTCTCCGGAGCCCATCTCTTGGTTTCCCATCGAGCACCGGGAACCAGAACAACATACTCTTCCGGGAGAGTGAACCTGTGCCGAATCTCAGATATGTCAACGGGAGGAGGGAAGGGGAAGCTAATGTTCTCATCCGGAAATCCTAAAAAATGCGCTATCTTCAGATACCGGTCAACTGCGTGTATATCCTTTCCGCCCTCAACCTTGTGAGTATAAAAAAGCCTGCTCCCCTCCCGCGCTTCAAGGAACCCTATTCTCATCGGTGCGCCTGTTGCCGCTGTTATGAGTCCGCTCCTCAGCAGCCCCTGCAGATCGACTACAAGGTCATACCGTTCTTTTTTAAGTTCTTTGAACAGTGCTGCAAGTTCTTTCACCGTTTCCCCTGCACGACTGATTTTCCGCCATTTGTCTTTATGGATGATCCAGAGTTTGTTGATCATGGGGTGTCCCTCAAGAAGCCCTTCAAACCCTTTTGCGATCACCCAGTGGATCTCAGATTCGGGGAAGCACGCCCTGATTGCGTTGAGAAAGGGGAGGCTGTGAACAATGTCTCCGAGTGAACTCGGTTTCACAATCAGGATTTTCCCCGGATTTTTCAGAGAAGGCATCGTGAGCTCTTCCCGGCGGTAGGTGTTTTTTCGATTATCCATTGCACTGCTTCAGAAAGGGTTGATGCAGTAAAGTCAGCATTGGGAGATTCGCTGGTCTGCCCTGTGCGCATGAAGATGCACTTTGCTCCTACAGCCTTTGCGAGGAGCATGTCGGCTTCCTTGTCTCCGACTACGAATGAACGCTGCAGATCAATCCCGTGTTCTGATCTTGCCCTGAACAGCATTTCCGGTTCGGGTTTTCTGCAGGAGCAATGTTCATCCGGATGGTGAGGACAGTGATAGAAATCATCGAAGCCATACTGTTCAATAAATAACCGGCTGGTTTCCCGGATAAACTGTTCACCTACAAGGCCGCGTGCAATTCCTGACTGATTGGATATCCCGATTATTTTGAACCCGGCTTCTTTTAATTTGCCTGTCTCTGTGATATCCGGAAAGATATGGAGGTCTTCCCGCCGGTTGATATACCCTGTGTCTCTGTTCAATGTTCCATCCCTGTCAAAAAACACCGCGGGACTCTGTGGTAATATCTTTTTGATCCCGTAATATACCTCGTCAGAGGTTACCGCATACATGCATCGCATGTCTTTGTTCCTGCAGGTGCGTTCAAAACAGGGGCTGCACGAGAGATCAGGTTTTATCACGACATGGCTGTTTTTGTGTCCTTGCGGAGGTGGGCCGGTCAATACCGGATCTGTCGAGCCGAACAGTGCAACAAGGGGAGTTCTCACTGCATAGGCGATATGCATTGGTCCGGAGTCATTGGTGAGAAACACATTACATTCGGCAATAAGAGCAATGAGATCCCTGAGGGAAGATTTTCCAGCCAGACTTGCAAGAAAAGATGTTGTCCGGAATTCGGGAATGACCTGCTTGTAGATCTCATCTGCAATAGCAACTTCCTGATTCCCTCCAAAGAGTATTACGCTTCCCCCCGTGTCACTGATAAACCAGTTTGCGATTTCTGCAAACCTTTCCGGGAACCATCTCTTGGCGGAACCATATGTCGCGCCGGGATTTATTCCAAGGAGGGGCCGCTTCATCTCTTTCACGATATCCCGTGCACACAGTCTCTCATCAACGGTGAGGTGGATGTATGGCTCTGAATAGGGAGCGCTGATTCCCAATTGATTGAGGAGATTAAGGTAATAGAATATCTGGTGTTCTTTTTTCTCATTGCCGGGAACCGGCACTTTTTCGGTAAGGAGAAATCCTCTCCCGTCCCTGTCATAGCCGGCACGGTATTTAATCCCTGACAGGAATGCTATGAGCGCAGCATCAAATGCGTTCTGGAAAAGGAGAGCGCCGCAGAATTTTTTTTTATTCAGCATCCGGGAAAGTTTCAGCTTGCCGATGATGCCTGTATGGATATCATCATAGAAGAGAAGTTCGTCAATATTCGGATCCTTATCAAAAACTGCGGATACCCATGGTTTGACAAGAAGAGAGATCCTTGATTCCGGCAGGGCCTTTCTCAATGCCCTGAGTGCAGGAAGGGTCATAACACTGTCGCCAATCCAGTTTACCCCCCGAACGAGGATATTTTTGCAGGATGTATCAAACATGCGTTATTGTAACATTTCGTTGAGCAATCGATCTCCGGGTTACTCTCTCTTCGGTGTGCTAAGGGTCAAGGGATATGGCTCGGTTTCTGAAGAGAGCTAAACTATCTTTATTTTTATACCTACCTTCATCTGACTG
>WSSedA1B3DRAFT_1000171_pt1 | contig 18458 bp, 17 predicted proteins | sample WetSurSiteA1Bulk_FD_9468 | JGI IMG/M metagenome (IMG submission 9468)
ATTATGAAGAAAGGTATGAAAGTTACATTCATGCCCGCCAATAAAGATGGAGAAATCAAGTCCATCGAAATGCACCATGAAGAAATTCCGCAAGCAGTACCCGGTGATAACGTTGGTTTTAACGTCCGTGGTATCGGAAAAGGAGATATCCGTCGTGGCGATGTCTGTGGGCCAGCTGAAGCACCACCCACCGTTGCAGATGAATTCACCGCACAGATTGTGGTCCTCCAGCACCCGAGTGCTCTCACTGTTGGGTATACACCAGTCTTCCACTGTCACACAACCCAGACGGCATGTACATTCGTGGAACTAAAAAAGAAACTCGACCCCCGTTCAGGTCAGACGAAAGAAGAAAACCCAACATTCCTCAAGACTGGTGATGCAGCAATTGTTGTCATCAAACCAACCAAACCGATGGTTATTGAGACAGTGAAAGAGCTCCCACAACTGGGAAGATTTGCCGTCAGGGATATGGGTTCAACGATTGCCGCTGGTATGTGTATCGCTATTCAGGCAAAACAAATGAGATAATTTTTTTGTGGAGATAAAGAACATGCAAAAAGCCAGAATTCGCCTGACAGGGACTGATTTTGATAAAGTAGAGATGGTCTGTGATAAAATCCGCGAGATTGCAGAACGCACAGGTGTAAATCTGGCCGGTCCGATACCGCTTCCTACCAAACGTTTGGTTGTACCTATCCGCAAGAGCCCGGATGGTGAGGGGACTGCCACATGGGATCGCTGGCAGATGCGTATTCACAAGCGCCTTATCGATATTGATGCTGATGAGCGTGCACTTCGTCAGCTCATGCGCATCCAGGTGCCAAAGGATATTGGCATAGAAATTGTCTTAGAGAGTTAAGGTGCGGCGTGCAGCAGGCCGCTGATTTTTTTCAAAAAATCAAACATTTCTTTACTTTTGAAAGAATACTCCTTTTAATTTTTTTAATTGCGATTTTTTTGCGGTTCTGGCAACTTGATCTCAAGTTGCTTCACCACGATGAGGCTATCCATTCGTGGTTTTCCTATCAATTACTGACAAAAGGATCATGGGAATATGATCCGAGCTACCACGGACCATTTCTTTATTATGTTACAGCAGGTATGTTCTCCCTTTTTGGGGATTCTGACTTAGTCGCACGATTACTCCCCGCACTCTTTGGAGCCCTTCTTATACCACTGGTATATTGTATCTACCGCATAGGATACATCGATAAAAGACAAACCATTTTCGCAGCCCTTTTCCTTGCTCTTTCTCCAAACATGGTATACTTCTCCCGTTTCCTCCGGCATGATATATTCATGCTTTTTTTCACTCTCCTTCTCTTAGTTGCTGTCCTTTATTATTTCGAATTTGGAAAAACGAGATATGCGATCATAGCAGCTCTGGCTATCGCCGGCGGCCTTTCTTGTAAAGAAGAGATGCCGGTCATCATCCTTATATTCGCTTCATTTTTCCTTTATTCCCTGTGGCGTAAAAAAATCAGATTACCCGCGGATTGGAGATATGACCTGATTATTGGAATTTTCATAGTCATTGGGATCTTGTGCGTCGTTTATTCGGCGTTCGGGGCTCATATTGAGACGCTTATCGGCCAGAATTTACAGTTGAATACAACCGGGTGGTACAGGGCTGTTGAGCACTGGACGGAAATGCATAACCAGCAACGACTTGGCGGGCCCTGGTTCTTTTACATCCCTCTCTACCTTCTCTATGAATTGCCAATTTTTATCCTGGCAATAATCGGAACAATTCAGTTTGTGGGTAAAGAAATTCATCCGTCATTATTCATCAAACAAATACTTTACAGGATACAATATCGTGGTTCAGGAATTCCCATCCCAAAACTTGCAGCTGTGAGCCTGCAGCAGTTGAAAACAGAAAAACGTGAGTATTCCAAATCTGATGAATTTTTTGGGTTTTGTATTTACTGGATGATCCTGACAATGGCGTTCTATGCCGTTGTCGGGGAAAAAGTACCTTGGTTAATCATTCCCCAGCTTCTCCCGATGTGTTTTGTCGCAGTATACAAGCTCAACTGGCAAAAGATGGTTTTTGCCATTGCCGGGTGTATATTCCTCATTCTCATAACATGGCATGTTGCCTTTATTCCCGCAGATATCAATGAACCGATTGTCCAGGTGCAGAATTCCGAGGATATGCGTGACGTAATGCGACTTATCGATGCTTCTGATCATGTTGTCATTGCATCAAAGAATTACTGGCCTCTTCCCTGGTATTACCGGGGGGACCGGTGGAATAAAATCAAATTTTATGGCGATATCACTGATGAACAAACACTCACTCTGGATAATCCAGGGATTATCATCCTCTACGATGCAGCGAGCTATCCATCCATTCAGGGTTATGATAAGAAGACCTATAAACTGGGATACTGGTTCTCATTCTATGACAATGAATACCGGTTAATCGATTATTATATTCATCGCGATGGTAAAATGGGGAGCATCAATATCGATGTTTTTACAAAAAAACAGGGTTCTTAAACGACTCCTTTTTTTGGATTTCCCCTTCAATACCAAACTAACCCATAAAATACTCATTCAACTGTTCTTTTCCGAATCAGATTTGAAGGAATACTATATGAAAAACAATTCAATCAATATCCGCTTTACTTACCCCAACCATAGCCGCAGTATGAAGTCGTGATAGACCAATTAACCCATGATTCGTACCTAATGAGGATAATTGAGACCAGACTGACTGATCATAGGTTATCTAATCACAATTAAAAGGGAAAAATAATCAAAGAATGTTCATTTGAAAACACATTCCCATCGTCTTCATGATGTGATGTTGCATGGATTGTTTGCTTGATCACTGAAATGTGAATATATGTTGAACAAGCAAAAAAAGGAGAGAAACCGGTGAATAAAAAAAATTATCCTAATTCATCCCATTGTGATCGTTTACGGTAAATAATTACCCCTACCACAATAAGGGCTGCCGCAACAATCCCAAAGATAATGAGGACGACCCCATCAATTTTCGGGATGGGAAGACTCCATCCGGATAATAACTGTTTTTGTCGTGCAAGCGCTTCTGTATAGGATTCATTCCCTTTTGAAAAAGCATCCTGCGCCTTTACACGGGCTTGTGCATAATTCCCAGCTGATATGGCATCATTTGCATTTGAGATATAACTCACTGCAACTTCACGTTTGGTAATGATTGCCGGAAGTTGCTGGTCATTTGCCGTGCTGGAATTGCCCTTGAACCACGAGATTATTGCATCTACATTATTGATGGGAACCTGAGCAGCGGATACTTCATTTTCAGCCCATGCCTTGTCAAGTGCAATTTCCCCAGCGGCGATAGCTGCAGTAGCTGCATTGAGGTCACTTAGTGCTGCAGCATATTGATTTGACGGGCGAGCACCTGCGGAGTCAATTTTCTGCTTTGCCTCATTATATTTTGCTTCGGCTGCAGCCGTATCAATACCGATGACCGCTTTTTCGTCGATATGAGTCCTGTACACCTGGAGATCTGCTGCCCGGGATGAAATTGTCGAAGCTACTTCTGCGGTATTAATAATCATGGCTGTATGTTCGACCTGAGTATTTTCAATTGGTCTATTATTTCCATCATATTGTGTAATCCTGATCAGAGTCTTATTTGAGGTTTGGGTTACCGTTGGAGCAACTCCTTCAAGGGTTACACGAAGGGCTACCAGATCAGATGTTTTGTAACTTAATTCAAAACCGCTGACCGACAAGGTACGTCCACCCATTACGGGTCGCAAATTTTCAATACCATTCACAATGACGGTATAGGTCCATTTCGGTTTATCAAGTTCGGTGAACATCTGAATCTCATTATCAGATGGAAATACACCAGAATTATCAATCTTGAATGAAACGGTTACCGGTGTGCCGGGAGTTATTGACCCCGAAGGATCAATTTGCACAGAACCTACAGACAATGCACATACGGGATACATGCACAGTAATATAAACAATATTGGAATAATCCATTTCAACAATCCTTTCATGGCATACCTCACTCGAATAAAGGATCTATACCTTCTTCAAACATAATCGATTTTTTCTCCTTGGATTTAATAACATCTTCTTTTGTTTCTTTTGCAATATCAAGAAGCTCTTTAATTCTCGGGGCATTTCCTACGGTTGCCAGCATAACCACGGCAGCAACATACTCACTATTGACCGGGTAATCCCCACCCCGCACTTCCACTCCAGCAATGTTTTCTTCAACCCAGCTCTTCGCTTTCTCAACACCTTTGCGATCCATTTCATCCGGGGGACCTGCAAGCAATACTAAAGCCCGCTCAGCCGTTGAATAATCACAGGGAAGAGTCAGACGTCCGAGCATCGCCCTGCGTACAAGAGAAACAATTTTTGCGGTTTTATCTTCACCGAGCAGGACCTCTTCATTAGCCTCCCGTTTTGTACCAAATTTGTCCTTTAAATTTCTGATAATTCCTCGTTTCTTCTTTGTCTGTTTGCTCATAACCTCGCTGATGGCATATCCAACGGAAGTGATACCACCACCCCGGAGGGTGTTGATAATTTCACTTGAGTCAACAACCATCTCGCCAACACCCATTTTACTCACTTCACCTGCCCGGAAAAGTACTCCAAATCTTCGCACTACTTCATTATTCAAGCGTTGGAATGCACTTTTTACACTTTCACCTTCGTTTTTCCAGGCACTATTGTCAAAAATAAATGTATTATCTGCCTCATTGACAAGGGTAGTGAGGCTGCGGGCTGCATTATAGGAATACAAACGTCCTTCTTCAGGCGCCGGGATAATTCCCAATGCGTAGACTGGTTCACGGTAGATACGTTTTAAATGGCGTGCAAGTACCGGCGAACCCCCGGATCCTGTCCCCCCACCGAGTCCGGCAACGATAACAAAAGCATCTACATCATGGGTACCCCGGGTATCAATGGCGCTGATAATGCTGTCAATTTCATCCGCAGTGACTCGAGCACCGGTTACATTATCTGTACCAACACCATGACCTTTAAGCATGGTCTGACCAATAAGAATCCGGTCCTTCATTTCGATATTTTTTAATCCCATCAGGTCGGTTCGCGCTGTGTTGACGGCAATCCCCCTGAAACTGTTAGTTCCGAGCTTTTTATCCTGCTCGATAAACATATCGACAATTTTACCGCCCGCTTGGCCAAAACCTATGAAAAATACGCGCATTTAACTGACACCATCCCGATGGGCTGACAGATAATTAGTTTCTTTTAATTCTTTTAAGTCCTTTTGCTGTATTATTTGTTGATTTCTGCAGCACAAAAACTTTCTTATGATTTCTCCGAGGGAATAATAATAATAATTTACATAAATTATACGGAGAGTTTTTCATTTCGCCCTGAAAAATACTATAGAATACGTATCATGAAGATCGGGATAATCGGTGGGGGATTAACAGGACTTGTTGCTGCCAGGAGACTTAGTAAGGAGCACGAGGTTCACATTTTTGAAAAACTTCCTTATCTTGGGGGGTGCCTCTCATCTTATAACATCAACAATTACTGGATAGAGAGATACTATCATCATTTTTTTTCAGGAGATTTCAGTCTTTTTAGGCTCATAGATGAGTTGGGCCTTTCTGATAAGGTTGAATGGAAAACGGGAACATCCGGATACCTTGCCAATAACAAGATCTATCCTCTTAATACCCCTTTACAGATTCTGCGTTATCCAGAATTATCTGTTGTCGATAAGGTAAAACTTGCATATCTAACCTTAACGGCAAAGAAAACCGATCTTAAAGCACTTGATGACATAACGGCCGAGCAATATATTATCCAAAACCTCGGTAAAAACGTGTATTTATCATTTTTTGAACCTCTCTTAAAGAGTAAATTCGGGGAACAAAAAAAAGATGTTTCTGCAGCCTGGCTGATAAGCCGGGTTGCAATCCGATCTGACCGTGGGGTTTCCGGAGAGCGTCTTGGTTATTTAAAGGGGGGATTTCATCTGCTTGTCGAATCACTCGAAAAATCGATTGTATCCAAAGGTGGCAAAATCAATAAACATACACCTGTAACATCAATTTTTCCTTTGAACGAGGGATGGGAGATGAATGGTACTAGATATGACACAATTATTTCTACAATTCCTCCCCAGATTCTAGAAAACATTGGCGGTCCTTCGATACACCCTATCCCTTACCAAGGTGCTGCATGCATGACTATTGGCATGGATCGGGATGTAGCAAAAGGGATTTACTGGCTGAATATGAAGGATGCTGCACCTTATGGAGCGATAGTCACCCACACAAATTTCATTCCTTCTGATAGATATGGCGAAAATATTGTATACCTGGCATCCTACTTTTCCGGTACGGTACCAGCAAATCTCGATAGTCATATGATGAACGATTTCTGCACCAGGTTTTCGGTTTCACCATCAGAGATCAAATGGCAGTACATGGCTGTGGATCCCTTTGCTGGCCCGGTTTACAAGACAGGGTTCCGTTCATTGATCCCGGCCTATGAGCATAAGGGTCTCTTTATGGCCGGGATGTTTTCACAGACAAATTACCCTGAAAGAAGTATGGAAGGATCCATTCGTGCAGGATCCGAAGTTGCAGAGATCATAATAATCAGGAGTACTGATGGCCGAACCTGAAGTCACGGCGATCATACCCGTTTTTAATGACCATCGTTCACTTGAGATCGCTATCCCACGATCCATTGAACTCCTTTCCCGATTAACGAATGGTTTTGAACTGGTCATTGCTGAAGATGGAAGTACTGATGGGAGTGCTGAACTCGTGCGCAATTACGAACAACAGGATCCCCGCATTCACCTTCTCCATAGTGATGAGCGCCTCGGGAGGGGAAAAGCGCTTACACGGGCAATTAATAACTCCAGAGGAAAAATTGTCTGTTATTACGATGTTGATCTAGCGACAGATATGCAACATCTTCCCGAGCTTATTGGTGCAATCCGTGAAGGAGCAGATATTTCAACCGGATCGCGCCTTATGCCAGGAAGTGATATTGTACGGACAGAGGGTCGCGAGATAGCCAGTCGTTCGTATAATTTTCTGGTAAGATTATTTTTAGGAAGCCGATGCTACGATCACCAGTGTGGTTTTAAAGCATTCAATAAAGAATATATCCTTCACGTTCTCCCAACAATACAATCGAATCACTGGTTCTGGGACACTGAACTTCTCGTCCGTTCACAACGTAACGGGTGCCGTCTCGTTGAATTTCCAGTCCGCTGGCGGGCTGGTAAAGGAACTACAGTGAAAATTAAAGACGTCTTTGAGATGGGTTCATCGATCCTGATGTTGTGGTGGCAGATTCATGTATCGAAAGATTAGCGCAATCGTCATTCCGACTGTTATTGCGATCGGTATTATCGCCTTTATGCTCTTCAGGGTTTGGGATGATCTCTTCATCGCCCTCCAGAACAGTATTCCTGAATATCTCGTAGTGGGCATTTTGATATGCCTTTGCGCATGGTGGTTGCGTGGATGGCGTTATCATGTTATTCTCAAAAACCTCAGTTACCAAATCAGCATTACAGCTTCCACTGCCTGTATTTTTATCAGTCAGACAGTTAATCTGATAGTTCCTGCACGCCTTGGAGATTTTGTACGGGTTTTTATCCTGAAGCACGAATATAATGTTACCTACTCAGAAGGAGTTTCTTCGCTGGTTGTTGAGCGGGTTTTTGATATCTTCACGGTGGCGCTTCTTGGTGCAGTAGCACTCTTCTTTGTTGTCAATGTGCCGGCGTGGTTTTACACCNTCATCGTGTTGCCGCTTGTTNCTGGTGTGATTTTTTTTCTGTTTTTACTTTTCATGGGCAAATTTTCATCGAAAAACAGGTACATTACAATCTTTTTGACGATGCTGCATGAGATAAAACGTGCTTCACTTTCACTGAAGGCTGTTGTACTGCTTGGAGGATCTTCAATAGTAATCTGGCTCCTAGATGTATTTGTCTGTGTAACCGTGGTAATGATGTTCCAGCAGCAGATTCCGTTTGCCATAATCGTTCTTGCCATTGTAATTGGAAACCTTGTGAAGGCTATTCCACTCACACCCGGGGGGGTTGGAACATATGAGATTTCTCTGGCAATAACATTCGGCCTTGCAGGGGTTGATCCAGCTGTTGCAACGCTGATTGCTGTTATTGACCACCTGATAAAAAACCTTATAACGCTTGCGGGTGGAATTGTCTCGATTTATTATTTCGGGGACTGGGTTATCCCCACCATCCGTACAACTCTCGATAAAAAACTTGGTGGGGGAGACGAATCCTGAGCATTGAGCAGCAGGTTTTTTCGGTAATAAGCTGGCTTATTGTCATTACGCTCCTCCAACTATCTTTCTATCCGTCGTTGAAAAAAACATTCAAAACTTTTGCATTTCCCATCTCATTTTCCGCATCAATCCTTACATTTACCATAGTTTCCTGGTACTGCGGATTTGTTCAGGTCCCCATACAGATTGCCCTCATACCATTTCTGGCACTTTTTGCATTTCATTTCTATCACCACAACTATTCTATTCAGGATCTTAAGGGGGAATGGCGCTGGGGCTTATTATTCCTTATTTGTTTTTTCCTGATGTTAGACGTGAGGTTCGTCAATCCCACGATATCCTATGCAGAAAAATTCATGGACCATGCCTTCCTCGCTTCAGTAATGCGTAATCCGGTTGTGCCTCCGCTTGACCCATGGTTTGCCGGAGGGACCCTGAATATCTATTATTATCTGGGATACTGGATGTTCGGGTGCCTGGGTATTGTTTCCGGTGTCCCATCGAATATTGCATTCAACCTTGCATTACCAACAATCTTTGGTCTTACGGCGCTCAATCTTTATGCCATCGGGACCCTTTTACTGGAAAAATTCCGGTGGTTGCCCCTCCTTGTTCTTTTTATTCCGAACCCATCGTTCTTCTATCAAATTGCAATGGGAAGAGCACTTAACACTGTTTTGTGGGATAGTACCCGGACAATTTCAAATACCATCAACGAATACCCCCTCTTCTCGTTTATCTGGGGGGATGTGCATGCACATGTGATTTCACTATTCAACCAGGTATTTTTGATCTTCTTACTTCTATATGCATATCAACGGTGGGAATCTCTCGAAAATCGTGCAAAATGGATTGTCAGTATTTTTTGCGCACTCAGCCTTGGCTCGATGCCGTTAATAAACACATGGGACGTTTTGATTTATGCCCCTGTAACGCTCCTGTTCGGTATATTGATCATATGGAGGGTCAGGAACAAAACCCACAGTTTTTCGACATGCTGGCATTTAATAGCAGTCCCACTACTTGCCATCCTGTGTTACCTGCCGTTCTACCTGCAATTAAAGACAAATACCGGCGGTATCTCAATTGTTCAAACCCCCTCGAATCCTTTGGAGTTCCTGCTGGTAAACGGATTGTTCATCGCCATTTTCTTTGCATTGCTCTGGCGCGACATGGTGAAGCAACCGTATCTTCTTCTTGCCACTATTCCTTTTATTCTCATGGGCTACGTCGCTGCAGCAATTGCTGTTATCCCGCTCATCTATTTCCTTGCACGTAAGAACCATGATCTTTCAGATATCCTTGCCTGCATCGGGCTGTCACTATTGATTTTCTGTGAGATTTTCTATCTTAAAGATAACATGGGAGATACGTATTTCCGGATGAATACCATCTTCAAATGTTATCTTCCGGCATGGATCATTCTTGGTATTGCATCAACAACAATGGTTGGGAAATGGCTGTCTGAAAGCAGGTTGTTACCAGTTATTTCAGCCCGGAATACGACAATCATTACAGTTGCCGTCGTAGGTCTGCTCTTTATCATCCCGTTCATAATCCCGTTCACAATGAGTTATGGAACAGGTACCCTCGATGGGCTTGCGTATCTTAAAGACACACATGCCGGTGATTATGGGGGGGTAACTTTTCTGAGGACACTGCAAGGCGACGAGAGAATTGTTGAGGCGGAAGGGGGAGACTACACCTATTATTCGCGGATATCATCTTTTACCGGAATCCCTGCAATTATCGGAATGCCATTTCATGAATACATGTGGCGAAGTGATGATACAGGCTGGTTTATCACACGACCACAGGATATTAAATCAATCTATCAGGAACCTGAAAAGACCGTGATGCTCATGAAAAAATACAATGCAACACTTCTTTATGTCGGGGATGCTGAGCGTGAACGCTACGATCTGCAAATTCCGGCAACCGGACTTGAGAAAGTCTATTCTGCCGGCGGAACAGAGATATACCGGCTTTCCGTATAACTGACATCCGGTATAATAATAATAAAAAATGATTTTTTATTTTTTAAGTTCCCGGCCGGTAGTTCGCAAACCTTTATTTCCGCTCCTGATGAAATGATATGGCTGCATCATTGCTGACTTATGAGTAATGAAGGAGCATTCTACTCCTGAATGAGGTGAGTTATGGCAAAAGGTTACGTTAAAACACAGGCTCCTGAAGAGCTTCAGAACAAGGCGCTTGAAGCCCTTGAAGTTGCACGGGATACAGGAAAGATCAAGAAGGGATCGAACGAAGCAACAAAAGCCATTGAGCGCAGTATCGCTCAACTCGTATTGATTGGTGCTGACGTTGANCCTGAAGAAATTGTAATGCACCTTGGACCACTCTGCGATGAGAAGAAAATACCATATATCTTCATCAACAAGCAGAATGACATAGGCGCTGCAAGTGGTCTTGATGTGGGATCTGCTGCTGCTGCAATTGTCAAACCCGGCAAGGCAAAAGAAACGATTGACGATCTTACAAAACAGCTGACCGCGCTGAAGGCGTGAGGAGTCTACTATGGCAGACGATGCAACGCCAGCTGAAGTAATCGAGGTTGTTGGCTCAACCGGCATGCACGGCGAAGCAATGCAGGTGAAGTGCCGTATCCTTGATGGCAACAACAAAGGACGGATCATCACCCGCAACACGGTTGGTCCGATCCGCGAAGGAGATATTGTTATGCTCCTTGAAACTGAACGCGAAGCGAAGAAAATGTCGAGGCGGTGAACGAGATGGTTGAACAACATCCCTGCAGTTTCTGTGGCATCCTGATTGAACCTGGTACCGGTAAGATGTATGTCAGGAAAGACGGGACCATCTTTTACTTCTGTGGTACCAAGTGCCAGAATAATTACAAGCTCGACAGGGTTCCTCGACGTGTCCAGTGGACCGCCGCAGGAAGAAAGGCTGCAAGCAAGGAGTGAGATCTGAATGGACCGCACCTTTGTTATGGTGAAACCCGATGGGGTTCAACGCGGTCTGGTGGGTGAGATCGTTTCACGGTTCGAAAAAAAAGGATTGAAACTTGTTGCTGCAAGGTTCGAAGTTCTTCCCGAAACCCGTGTGACAGAACAGTATCAGGAACATCTCGCAAAACCCTTTTTCCCTTCTCTTAAACAGTATATCATGGGGGGGCCGTGTTTTCTTATGGTCTGGGAAGGCAGGAATGTGGTCGCAATTGCCCGTAAGGTGATTGGGGCAACTAATCCTCAGGAAGCTGCCTCCGGAACCATTAGGGGCGATTTTGGCATTGATATTGGTCGGAACGTTATTCATGGTTCTGACTCACCAGAGAGTGCCGCACGTGAGATTGCAATCCATTTCAGGCAAAACGAACTGTATTCGTATACGCGGATTGATGAATCCGTAATATACGAATATTAAAACACTTTTTTCTTTCCCGCAATAAGAAGCAGAACTCTCTTTTATCTTCCTCCGCACGATTGCATGAAGTCAAGTAATAATTTAAATTTGTGTATTTAATCACGTTTATCCTCAAAATTATCTATTCTCCAACCAAACAAAACCGTAATTACATGCACATCATCATGAGTCATCACAGGTCATCTCAGGAATGTACCAGAAAAACACACCCGGCAATTTCAGTAATTTTCGATAAGAGTAAGAACCGGAGCATATAAAGGAATTTATTAATACATGTCCAGCGATAAGCGCAAGATAGAGGATAACAGCCATAGCGTGAGAGTGTGCAGCGCACAGATCATCAGTACCTGGGAAGATCCGATCCATACACTCGCAAGGGTGGAACCATTCATCCAGCATGCCGCCGATTGCGGCGCAAAATTGATCTGTTTTCCTGAACAATTTGCCACCGGATGGGACCCCCAACCACTCAAAAATATCCAGAATATCCACGGGACCATAATATCCACACTTCAGGGATATGCAAAAAAATATCGGATTGGAATCATTGGATCACTACGGGAAAAACATGATCCGCTACCAAAAAACACTGCAATTGCTATCGGAAGTGATGGAAAGATCCTTGCATCGTATGCAAAGATGCACCTGTTTTCTTTCTGCCATGAAAACGAGGGAAACACACCGGGCACTGAACTGGGTATATTTACCCTGGATTCGCTCACATGCGGTATGGCAATCTGTTATGACCTGCGATTTCCGGACCTGTTCAGGCTTTACGCGCAGAAAGGTGTGCAAGCAGTATTTGTTCCCTCAGCCTGGCCTCAACGCCGTATCCGGCACTGGGAACTCTTCATCAGGGCACGGGCCGCAGAAAACCAGATGTATATTCTTGGGGTGAACACAACCGGAACAACCCCGGTTGACCTGTATTCAGGTACCTCGATGACTGCAGACCCCCAAGGGACAATTGTCAATTGTGCCAATGAGGCAGAGCAGCTTCTCTTCTCAGATGTTGATCCTGGAGAAGTTACGAGAACACGACATGGATTTCCGGTAGAGAACGACCGGAAGGATGAGCTCTATTACTCGCTTCATAAGATGGGAAGATAGTGCAAAGTTCGAAATGCCGAATACCCTTTGGTGATTTTATTAAAAAATAATCAGAACAGTCGTTACACACACCGGCGCACCCTGTGGCACCGCACGCCTATATGTGATCAAATGCCCAATACTATTCTATGTACCATCTCGTATGCGTCAACTGTGGAATTACCTATCCCGCTGACGAGGTATTGTATAATTGCAAAAAATGCGGTCATCTTCTCGCAGTAAAATATCCTCTCGAAGAAATCATCGTCACAAAAGCAATGTGGGAGAAGCGACCACTCTCGGTATGGCGATATCGTGAACTACTCCCGGTAAGGATCGATCCGGTCACCCTGCAGGAAGGCGGAACTCCGCTTTATCACTTGAAACGGCTCGGTGAAGAGATGGGCATTAAGCACCTGTATGCAAAGCATGAAGGCATGAACCCATCCGGTTCTTTCAAGGATCGTGGGATGACCGTGGGTGTGTCGATGGCATTGCAGCTTGGGAAAAAGAGTGTTGCCTGCGCAAGCACAGGAAATACTTCGGCAAGTCTTGCGGTCTATGCAGCCAAGGCAGGGATTCCCGCAGTTGTCCTGCTTCCGGCCGGAAAGGTGGCTGTTGGCAAGGTAGCACAAGCCCTGATGCACGGTGCAAAGGTCATATCAATAAGAGGGAATTTTGATCGTGCTCTTGAGATGGTACACGATCTCTGCTTATCACACGGACTTTACCTGTTGAATTCAATCAATCCCTATCGGCTGGAAGGGCAAAAAACCATAGGTTTTGAGGCACTGGACCAACTAAAAGAGATCCCTGACCGGTTTGTGCTCCCTGTTGGCAATGCAGGTAATATTTCAGCAGTGTACAAAGGATTCCTCGAGCTGCACGACCTTGGATTCATGGACAGGATACCAATGATGACTGGTATCCAGGCCAGTGGTTCGAGTCCGATTGTGCGTGCAATCCGTGAGAACCTTCCAGAAGTGATTCCAGAGCAGAATCCTGAAACAATCGCGACCGCCATACGAATCGGAGCACCGGTGAATGCAGAAAAAGCACTTACTGCTATCCGGCAGACCGGAGGTCTTGCCGAATCGGTCACTGATGAGGAGATTCTGCAGATGCAGCGAGATCTTGCCCGTAAGGAAGGGATAGGGGTTGAGCCTGCTTCGGCTGCTTCAGTTGCTGGGATACGAAAGTTGGTGGAAAGTGGTATGATTGACCGGAAAGAGCGGATTGTCTGTGTTGTGACCGGGCATTTGCTCAAGGACCCGGATACGGTGATTAAACAATGCGAACCCCCGATAGAGATAGACGCGGATCTATCTTCCTTGCTCTCTGCGCTTCTCTTGTAATCACGCTGATTGCCATCCCTTCTGTGGGTGCGTTATCTGCGGATTATCTGGTGTTCCCCAATGGCACTGCGTATCGGGCTTCGATTGAGATAAAGGACGTGTCACGGTATGAGTTTGCAGATACCGGTATGCTTGGTGAACCCATACCACTCACGGTAGCAGAAGTGCAGCTGTCCGGGAATTGTTCTCCCTGCAAATTCAACCAGACAAATCCCTCGTTTTCCAGTAACACGCGTGCCATCACATTCGAACGAGGAAATTATACCGTTTCTTATATCGCACCCTTGCGAGATAACCACTTCCAGACATATTTCAGGAATCCCTATCACGTCAATATTACAATCCCACAAGAGTTCAGTGTGCAAAACCCCCTTCTAGCTGGTTTCAGTCCTGGCGCCTTAGTCACGCGAAATCCAGATAATACAACGATTATACAGTGGAATAATACACTATCAGTTGATCTTAGATTTTATGACCAGGGTCGCGAGGAACTCTTGTATTTTTTCCTGCAGTTTCTCGGGATTATTGCTATCGTCTTGTTGCTGCCATTCCTTATAACCTTTAGAAAGAGCCCATAATTCCCCGAATTATCAAAAAATTTATCAATTTTCAATTCCCGGAATCATTTTTTGAGTTTAAAACTTCATGAAAAAAATCTGAAAGCAATCCGAATTATCTATTGGATTGGTTTACCAAAGAAAACGCCATATACTATCCAGAGATCCCCTATTATGAAGATCGTGAAAAAATGGTTGTTATCGAATTACATCAATCCAAATGACTTCAACGTCACGTCGGTGTTCACTTTCCCGACGTGATACACAGCACCTGAAGAGAGCTCGTTGATTACAACCTCCGCGGGAGAGAAAAGCGAAGTATCGATCTGGTAGAAGTCGTAGTTAGCTTCCTTAAAAATATCATTGAATGGTTTTCCGTATCCTTTGGACTTACTGCTCGGGATCTTTTCGAGATAGTCTTTGATCTCGGGTGCATTCATCGTGAGGTTGATCCTACCATGATAGATAGTTGCGTCATTTGTGACACCCATGGCAAACTTTGATCCCCTGACTGGCGGCACCGGTGCGGTACCTATTGCAGCGACGATTTTTCTTGTGTCAAACCCGAGCTCGTTGAGTTTATAGATAGCCGTCTCAACACAACGTCCTGATACCTGGATTGAACCGACTATCGATGATGTAGGTGCAACTACTGCACAGACATTTGCCACATCCACATTGCAGTCTTCTGCAATCTTATTCATGACTTCAGCGTTCGGCAGGTGGTCGCTCTCCAGGCAGATAACCGCCCAGTCGAAGTCATCCTCATACTCAATCACTTCAAACGTGTGCTTTGGTTTGAGTGAGAGCGCCCGGGCAGGGCCGCTTCCCATCGCAAAATAGTTACCTACCTTGACCGTCCACCCGGCTTTCTGTGAACCGAGACATGAAATTGACGGGAAGTCCGTCATAACATCGATAAACGGCATTGGGATGTCCTTGATCTGGCCCATGCGGAAATTGACCTCTCCCAGTCCACCCATGCAGATCTCAGTGAATGCCCGGCCAGCCGCATATCCACCGCGGGTGCTTACTCCGCAGTCAACAATACGTGCACCGTTGTCCAGTTCATGGAAGGCACAATTGAATTCCTCTGGTATTTCAGCTAAACTTTCAAAAATCTCCAGTGCCAGTTCATTAACACTCAGCATATCCAAAAACCCCTGTATCATAAGAGAGGTTTTGGGAACAGATAATATTTTTCAAAATGATCCTTTAAATTACGCGAGATATTCCAGGACCTTTACCGGGTCATAGCGGAGTGTGATGATCCGCGTTCTTCCTTTTCCATTACGGTATTGAAGGTTTATCAGCCGCATTCCATCCATTTTTTTTACAATCTCGTAGAACCGCGTATAACCTATCGAAAGTGTCTCTTTTAGGGATTTATACACATCACCGGCGTTCATATCGTGTTCCTTTGCACTTCGCTCGGCAAATGATTTGAGAATCAACCGTTCTTCATCATTGAGCGTTTTTATCGTGTAAGACAAATGAAGGTATTTGGAGATCTCATATGCCCCGCAGATATCTTCCCTTTGGATACTCCTCCGCGCCGCTCGTTCTGCACTCAGTGTTGCACGTTTTAACAGATCAATACCAACACGAAGATCGCCGCTCTTTTGTGTCTGTTTAACAACAAGGTCGAGCAATTCCTCACTTAATACGCCCGGAAAAAGGCCCTGTGTCACCCTCGCCCTCATGATCTCCTGGATTTCAGTATTCTCGTAGGGAGGAAAATAGATCTCAGTGGGACGGAATACCGATGCAACACGGGCATCGACAGCACGGGAGAGGTCCACATCAAGATCACTGACAATCACCATTACACCAATCCGTGTTCCCTCGTAGGTTTCATGGGAACGGAGTAATGTGTAAAGCACTTTGTTAATCTCGTTTTCATAAAGCAGGTAATTCGCGTCATCAAGGGCGACAATGAGCACGATCTCATCTTTGATCAGGAGGCGGGCAACAGCATCAAACACCTGCTTAAAGGATGTTCCAGATGATGGCGGGAGATGCCCCGCGAGCTTTTTGTAGATCTGGGAAAGTATTGCAAATTTTGTGTTATCGATCTGGCAATTTATATACACCGGTACAAGTTTTTTTGTCGTTTCCTCAATCTCTGCAAAGAGTTTCCGGATACTTGTAGTCTTTCCCGTCCCAGGCAACCCCTTGCATACGGTATTAAGGGGGCGTCCACCACGGAGTCCGGGCCGGATCTGAAATGCCAGTTCGCGCATCTGGGCATCCCGGAATTCAAACTGCTCGGGAACATAATCAATCTCCAGTACCTCAGGGTCACGGAAGAGCGTTTCATCCCACATAAGCAGGTTCTTTTTCATCTCACTAAACCTCTACGCCATCGGTATTAACTGCATTGGAATATTTACAGATGAGCTGATAGATTTTCCCGATTTGGACTGTTAACGGGACAAATCTTTATCCCCATGCAAAGAAAAAAGAACGGGTCATGTGCGGCAGATGATGAAAGTTACCCCCACTGATGCGATGATGATGCAGGGGCCTGATGCCGCACAACTCATGAAAAGAGAAACGCAAGGAAATCTTCCGCGTTTTTCATTCCGAATTTACCCAAACGGGCCGTTTTTTCTGAGAACCGTTCTGTTGAATCCTTACCTTTTCCCACAACAACAAAAGGAACCGGGTCCCTTGTATGGGTTTTCACTTTTATTGGTGTCGGGTGGTCAGGGAGCACAGCAACAATCCCATCAAACTCTTCCAGAATCATCCCAATCACACCATCGACATTCTCAATCGCGCGAACCTTTTCCTCGATACTTCCCAGATGACCCGCTTCATCCGGCGCTTCAATGTGGAGATAGAGAAAGTCAAGATGTTTCATCGCGTCAATAGCGTACCGTCCTTTCGCTGCATAATCGGTATCCAGGTAACCAGTGGCACCGGGAACCGTGATTATTTCCATGCCTGAACACCGGCCAATCCCGTTGAGGAGGTCAACTGCAGAGATCATTCCACCTTTCTTACCATATTTCTCAAAAAAACTGGGAAACGCAGGTTTATGTCCTCCGCTCCACGGCCAGATCTGGGTTGCGGGTGACTTCCCCTCTTTGTGCCGCGCGACATTGACCGGGTGATCAGCAAAAACTTCCCTGCTCTTTTCAATACATTTCAGGAGCAGCGCTGCATCTGCTCCTTTCGGGAGATACCTGGCAATCATTTCTCCGACAATATCATGAGGCGGTGTTGAAACGGATCCATTTCCTCCCGGGATTACAAGCAGGTTGCGGTAGCTGACACCAGATTTGAATAATACCTCGGGAATCTCTTTTTCAAGAGAGTGAAAGAGAGCGGCCCCTTCCATACTTGAGATGTGTCCTGCAGAAAAGTCTGCCATTTTCCCGTTTTCAACAGTCACCAAATTACAACGGTATGCAACGTCATGTGGATCAAGATCGATCCCCATACTTAAGGCTTCAAGCGGACCCCGGCCGGTATAATATTTCCTTGGAGAATATCCAAGGATGGACATATTGGCGATATCGCTTCCTGCCTCAAAGTCATCAGGAATTGTCTTCAGCATCCCGCATGCACCGCTATTCGCCATCCAGTCCATGTTTGGTGTTTTTGCATATTCAAGTGGGGTTTTGCCTCCCAGCTGCTCGAGAGGTTCATCCGCCATGCCATCTGCAAGAATGACAATGTATTTCATAGAGGTCTCTGCTGATGAGTTCTTGTTGCGATGCCTGCGTTTCATCATTGTGAATTCTACCGTTCCTCA
>WSSedA1B3DRAFT_1000172_pt1 | contig 18335 bp, 16 predicted proteins | sample WetSurSiteA1Bulk_FD_9468 | JGI IMG/M metagenome (IMG submission 9468)
GAAAGCAAGTGAACAGCTCTTTACTAAGAAGTGCATAAGTAAGGTATCATAATTGAAAAATCTCCCTCTACGAGTCGTAGACCTTACCCCTCTTTGCCAAAGAGTCCCGAAAGCTTTCGGGATTTGGCAAAGGTCTGCGACTCGTAGAGGAGGTGAGGAGGGATTTATAATCAATGTCTTCATACTTATGACCGCATTAGTAACTTCGTTAGAGCATCAACTCGCTACCAATGTAAAAAATCCGGACCATGCCCGGTATAATTATGAAAAGTAGCAGGCTGGAAAGGAAACATAATTCCATGAAGTCTGTATCCGTATACCTCTCTCTCTTCAGAGAGAAAATGAAATCCGGCGGTAGTCCCGAAAGAGCCTTTCAGGAGAAACGTTATCTGAAAAGCCCGTTCAAATTCTATGGTACATCACTTCCCTATACGGATAAGGTGGCCAAAGAATTCAGAAAGAAAACCCCAGGGGCCAGCTATGAACTTGTTATTGCACTTGCTGGAAAACTTTGGGCTTCCGAGTACCACGACGAAAAGAGGCTTGCTCTCAGGTTATTGCAATTATTCCCGGAGTATCTTCATATCGGCATGGTATCCATGCTTGAAAAAATGCTAATAGAATCACCTACCTGGGATCTGGTTGACGATATCTCGATCCATCTGGTTGGCACATTGCTGGAGACGGACAAGAAGGCGTATACATTTCTCAGGAAATGGAGCAGGTCAGAGAATTTCTGGATGAGACGCGCCTCGCTTATTTCGCAGATACTCATGTTCAGAAAGGGCAGGGGAGACAGGCAACTTTTCTACGATTTTGCCGAAAAGATGATTTCCGAGAGAGAATTTTTTATCAGAAAGGCCATCGGTTGGTGCATCCGGGAGATAGCCAAGGCGGATCCTGAAGCAGCATTCGATTTCCTGATGAGGATCAAGGACAGAGCCTCGGGGCTTACTCTCAGGGAAGGTGCGAAGAGGCTGCCTGAAGGAAAAAGAAAGCTTTTTTTAAAAAAGCCTTAATTTGTGTCTCCTTAGCAAGATTACTAAAAAAATACACTTTTGAGAGAATGTGCTGTTAGCAAAAATCCTTCACGCCTGAAAACGTTTCTTCATGGGTGGAGGTTGCACTGCAACGAGATCATCATGTATGTTCCTTTTCTCCGGGAATAGACATAATTTTTCGCATCAATAACAACATGTCTTTCAGTGAGAAGTTCCAAAATATTTATTTTTTGGTTCTTGGCTTTAATCTTTACTTTATCCGGTGAAGAAAAAAAGGGATCGGGACGAACATCTGCATCTGTATAATAAAATGTAATGGAACAAAAGGACTACTATAAGGTGCTTGGGGTCGGTGAAGAGGCCTCTTTTGAGGAAATCAAAAAAACCTATCGCAAATTGGCTTTTCAATATCATCCGGATAAAAACCCCGGCAAAGAAGAAATGATGAAAGAGCTCAATGAGGCGTATGCCGTCCTATCGGACGAACGGAAGCGGAGAGAGTATAATTCCTACAGACAGAGTTACGGGTTCTCTGCACGAGACAAATTCAGACAAACCTATACTGACCAGGATATCTTCAGGGATTCCGACATTCATCAGGTCTTTGCGGAGCTGAGCAAGGCATTTGGTTTTCAGAGGCCGGAAGATATCTTCAGCCGCAGCACTTTCTATGGGAACCAGTTCAGAACCTTTCAGTTCAAAGGACCAGGTTTTACTGGAAAAGGTTTTTTCTTTTTCGGTCCCATGTCAAAGACGTACCAGGACATGTTAAGGGACTCCCAATATCAGACCAGCAGAGCCCCGGCCTATCGGCCTTCGCTTTCCTCGAGAATACTCCTTAAGGGATTGCAGGCATTTCAGCATCATGTGGCTAAAAAATACGGATTGGAATTGCCGGAAAGAGGCAAAGATATTGAAGATTCAATCACTGTTCTTCCTGAGGTTGCTTCAACCGGCGGCAAGGCGCCCTATCATTATGCTAACCCAGCCAATCCCCGTGATCTGATGATCAAGATACCGCCGGGGATAAGGGAAGGCCAGAAGATAAAATTAAAGGGCATGGGCAAGGAGGGAAGGCATGGCGGAGAGTCCGGCGATCTTTATCTCAAGGTGCAAGTTTATATCCCTTTGCTCAAGAAGATAAAAGAGTTTTTGGGATTCTGAGGAAAATAAAGGATTGATAGAAGGGATATGGCTCAATTTCTGAAGCCAGCTAAACTACCTACCCCTACCTCTATCTGACTATAATGTTTTCACTTACTAATGAGTGCATAAGTAAGGCATCATTATCGAAAAATCTCCCTCTACGAGTCGTAGACCTTACCCCTCTTTGCCAAAGAGTCCCGAATGCTTTCGGGATTTGGCAAAGGGAGGTGAGGAGGGATTTTTCAATCAATGTTTTCATACTTATGACCGTATTAGTAATTCATACGTGAGGCTTCCGCTTCGTTTCCAGCCTCATCAAGATTACCCGTGATCTGGCTTCAGAAATTGAGACATATCCCTTCTTTGACAAATTGGAAACATTTATTCCGGACAGATATGATGCACATATAATTTATTAGGTAATAGGGCAGGGATACGAGAAGCTGAAAAGATTTGATGCATTCATGAGTTCCAACAGCATATTATATAATCGTACAGCTGGTAAACAGTGTGACAATTGCTCAGAATATGAACTGATGATACAATTAGATACCGTGAATATACGGGTAGTTTTTTCATAGAGGAGGACCATACAGTGCTCAATAAGATTAATCCGACAGAGACAGCCGCCTGGAAAAAGCTTAAGAATCACCATACTACAATAAGAAAAAAAAACATGCGTGAGATGTTTCAGAAAGACCCCCGGAGGTTTTCTAAATTTTCTCTCACGTTTGAAGATATTACGGTAGATTATTCCAAGAATATCATGTCAGGCAAAACGCTCATCCTCCTTCTGGAACTCGCACGGGAGTGCGCTTTGCAGGATGCTATTGAGAAGATGTTCAGCGGTGATGTGATCAACGAGACCGAGGGGCGTGCCGTCCTTCATACTGCCCTCAGAAACCGTTCCAATACCCCTGTCTATGTTGAGGGAAACAATGTTATGCCCGAAGTAAATGCAGTCCTGGCACAGATGAAAAGTTTCAGTGACAGGGTGATAAGCGGCGAATGGCAGGGGTATACGGGTAAGGCTATCACCGATATCGTCAATATCGGTATCGGGGGTTCAGACCTCGGTCCTCTCATGGTAACGGAAGCGCTGCAGCCGTACAGAACCCCCCGGATTCGTGCCCATTTTGTCTCGAATGTTGATGGCACCCACATCACGGAGACTTTAAAAAGGGTATCACCAGAGACGACCCTTTTTTTAATCGCATCGAAAACATTCACCACACAGGAGACCATGACGAATGCCCATACTGCCAGGAAATGGTTTCTTAACGCTGCGCAGGACGAATCCTTCATAAGAAAACATTTTATAGCAATCTCCACCAATAGCCGGGAGGTGGAAAAATTCGGAATCGATCCCTCTCATATGTTCAGGTTCTGGGACTGGGTCGGCGGCAGGTATTCACTCTGGTCGGCGATCGGTTTGTCGATCGCGTGCACCATCGGATTTGAGAATTTTCTTGCCCTTCTCGATGGGGCTCATGCTATGGATATGCATTTCAGGCATACGCCATTCGAAAAAAACATCCCTGTTCTCCTCGCCTTGATCGGCATATGGTACACCAATTACTTTGGAACGGAAACAGAAGCTATTCTCCCCTACGATCAGTCAATGCACAGATTTCCGGCCTATTTCCAGCAGGGCAACATGGAAAGCAATGGAAAGTCTGTTGACAGGGCAGGGCAGGAAGTTTCCTATCAGACCGGTCCGATAATCTGGGGGGAGCCGGGAACCAACGGTCAGCATGCATTCTATCAGCTTATCCATCAGGGTACAAAGCTCATCCCATGCGATTTTATTGCGCCTATTGTCAGCCATAACCCTGTGGGCGATCATCACCCACTCTTGCTCTCCAACTTCTTTGCACAGACTGAAGCGCTTATGAAGGGGAAGACACAGGAAGAAGTTACCGCAGAACTTAAGGCGTCAGGGATGGATGATGAAAAGATAAGGTTGTATGCACCCTTCAGAGTCTTCCATGGAAACAGACCGACGAATTCGATTCTGTTCAGAAAGCTGACCCCAAGGACACTCGGAAGCCTCATTGCACTCTACGAGCATAAAATCTTTGTGCAGGGGATCATCTGGAATATTTTCAGTTTCGATCAATGGGGTGTCGAACTCGGCAAGCAGCTTGCGAAGAATATTCTCCCCGAGCTTATTGATGAACAAAAGGTAACGTCACACGATTCGTCGACAAACGGACTGATCAACAGATATAAACAACTAAAAAGTCTGTAACCAGGAGGGCAGCTATGCCTCTGCCAAAGAACAAGACTAAGATCGTATGCACCATTGGTCCTGCATCAGAGTCACCTGATGTGATGCGCAAGCTTATGGAAGCAGGAATGAATATAGCCCGGATTAATTTTTCACACGGAGACTTCAATACCCATAAACAGGTCATTCAGAACCTTCGTGCTGTAGCAAACGATACAGGCCGCCGTCTTACCATCATGGCAGACCTGTCCGGACCGAAGATGCGGATCGGCAAGCTGGCTACGGAACTGATCAAACTGAAGCCGGGCGAACCATTTATCCTCACCACCGGGGAAATAATTGGTGACAGCACCCGGGTTTCTGTATCGTTTAAAGGGCTTCCGCAAGCTGTGAAGCCAAGCGATACGCTCTATTTAAATGATGGATATATCCAACTTACCGTTATGAGTGTCGAGGGCATTGATGTCGTCTGTACTGTCAGGGTCGGCGGTGAACTGAGCTCACGCAAGGGGCTGAACCTTCCCGGTATTGATCTTGGCATAAAGGCCTTTACTGACCGGGACTACGAATGTTTAAAATTTGCGATGGAAAATGGTGTTGACGCTGTAAGCCAGTCTTTTGTAGAAAACGCTGAAGATATCCATGCAGTAAGGAAGGCATCGCAGTCTCTTGGATATCAGCCTTTTCTCATCGCCAAAATCGAGCGCTCGCGCGCACTCGACAGGATCGATGAAATCATTGAGGCTTCGGACGGAATTATGATCGCCCGGGGAGATCTCGGAGTAGAAGTCCCTATAGAGATGATCAGCGTGATTCAGAAGGACCTCATGCGGCGTGCCAATATGATGGCCAAACCGGTCATTACGGCAACGCAGATGCTCGAGTCAATGATAGCAAACCGGCGGCCTACCCGTGCAGAGGCTACTGATGTTGCAAACGCTATTCTAGACGGGACGGATTGTGTGATGCTTTCCGGAGAGTCTGCCATGGGCAGTTTCCCGGTTGAGTCAGTCGAGATGCTCTCGAAGATCGCCGGTGCAATAGAGCCATATCGTAAACCGATAAGTGCAAAGGAAATGCTCCATACCATTGCTATAAAGGATAAAGTCCCTCTTGCGAGACTGATTGACCTGAGTGTTGAGACGGTTCTTGAGTATGCTTCTCCGGCTGCGGTTTTTGTGCCGACCCGCAGTGGTGCAACCGCGCGAAGTATAGGCCGTTTCAGAATCCCTGTCTGGATCGTTGCAGTAAGTTCCAGGGATGCAACATGCCAGAATCTGCAGTTCTCCTATGGAGTCTATCCTCTGCATGAACCAGATCATCCGGAGAATTGGAAACATTACATAAAAGAGTGGATGCAACGTCATGAAATAGAAGGTGATTTTGTTGTTCTGACTGAGGGGCCTTCGTCAAAACATCCGAATGCCAATCACCGGATGGAAATCATCGATCTTAAGTCGTTGCAGATATAGTATTGCAATTCAGTCACGGTTCTTTTTACAATATATCAAAACAATGGGAGGTGTTTCTTATGTGTAAAAAATGTAACTGCGGTAAGGGCGGCAAGAAGAAATAAATTTAAAGAGAAGAGTGAGTCCGTTTACGGACTTACTCTTCTCCGGTGAGAAGACAATTCCCGCATTGTATTATTTTCTCTTATTCGTTTGCGGGATAAGCATATACTCTTTTTGTCATATTTCCCTCCGAATAATCTCTGTATTCGGGTTTGCGGTCCGTTTCAATCACCGTACCCGTATGGCAGCGGAATTCCCTCATAAGGACTGTTACTACGTTCTTGAAATGTTTCAGAGAATTTGATACTGTATCCTTAAATATTAAAATAATTAAATGATAAAATACTGAAAATGATTCCAAGGGAGGAATAGCATGTTAACATTGGAAGAATTAAAAAAAGACAGAGCTCTGATAAATTCTATTGATTGGGAAATGACGCCGGAACTGGCCGTAAGAGTTTATCTGGAGTGGGGAAATATATGGTCTCGGGGAGAAGAGAGAAGATACGTAACCCGCTCAACAAGTGAGTATTCAACTTATTTCGTCGTAAACTGCTGGGACAAGCCCTATTATATTTATCTGCTGAAAAGAAACCAGACAGAAGTTATTGAGATCGCAAAATTTGCATTACCGGAACTTTTTGAGAAATCAGTCTGTTTGCTTAGGGGTATGTATGCCCCTGAAGGGGAGTTGAAAGAATGGTTGAAAGAAGAATTGGGTGTAAGGCATTAGTTCCATAGAGTGGGAATATTACTGTTGCAATTGAGTTCTAAGCGGTAAGATGACTTTGAGCGTAGTTCCTTTTCCCGAAAGACCATTGATGCTCACTCTGCCTCCAAGCAGATGAACCCGTTCACGTATTCCGGTTAACCCATATGATTTGGCATTAGTAATCTGATCATACGTGATACCACGTCCGTTATCGCTCACTTCCAAAAATACATTCTCTGTTTCCTGCTTGAGCGTCACGTTAATTTCGGACGCATGGGCATGCCGTGTTATATTTGTAAGTGCCTCCTGAAAAATCCGGTAGATAGAGGTAGCAAGATTCTGATCAAGCATGATATCTTCAGAAAAATCCATTTTCAGATCGCAGTTGATGCTGGTTCTTTTCTGAAACTCACTTGCCTGCCATTCAATTGCGGCGGTAAGTCCAAGGTCATCAAGCAGCCCGGGGCGTAATTCCGCTGACTTCTGCTGCACTGTTTTCACCGCCATATCTATCAATTCCGACATGGATTCTATCTTTGTTAAATAATTTTTTTTATTTTTATTTTTGCTCTTTTGTATCTTGTTGTTTAACCAAAACAGATCTATTTTCAACGCAGTCAGCAACTGGCCAAGTTCATCATGAAAATCACGGGCAATATCCTTCCTTTCTTCTTCAATGGCAGACTGCAGGTGTGCTGAAAGATATCGCAGTTGTTCCCGTGAGCTTTTCAGTTCCGATTCAGCCCGTTTTCGTTCCGTAATATCTTCGTAGACTGCAACAATGCCGTTATCCTTGAGTTTTCTGCCTATCACCGAAGCGCTCATCATGCAGAGGATATCATTGCCGTTTTTATGCCGGTAGGGGAATTCCGACGAATATCTTTTCTGTTTCTCAATGACGGGATAACACATTCTTCCCATTTCTTTATATTCTTCATCGTTCCTGAAGAGAATTCTCGCGCTCTTGCCGATCAACTCTTCTGGTTTCCAGCCGAAGACTGCTTCAACCGACTGGTTTGCGAAAAAGATTCTCCTCTCATGCAGTCCTACAACAGCATGAGGAATAGCGCTTAAAATGGAGGATTTCAGCGTTTCCAGTCCCCTGCGCGCTTCTTCCGCTGATTTGCGGTCCGCCATTTCCCGGGATATGCTCTCAATTGTTTCATTGGTCACATTTTTGAGGGATTCCAGTAATTCAATCTGCGATCCTCCGGTTACCCTGGCGTTCAGGTCACCTCTTGAAACCCGGTGGAATACATCGAAAAGCTCTGCAATACATATTGCTATTTCATGAGATTGATCAACGATCTCTCCGATATTCTGCGCAGTAATATTAATCATATGCTTGAGTTTTACAATCAGCTCGATTTCGGATTTCTCCGGGATCCTTACTGTTGGGTCTCCTAAAGAAATTTTATTCAATGCCTCGAAGACCTCGGACAGGGTCATTGCAAGTTCCAAACTCATATTCTCCAACTCTCTGTCCCTGTCTTCTACAATCTTTTTGTATTCTTTCAATTGTTCGTTAAATACCTTGCAGGTCTGGAGCATCGCATCGGTATCCATATTTTTCTCGAATACTACACAGTCCATGCACATATCTATTTTTTCCATGAATTTCCCCTGGATTTCATTGCGGCAATGTGTACCGGTAAAAAGCCAGCATTTGATATCCTTTGCCAGAAAAGCCGGGCAGGTACTCTCGTTGCATTGAAAAACTTCCCAGCACTCTTTTGCAATACCTTCAAATCTGTTTAAAGTTTTTTCTATGTCAGAGCTCTTCATGCCTTGCTCCTTGTTTTTTTACTATTGGTTGAGGGTTCATAAACAATTTTTTATAACACTCTTGGTGTCTGTATCCGGATACGCCGTAGATAGCTTATAATTATATAATAGCATATGCTTAATTGAATTATTGCAATAAACTACCTTTGTTCTCTTGATAATAATATTCCTGAAACCATTCATGAGCAGTGTACTCAGGTATCGAAAAAAAATTTTATCACACCATCTGCTTGTCAGGAATATTGGTTATCAGGGTAGAGAAATGAAAAAAGGGGCCGGGTTTCATAGCCCCTTTGATAAAATGGTGCTGCTGAGGAGGGCAGATAAATAGGGGCCTGCATATGCAGGCCCCTGAAGAACTGTCAGTTATTCACTTATATGGTTTATTAAATCCGAAGTGGTTGTTACGTCAGCAACCGGTATACCAAGCCACAGGCTCATGGCTGCATTTTCGTCAGGTCCGCCCAGAAGCACTTCGACCTGAGGTCCGTCATTAGCGTCAGAAACATAGATCATCTTAAATCCAAGGTCATGGCCATGGCGTGTGGCAGTCGTAGAACAGTACTGGGTCATAAAGCCTGTGATAATTACCGTATCTATTTTTTTCAGTTTAAGAGCGGCTGCTACCGGAAGAGTGAATGAACTGTAAATGGATTTTTCTGCATAGTAGGTCGTATTATCCCGAATTGACTGAGGGACATCAAGCTCAGAAAAAATCAAATCTCTTCTCCATAAATTCCATGCTTTTGGAAAACCAAACGCTCCCAGTGGATCAAAATCGCAAAGCCTGCCGCAGTTGGAGCCATCAGCCTCATAAACATGTCTGATAAGGAATACCGGGATACCCGCATTCTTGCATGCAGTGGCAAGCTGTTCGATGTTGGTCATGGCAGATGAGTACTGATCGCAGTGTAAGGGGCTTTTTCCGTCTGCCAGTTCTGCAGGGTCGAGGGTGAGCGGTGCAGAGTATACCTTTTGCGGATCAATAATGAACAGCGCTGTTTTGGCCGGATCAACAGCATAGGGGAGTTCAGCAGGTAAGTATTTTACTAGGGGTCCCGGAGCAGCAGCTCCTGAAGGCCCGAATGGAGTGAGATTTATCCATGCAAATACACTAAACGGAACCATCAATACCATCAGCATTACAGCTATGAATACTTTGCCTCTCATTGTCTTTTCCTCCTTTAAAGAATTTAAAGTTTGTTTTGATGCTCGTAACCTCTCCTAATAGTATTCCTGTAAAATTTTGAAATGTTCCTGTTTCCACCTCCTTTTCAATTATTTTCTCATCGTGTGCTTCTATTCTTCGTCAATAGCTATTGTCCATGATTTGAATGTAAACTCTTTCCCATTGCAAGTAAATACGACAAAAGTATGATTCTGATGTCTGACGGAAAAAATAAGACTTTAGTCTTAGCCGGCAAATTCAAAAAAGAAGATGCTTTTTCTTGACAGAAAAAAATGTATGGTTTAATCTGGACAATCGATTCAAGAGAAATGCACTGCGGTTATTCTATAAACGCAGAGGTAAATTTCGGAAGGAGTAAAAATGGCGGGAAAGAAAAAGGTAAAAAAGGGTGACAGCGTAAGGGTGCACTATACCTGTATGTTGTCAAACGGCACCATGATTGACAGTTCTCTCGATAAAGAACCTCTTGAGTTTAAGATAGGAGAAAGAGAAGTGATTGCAGGTCTTGAAAAGGCAGTCACAGGCATGAGAGCCGGCGAAAGAAAAACTACGAAAGTGCCTGCCGGTCTGGCATATGGTCCATATCATGATGAATGGGTTCTGGAAATCCCCAAGGATAAGTTGCCGGTAGATATGAAAGCAGAAGTAGGGCTCAGGGTCGAACTCCCGGGAGAGGGAGGCAAGTCTTTCACCGCTGCCATACATCGTATTTCTTCCTCTTCTGTTACTTTAGATTTTAATCATCCTCTGGCAGGTCGGGAACTGATTTTCGAAATTACGCTTCTGGAGATTCAGCCTCCTAAGGGCAAATAGCTGCTAAGATCCTGAGTCAAAGTTTTTTTAGGAAGAATGATTGCTATAATCTTTTCATAATCTCTTCATTATTCCTTCATATTTTTGTATTACTCTATAATCAAGTTGTAAGGTTACCCTCAAGCAACTGATTACCCCTTCAGTTGCCTTTCTCTACAATACTGCGGGCAGCCAGACCCCTCCTTAGGCTGCCCGCACATCTCTTTTACATAAAATAATCAACTTGTTATCAGAATGTTCCATTAAAGTTCTGACCCGTTATATTAGAGCTACTGATTGTTACCGTCCTGCTGACGACTGCATATTTCTGGACGTCATCAGGGGCAATTCCCCTTACTGCGCTGTCCTGTAAAAGATTGTTTTACTGAGAGGGGGTTCCCTGTTAATTTTATGTTAATTTAAATTAATACTTTAAAATTGCATAATAAATTGATATGAATTAATATAATACTGTGAAATATATTACCCGTCAGATTGAGCCTGTAGTGAAACGGCTTCTTAATTCATTCCCGAGTCTGGCGCTCACTGGACCAAGACAGTCCGGCAAGTCCACGCTTTTGGTCAATATTCTGAAAAATTATCGTTACGTCACTTTTGATGATCCGTTAACAAGACAGCAGGCTATTTCTGATCCGCAGTTTTTTCTTGATTCCATCGGGGAGAAAGCGATTCTTGATGAAATTCAGTATGCCCCGCAGATTCTTTCCTATATAAAAATATGGATAGACAGGCACAGGGACAGAAAGGGATCGTTTGTTTTTACAGGGTCTCAGCAGTTTACGATGATAAAAAATCTGGGTGATACTTTGGCCGGAAGGATAGGTCTTCTGGAACTGCTTCCCTTGTCATCCATTGAGAAGAAAAAACATAGTAAATTAAAAAGCACTCTGGATTATTTTATTCATGCCGCATTAACAGGGTCATATCCCGAAATTGTTGTCGATAAAACTGTTCATATCCTTTCATGGTACGGCGCTTATATTCAGACCTATCTTGAGAGGGATATAAGGAGCATGTACAATGTCGGGAGCCTGCGCGATTTTCAGCGTTTTTTGCAGCTCCTCGCAGGGCGCTGCAGCCAGGCCCTCAACATGTCGCAGTTATCGAACGATCTGGGGGTGAGTGTCCCGACTGTAAAAAGTTGGTTATCAATTCTTGAAGCAGGAAGGATTATCTGGTTGCTCCAGCCTTATTATTCCAATCTCGGCAAACGCCTGATTAAATCTCCTAAAATCTATTTTACCGATATCGGCATAGTCTGTTATCTCACAGGGATAAAAGACAAAGACCATCTCCTTCAGGGACCTATGGCAGGAGCGCTTTTTGAAAACTTCTGTATTCAGGAGACCATAAAACTATTTTTCAACTGCGGAATAAGGCCGCGGATTTATTACGCAAGAACCAGCAACAATCTTGAGATTGATCTGTTTATTGAAATAGCTGCCGATAGTATTATTCCTGTAGAGATAAAGCTTAACAAAACGCCGGGCCTTTCAATGGGCGCCGCTATTTCACGATTTAGAAAACTGTTTCCTTCCATTAACATTGAAGATGGAATAATTCTGTCATTAACCGAAAAAAATATTTCTTTGACCAGAGACCTGCGTGCCCTTACTTTTGAAACGTATCTGAAGGAGTTAGCTGAAAAAATTGCTGATTCCGCTATATAGGTCTGCTTATCCGGTTAAACCGATATAAGATTTCTCCAAATTATTAAAAGCCTCATAATAAATGGAATCTGAATCAATATGAATTATATTACGATCGTAACTGGTGTGTATGTCCATACTCTGATTTGATGCATGGACATTCAGCAGGATTTGTTCTACTATTATTACCATGCAGGATCAGGAGGCGGGGGAGTTTTACCGGAGAGGGCTGGAGGCGCTTGAGCAGGATCAGACAGTCGCTGCCCTTTCCTGGTTTGAGAAGGCAATTGCAAAGGAAAGGTCGCCTTCTTCTCTTTCCTTTTTTGCTTACTGCATTGCACAACAACGGGGACAATACAAAAAGGCCATCTCACTATGTCTGGAGGCGATGCAAAAGGAGCCCAACAATTCACTCCATTACCTCAATCTTGGAAAAGTCTATCTGTTGGACCGGAACAGATCAGAGGCGATAAAGGCCTTCCGGGAAGGGATGCATCATGAGTCCAATGCGCAGATTATTCAGGAACTGGAAAGACTCGGGTTGAGAAACCCGCCGGTTATCCCTTTTCTGAAAAGAAACAATCTGCTGAACAAATATCTTGGGATCATGCTGAGTCGATTAAAACTGCGGTAAAATCATCGCTGTCGAAAATATTCGGGCGTAGGGATACAGCTCAATTTCCGAATCAAAATCACGGGTAATCCCGAATAGGCTCTGCCTTTCGGGAACGAAGACGAAGCGGAGGTCTCATCTTTCAATAGTTAAGGAACATTGAAGTCAGAAAAAGTTTAGAACAAAAACAGAGGGAGTTTAGTTTGATTCGGAAATTGAGCTGTATCCCTATGTTTCTTGCAGATTGAAATGGACTATGTCCGGAGGCGCAAATATTTGACGTTTACCGTCACTACATTTTAATATATCTCCTATGCTTTCACCGGAAAAACAACTTGAGATAATAAAAAGAGGGGCCGTCGAGATTATTATCGAAGAAGAGCTCCTGAAGAAACTCGAAAAATCGTGTGCTGAAAACAGGCCTCTCATCATTAAGACCGGGTTTGATCCCACTGCGCCTGACATCCATCTCGGACATACGGTGCTTCTGGAAAAGATGCGACAGTTTCAGGAACTGGGGCATCTGGTGGTGTTCCTCATCGGGGATTTCACCGGCATGATTGGTGATCCTACCGGAAGATCTGAAACGAGAAAACCACTGACAAGAGAAGATGTCCTGAAAAATGCAGAAACCTATAAGAAACAAGTGTTTAAAATACTGGATCCTGAAAAGACAAGGGTTGCCTTTAACAGTGAATGGCTCGGTCAGATGGGCGTCATGGATTTTCTCAAACTCGGAGCGATGCAGACTGTTGCCCGCATGATGGAGCGGGAGGATTTCAGAAAGAGGTATGAAAGTCAGCAGGATATAACAATTCTTGAATTCTATTATCCTCTCTTTCAGGGATACGATTCGGTCTATCTGAAATCCGATGTCGAGCTAGGGGGAACAGACCAGAAATTCAATATACTGATGGGAAGGACCCTGCAGAGGAAGATGGGCGTTCCGGAACAGTCGGTTGTGCTGATGCCTCTTCTTGAAGGCCTTGACGGCGTCAATAAGATGTCAAAGAGCCTCGGAAACTACATAGGAATTGATGAGTCCCCTCAGGATATGTTTGGGAAAATCATGTCCATCAGCGATGAACTTATGCTCAGATACTATGAACTCCTGAGCCATATATCTCTGGACGAACTCAATACATTGAAAAATGGATTGAAGAACGGTTCTTTTCATCCGAAAAAGGCTAAGGAAAATCTTGCAACCGAGATAGTGGAACGCTACTGGGGCCGTGAGCAGGCAGCGAAAGCAAAGGAAGAATTCGAGCAGATCTTTAAACAGAAAGGGCTTCCGGACGAGATCCCATTTAAAAATATTGCGTCGTCTGAGAGCTGGCTTCCTCAGGTTATGAAAGACACCGGACTCGCAAAAAGCACCAGCGAGGCGCTACGGCTTATCAGGCAGGGTGCGGTGAAAATTAATGAACAAACAGCTTCCGACCCGGATGCAAGGTTAGGGCAGGGTGAGCATATTTTGAAAGTAGGGAAACGCCGGTTCTATAAGGTCATCGTGACATGAGATGTTTCTTCGCGAGCTCGATAAGTCCATAGATTTTCAGGTCTACGCAATTCCCCTCAGCCTGCAAATCTGCTAATTTTTGATCCAGTTTTTCCAGCGGCACTTGTATGAGTTCGATATCCTCTCCATCATCACGCTCGCCGATCCCTTTATATTCAAGATTCCTTGCGAGATATGCCGTAAGTATTTCTCCAGACGCCCCTGATGACATCGGCCCTTCGGTAAGAAAAATCAGTTCTCCAGCGCTATATCCTGTCTCTTCGAGTAATTCTCTTTTCGCTGCCTTTTCAAGGGTATCCCCTTTGTCATTCAATCCGGCTGGAAATTCGATCACATAGGCATTGGTCGGAGGCCTGAATTGTTTCGTCAGGATTATTTCCCGGTCATCAGTGACAGGTACAATTACCACAATACCTTTGCAATTTACCCTTTCAAAGGATTCCCACTGCCTTTCCACGCCGTGTGCGTCAATGTAGGTGATGAGCATGAAACGGAGGAATTTTCCTTCAAGGAGGGTTTTCTTTTCTTTGATGGACGAGGCGCCTTTTTTCACTCAGACTCTTTATAGATTGGGATTGAAACACGGAAGGTTGTTGAATTCTCATCGGGAAAGACTTCCAGCTTTCCATGAATGGCCTGAATAAACCGGTAGATGATGTTGAGTCCCCGTCCTTTTACTTCACCGCTCCTGATTTGTGTTATCTTTTCTTCAGGTATTCTTCCGGTATTCCTGATTTCAAAACATGCCATATCATTAGCGCGATAGCTTTTAATCGCAAGCTCCCCCCCTTGTTCTGGTATTGCTTTTGTTGCATTATCGAGGAGATTATCCAGGACCCGCTCGAATCCGAAGGGTGAACAGAATATGAATAATCCCGGTAGCAACTCCTCCTTTAAAAGTATAATATTCATCCTCTTTTGTTCCCTGATCGCCTCCTCATTGATCCTGAAACGGTTTTTCAGAATCTCCGTAAGATCGATAACCCGCTCGCGTCCTTCTATATTCGGATAGATAGCAAGCTCCTGCATTCTCGTGGTTTCCTGAGAGATGATGTCAAGATATTCAGCGATCCGGTCTTTGACGTTGTTCAGATCCTCTGTCTGAAGGAGCTTTCTGGCCCTTTTCGCAAATCCGGCAATGGCGATCCCGGGGTTTTTGAAATCATGGAGAACGTCGTCGAGTTTTTCGATCCTGAGGGCTTTCATAATTTCCTTCCCGAAAAAGTTGAGGAGTTCGATCTCATGGTCGGTGAATTCACGGCGGCGGTCTCTGTTATAGAAGACGAGGAAATAATTGATCTCATCTTTTGCCCTGAGCGGTATCAAAAGAACCGAATTTACCCCGTATCTGGCTGCATACCGCTTTAATTCTTCATTGGATAATCTACTTTTCAGGGGGTCTTTGATAAAGATATACGATATAGTGATCCGTTCAAATTCATAATCATTCTGCTGTTCTGACTGATTGATCAGTACGTCGAAGTAGGGGTGATCTTTCACTGAGAACCTGCAGGTCGGATCGTGGGTATCCTGGCCTGCAGGATATTCCAGTTCTGTCTGGACATATTGTCTGTCCGGTGTGACGGAAAAGAGGGTGCAGCTCTGAATCTGAATGATATTCACCAGTTCAGGCATCATCATCCGGAAGACGTCCCGCATCTTGATTCCTTCACGATGGCTCAGCTTAATAAAGATATTTTCAACGATCTTTTCTTTCTGGATGTTCAGTTTCTGGAGATCGAGGATGCGTTTCTTTGCGATTACGTAGCTTAACCTCCTGGCCAGAAGCTCTGCGTTTGCCACCTCGAGGGGATCGAACTCCTTATCTTTTTCTTTATAGTAAAGCTGTATCGTCCCCTGAATGACTCCTTCGTTCGTAAGGAATCCGGGGATATGTATCGGTATTGCCATAAGTGAGTTGAACCCGTGCTCTGTGACGATGTCTTTGTTCTCATAATCCGGCTCAAGGAGAATATTCGGCACAAGAAAACTCTTGCCGCTCCTGATGACTTTTCCGGCAACTGATTTTTCGAGTGGAATGCTGTTCTGCCTTTTCTTCTCTGCATACTGAAAGGACCCGAAAGCGACAAGTTTTCCTGTCTCAGGATTGAAAATCCGGATTGATGCAGCTGCTGCCTTGAGAAAATGGACTATTTTTTCGGCTGCCGCTTCGATTATCTCTTTCCATTCGAGGGAGGGACTGATGCTGATAACATCTTCGACCATTCTTACCAGATGTTCCATCTCCTTCGACAAGCAGTTTTTTCTCAGAAAGACAGCAAGGTCTTCAATCTCCTGTTCGGACAAATTACATTTGCCCAGAATGTCACTGGCTTTGAGATGTTGCAATAAAATATCGTTCATGTCGGCGCTTTCGGTTTTTACAGGTAAGCTGCTCTATAACTAATGATAGCAAAGGGGAAAGAGGTGGTCAACCTTTCACTATATTTCTAACCTACATTATTCATATATTTTTTGATGAAGCAGAACAGATGCAGTATCAACGCGGTTTTATCCCGATTTTCGGGATACCTCGGAGTCCCGCTTTCGGGACGAGAATGAGCGATGATACTGCATCTGTTCTGCTATTCCACACTTCATGAATGATAATATGGGCTAAATAGAATGGATTATGCAGCAAGCGGTTTCTTTTTCGCTGTAGCGGCAAAAACTGCGGCAGCATTGAATGTGCCGTCGATTGCCTGTACCGGACATCGTGCGGTACAGATGCCGCACCCGATACATTTCTCCCGGTCAATGGTATGCAGTTGGTTCAGTTCGCCGGAAGGCGCATTCACCGGACATACTTTTGAGCAAATCTGGCAACCCGTGCAATGGTCTTTTATAGAGGCTTTCGACCTTTGAGGGATAAAATCTCTTATTGCTTTTGTCGGACACTTGGCGACGCAAAGGCCACATACTCTGCATCTGTCAAGGTTGATTTTCGAAAGATTATTCTCTATGGAAGGAGCATCAAAGGGACAGACTTTTACACAGATGCCGCATGCAATACAACCTGTCTCGCAATTATTTCTGGTATCTGCACCCTTGTCCTTGGAGTGACAGGAAACGAGCACCTGTTTTGATGCGGGAAGGACCTCAATGATTTTTGTCGGACATGCTGCTTCGCATTTTCTGCAACCGGTGCATTTTTTAATGTCGATATAAGGGAGATGATCTCCCGTCATGGTAATCGCCCCGAAAGGACAAACTCTTGAACAGGTACCGTAGCCGACACAGCCATACCTGCACGCCTTATCCCCGCCTCCTGCAAGGATTGCGGCCCTGCAGTCCTGGACTCCTTCATAAGCGAACTTTTTCCGGGATTTGTTCCATCCTCCCTGACACATGACCCGGGCAAAAATGGGTTCCTTGAATTCGGCTTTTTTCCCGGTTATCCGGGCGACTGCTTCGGCAGTTCTCCCACCGCCGGGAGTACAGAGTGTCGGGGGAACATCAGGATTGCCTACCACTGCTTCAGCATATTGTTCACAACCGGCATACCCGCATGCTCCGCAATGGGCATGTGCGAGGACGTCAGTCACCTGTTCTACCCGGGGATCGATCTTTACGGAGAATTTCTTTGCTGCAAAAGCGAGCCCGAGTCCGAAGATAGTGGCAATGCCCGTAAGAAAAAGAAGGGTGAATTTCAGTAAAGGCATGAAATCTACCTGTTCGCGCGCCTCAACTCCTCCCCCAACACCGGCATAGGGAACAAGAAAATGGAAAATATCGGATAACTGCATTATCCCGAGGACGTCTGACAATGTAGAATGCATGTCAACCATAGTTAACTCTGGCTCCCGGAGCACATCATAGTTTAATTAATCCTGAAAATCCGGTGAAAGCAAGGGCAATCAGCCCTGTCACGATAAATGCGATCGGCAACCCTTTAAACGGTCCGGGGACATCGGCGAGTTCAAGTTTTTCCCTTATGCTTGCCATGATAATAAGTGCCAGTGCGAACCCGATACCGGAGCCGAAGGCAAAGGCAAGGCTTTCTAAAAAAGAATAGTGTTCACCGGCATTAAGCAGTGGAACTGCAAGAATAATGCAATTTGTTGATATAAGAGCGAGGTATATTCCGAGTTTATGATAGAGGCTGGGTGAGATCTTCCGCATGATGGTATCGGAGGCCTGTACGAAACCGGCAACAATGCCGAT
>WSSedA1B3DRAFT_1000173_pt1 | contig 18269 bp, 17 predicted proteins | sample WetSurSiteA1Bulk_FD_9468 | JGI IMG/M metagenome (IMG submission 9468)
GTTAACAAATCAAGATGTTTCAACCAGATGACTTTATTCACTCCTTTTTGTTTTTTTTATTGTCTCTTAATACTTGATATATCTTATCCAATCAATCTTAGCCAAAAACCTTCTTTTGTAAAAATTCATACAAAGCTCACGCACTTGTCTCGTCAAACTTCAATACAACAGGAATATTAGATAAATTCTATTATTAATTTTTTTTATACCAATTATTCCTTTAATTATATATTACTGACGGTGTTCAATTCGAATCCCTCTCCCTCCGCCAGAACCCAACAAAAAAGCTGGTGGATTTTCCCACCAGCTCAATAGAAACATTATCGCTACTTATTGTAAAACGATTGATAGCCTCAATAATTGATCAAGAATCGGACTATTGTGGCTTTTTCAGATCGTCAACCTTCTTCGACAGTGCATTGATTTTTTGGCCCAGAGCATCGACATCAGCTTTGGTGGGAATGTTCATACGGCTTAAAACTCCTTCGACATTCTTGCTGATTTCACCACTGACATCGGCGGTTTTCGTCTTGCGCTTTTCCTTCATCTCACCGAGAATTCTTTTTCCGTCTTTTTCGGCCAGCTCGCCACGTTCCACCAGCTTGTTTACCAGCGCTTCGACCTCTTCCTGAGCAATCGCTGCCGCTCCAATGGCTGCCAGGAACAAACGGTGTAGCATTTCAGACATTTGAGGCTGATTCTTATCTTTTACTTCCCCAACAACTTCTTCTTTCGGTTTTGTAGGCATATTATTCCTCCGGTTTATTGAATGTGGATTGGTTTGATTGTTATATATTCATGACGCACTGCGTCGTAAAAAGTATAGCACTTTGAACGTCAGGAGTCAAGGGTATCTACTACAACGGCAGCTTGAAGGGCTTTGTATTCCTCCATAAACAGCTCCATAAACTTCTCCGGGTCTGGCATCACCCCTGCATCGACGTTCAATCCGACTATGAGCTGTTCGTTATAACTTAAGAAACTCAATCCAATACCGATACGACCCGTTTGAGGTACCCAGCCAATGATAGACTGGATGGGCGCCTCTGCCATGATAAGCTCACGACGCGTCCCTGGAACGTTTGTGGCAACGATCGTTCCTTTGGTATCCAGGAACCTGGTTGCCAGTTGCTCAACCCAACCTGGCAGCATACCCAGGAGGTTCAATATGAGATAGGTCGCAGCATATTCGGCTGATGCTTTCAAGAAGTCCATCCCATGCTTGACCCCATCAATGCGCTCCAGTGGTGTTTCACGACCCATAGGCAGATCAAGGAATACAAGACCAAATTTATTACCAAGCTCGTCATCAAAGGAGCGTCCACGCATATTAACGAGGATAAACGCACGTATGTCAGGTTTTCGATCGTCATTGTGCATATCCAGATAGCGGTGAATTGCACCGGTGGTAACAGCCATCAGGATATCATTCACGGTGGCTTTGTTACTCCTGGCAATCTTTTTCAATTCTGGCACGCTGAAAGGCTCAGACCAAGATACCTTTTTTACTTTGCCAAGAGGGCCTTTCAGTCGAGTGGGTGGGTCAGGGTGGCGAAATATGATGCGCACGATTGCGGCGATCATATCGATTGGGGTAGGAGCCTTAATTGATGCATTCGGGCCGGGTTGCGCTTGAGAGCTGGTTGGTTGGATGACACCCTGGTCATATGCTTGTTCTGCAGGTGTGTCAAGCGATATTTTGGTCATCTGCAATAGTACCTGCAAAAGAGAAATGCCATCTGCGATACAGTGGTGTATGCGGATCATAAGAATGCTGCCTTCAGGGTGATTGTCAACCAGAGTCATTTTCCATAATGGGTGAGCAAAATCCAGAGGCGTATTGATCTGCCTGTTCACTAATTCATGCACTGCAATTTCATCGGCAGGAAGTGGGAGAGCCCACGGTCCACATGATTTTCCACCCGAAAAGAAGGGTCATCGTCCCAGTATGGCCGGGTAAATCTCTTTGCTGGTAGGATAATACGTTGCCGTAGCCGGCGATAACGTTTGGTGATACCATCCAGGTCTGTAATCAAACGGTCATAATTGAGCTGCCCATTAAATCTAACGGCAACGGTAATCATCATCGGGTTGGTTGGATCATCCATGCGAAGCCAGGCGAGATCCACGTTATTTAGTTTAATTTTTGCCATTTTGTAATAACTCCACCAGTAAAATAATTTATCCTGCATCCTTCATTGGAAAATTATTAAATCATGGTTATATCCCATCACTCGGTATTTATCCGCGAATAGACGTTTTAAGGGCGAATTGCAAGGAGGAATGCCAACAGAAATAAACCTGCCCAAACAAACCATGGACCATTATATGCCAAAATAAAGGCTCCTGCCAGCAGCAAGAAACCTGCCAACAACGTGCCACGCACACCATTCAATGGACCGGTGGGAGGTCGCTTAAGATTATTCTCTAGAACAGTCATCCCCTCCGTTAGAATCAATGGGCTTTTCCGCAACACATCCACCATTTCAGGCAGAACTAAGGCACTCTCACGTATTAAATTCAAGGGATTAAATTCGTTCAACAAAATAGATTGAACATGTTTACGGGCTGCAAAGGGGATATTTATATCAGGGTCAAAGATATAGCCTACCCCTTCAATGGTTACCAGGGCTTTAACCATGAGGATAATTTCCCCTGGATATTGGATTTGATAATGGCCAGCCATCAGCACAGATTGTAGAATTACCTGGGCAAGAGAAAAATCTTTTATATTGGGCGTCATCAGCCAGCGTGTATACATATCGGAAGCTGCCCGGCGGAAACCTTCAATATCTGCTCCTTTCCCAGGTAAGGTTAGCGATGTGAGATAGCGGGCGGCACTCTCCGGATCGCGGGTAACCAGCGAGTAAAAATAGTAGAACATGCGCTTGCGCATATCGCGATTGAACCTGCCTACCATTCCCAGATCGATAAAGCCAACACTAATTTCGCCAGTGCGTGGCTTTTTGAAAATCAGTAAATTCGCTGGATGCAAATCTGCATGGAAAAACCCATCGCGGTAAATCATCCTAACGATTGCACCTACGCCCAGATCGATTGCCCTCCGGCGCTGTTCAAGGGTCAGCTTTTTTAAGGCTTCTTCATCAGGCTTGATCCCGTTAAAGTATTCCATGCAGAGCACATCATGGGAGCTGTACTTTCTATAAATGCGAGGAAAACGCACCTCTGGTTCGTCCTTAAAGTATGCGGAAAATGTTTCTGCATTATCAGCCTCGATGCGCAGGTCAACTTCACGCAGTGTGTAGGTGCTGAATTCGTTGATGATCCGGGCTGGCTGGTAACGGGCCAAGAAGATTTGAAGGAACCTTCCAAAAAACCGCAGAAGCCGTGTATCGGTTTCAATCAGTGTACGGACACCAGGTTTGAGAACCTTGATCACAACTTTTTCATTGGAGATCAACCTCGCCCGATGGGTTTGCGCCAGAGAGGCTGACCCCAATGGGACAGGATCGATCCAACGATACATGGTATTAAGCGGAAGGTTGAGGCTTTCAACGATAAGTTCTTTAAACCGCTCGTATGAGACAGCCGGGAGCTTATCGAGAAGATTCTTTAGCTCATCGGTAATGGTTTTTGGGAGCAAATCCTCGCGCAAGCTGAGGATTTGACCGAGCTTGATGTAAGTTGGTCCAAGCTTTTGCAACCGCAACCTGAATTGAAGGGAGAATGGCAGGTTTACAATACTTTTATCCAGAAAAGGCCAGGTTAGGGCAAGAAAAAAACGCAGCAGTAACATCCCGACAGTGCGATGCTTTCCAAGCGCTTTTTTCTGCCTGACAAAATCCATACCCCCTCCCAGAGTCAGGCCTAAAAGATGACCAAATGTCTCAAAGAAGCGAGCTACCAGCCCTGGTGGACGCCTTTCCTGATATGCTTCAAACCCGGTTTCCATGGAGGTGATTATTTACGCAGATTTTTTGGAATGTACAGCACCTGAGTACCTGCAATTTTATCGTGCCAGCCCTGACGTTTTGAGTCCCACAAGACCCAGAAAAATCCGAGGAAGAGGGGGATCGCTGAAATCCAATAAGAGAAAAAGCGCAGGAGAGACCTGCCAAAGGAAAGTTTGGTGCCATTCTTGCGTACAACTTTTAGACCCAGCAAAGCCTTTCCGGGAGTGAATCCGACCAGGGTCCAAAAGAATGTGTAATACCCGATCACAAGCAGGGTGAGTAATACAGCCCCAGATCCTATCTGAAAGGTGGAGCTTTCCAGCAGTGTTTTTACATAAGACACCAGCCCAGTGAGCCTGAAAAATCTGAGCAATGTTTGGATAAGGGCTGTGCCAACCAATTGCACAACGCTTAGGATAATTAGATCAATGACAAACGCCATTGATCTACTGAAAAAGCCTGCCGGGTGACTTATGCGAACGAATGGCGCATGTTTTCCTGAATCTGCTGTTTGAGATGTTGTAAGTGCCATTTTCCCTACTCCCCACCTGCCTGATCGCTCGATGGTGTGGCTGATTGTTGCGGAACGCGTTTATGGAAAATAGATCGTAGTTTTTGGTCAACGAGAGAATCAACGTTTGAACTTTGATCGCGAAACTCGTCGACTACACCACCAGCCACACCGATCCCCGCTTCCTCAATTAATTCCTGGACCTCTGTTTTCAGGATGATGTATTCCAGGATTTCGTTCACCAAGTCATCAATCGTCTGTTGTTGGAGGATGAGGCGGCTATTTTGTTCTTCGATCCGACCTTTCATGATCAGGCGATCAATCACTTTTTCACCCCGGGCAGCTGCACTATCATATTGTCCCTTCACGGGGCTGAAAACCCAGCTGTCTGTAATTGGAGTGAGCATCCTGGAAACAAGTCCATATATTTTAGATGAAACTTGCTCTATGGTCCCCAGGCTGCGCTGGAGTAATTCAGGGGTTTCAAACAAAACCCCAAGCAGTAGATATTTTAATTGATCACGAGCCGTTTCATTCGCATCAACAATGATAGTGTCAGGCTTGACAGATTCCTGCACCGCTTGTATCTGCCTGAGCCGTTTGGTATAAGCATCCTTGCCATTAATGGCGGAACCAACAACCAAACGCAGTGTCCCTTTAAGATCATTTACTTGTTGTGAAGTCAAGGTCAGGACCGAATTTTTATCTTCCAGTAGTGCAAGGCTGGGATCATTGCTCGAATAAGGGAAATCATCATCTTGGGGTTGCATGCGACCCTCCAATTAGCGTTGGAAAATAGATTGAGTATCGTTAATTATATTACAGTCGCTTGTGGAGAAGTGAAGTATTTTCATTCTCCTACTATCCCTCTTTTTACCACAGTGACATTCCGTACTCATAACATCACCCAAACATTCGTTGAAATCTGTTAAAGTATCGAAAAAAATTAAAGGGATTGCTGGTTGCTTTTGCACACAGGGTATGTTAAAGCACACAATTATTATAATTGAAAGTTTGCTAGCCAGCGGCTGGTCTTCCGCGGAATACCCTTCACGTTTGCTATTCTTTTTTTCTTCTCTAGATATCTCTTGCTCGAAAATCCCATGGACAACATATCGAAAATAATATAGCCCAAAGAACACCCGTGAACTGTTCTCAGGGAAAAAGGTGGCATCAAGTGCCCGTACCGATCAAAATATTACAATTTTCAAGTTATACTGTGCAAACATTATTAACCTTGAGGCGGGTCGAACTATTCAAACATCAGGCAGAACGCTGGCGGAAAGCCCGTATAATCAAAACAATGCCTCCAACAACGCCAAACACCGCTGAAGTCCATAGCATAGCCAGTCCCATCCCGGAAACATAATAGTTAAGAGTCAGGGCTAAACCAAAAACAATCCCCAGTACGCCTAGGATGGCGTCCTCCCAACCCCCACCTTTAAAAGCCATGATCAACAGGATGATGCCGTACATCAATCCCCAGGCGCCCAACGCCAGGACGAAAATTTTTGGTAAAGCAATAGCCGTAGCCGCAGGATACATCACAATATATAGTCCAGCTGCGATGCTGATGATGCCAAGGAATAACCTCCAGCCCCACATGGAACGGTCAGCGAATATTGCAAGAATATTAAAAATTCCCTCAACGATCCAGTAGATTCCCAGGATCACGATCAGTATCAGGTATGCCTCCACCTTAGTTTTGGCAGGTGCCCAAAGCAGGATGCCGCCCACAATTACCGCAGTGACGCCGCTGATCAACGTCTGCCACCATGGGCGTTGATTGCTTGGTGCTCGCATCACAGAGGGTGAATTCATAATAGTTGCCATATTCTTCTCCTATGCGTTTCAAACCAACTTCAAGAGGTGTGCATCAAACGATGCACACCTCTTGTATTAAATATTTTTCCTGGTTAAAAACGGAGCTTAAGCAGATCGTTGGCGGAATGCCTGGACGATCATTGCAATACCACCGATGACACCTAATACTGCGGCAGTCCACAGCATAGCCAGCCCCATCCCGGGATCAGCATAGTTGACTGTGAGGGCGATACCAAAGATGATACCTAAGACACCCAGGATGCCCGCTCCCCAGCCACCGCCGCTGAAAGCCATGATGAGCAGAATCACACCGTACATCAGTCCCCAGATACCCATCACAAGTACGAAGATCTTAGGAAGGGCAACCGCCGACACGATCGGGTACGACAAGATGTAAGTTCCAGCGGCGATGCTAACAATGCCCATGAACAGCTTCCAGCCCCACATGGAATGGTCAACAAAGATGGCCACGATATCGAAAATACCCTGGACCAGCCACCAGATTCCCAGGATTTGAACCAAAAGCATATATGTTTCAACCTTGTTTACGAACCCCCCCCAGAGCAAAATAGATCCAACGACCAAGGCTAGGACGCCGGTGATCAACGTCAACCACCATGGGCGTTGTTTAGTTTGTGCTGCTACTGCAGTTGTCATATTCTCATCTCCTTTTTAAATTATATTAATAATAACATATTATTTCAAGGCAGGACCTCCATTTTGAAAGAACATTCGCGGCTCCCCGCCTGTCTTCTCTAATGCTTATCCACCCGCGACCACATGCCCAATACGGGAAGGTATTGTTGATTCAGCGATGTTTCGCCACTCGATGCCTTCGCTGATCTTCCTAGGCCGATTATATTACCACCGCTCCCCTGAGTGTAGGTAAAGTTGAAGTTTTTACAACTTTCTTTAACAGCTGCGTGCTATTACTATTGAGTAATGATTGTTGCTATAACGATAGTATTTCATCTACTCAAAAGCGTTGGAGTAAATCGTCGTTATCTACCCAAAGGATTTGTGTTTGATACGCGATTTAACCAGCAAGTAATCAGCACTCGAGGGTAACTCTTCTTGCTTCGCTAACAATAAAACATGATCCAGTGAATGGAAAATAGGGGTGGGCAGGTCTCAAAATCAGCCCGTCCACCCCTAACTACACAAACGATTACAAAACCTTTGCGTAAATATTAAAGTTCGTTCCCGTCGCAATGACTGTATTGGTCGGGGTATTGCCCTAACTGAAATTACACAGGCTGAGCGGGAGGAGGGGTGTACCCAGGGATAGCATTCCGATTGTTATAGGCGGTATGGCCATAGTGAGCAAGGTCTAGGAAGACCGCCAGGATTAGCCAGAACCAGTCCCAACCATAGATTCCTCCCACACCCCAGCTCAGGATCAAATACATCAAGGTGGTAAAGGGAAGGAAGATGATTCCCAAGACGGCCCACCACCATTTATCGTTGAAGGTATTCATGAACTGGGTTGGACGAGCGATCCAGATGAAAATATCCGCCAAACGTGGGAACATTCCTGCAAAAAGAGCAAATAGACAAGGCATTTAATTTTCTCCTCAATATTTAAACAGATTTGTAGTTTTTATGTCAATTTATGTCGCTGAATAGCTGTAATCGTCTAATTATTTCTCAGCGAAATTATGAAAATGTATTCGATTTACTTATGCTATAAAAGTTTTCTCTTACGCTGGGTTTTGATCGCCAGAAACGAGGGGGTTATTCCACGTTAACTTTGACACCACCCATGAAGCCAGCCACAACATTGTATACCAACGCCACGACCAGCCCGGCTAAGGCACCACCGAGAGCCGCAAGAAGGGCTTTTAAAAACACCAGGCCAAAACCATACAGCGTATAGACGGTCAGGTTGCCCAGGTTCATATCAATGAACCACGATTGAGCACCGAAGATCCAACCCAGGAGCCAATAGTAAAAACCATAGACAAATGTCCAGAAAGCTGCCAGGACCGCACCATATAAAGCGAATGAACCAACATTAACGGACTTGATGGTCTTCATAAGAATAATTCTCCTTTTCTCATTGATAAATTAGATAAAAATGATGTGCTCTCGCCTCGGGAGAAATGTTTATGCGGAGAACCAAACCGCTTTCGATACCCGAGATGACATGCAGTTCATATTAATATTCTGTTGTGATTCTCATCCTCCTTTTTTATGGATATCAGATTGCCTCTTCCAGGATATCTTGAAGCGAATTTTACAGCACGATACGAGTTGACATGCTTCATCGATAACTCATATTAATGCTGATTGTAAACTCGTAATATTTAATAACACCAATATCAAATTCTAGTTGCTCTTTGCACATTCCTGATATGGAAAATGAAGCTATAAGGGATGCGATAACCTCATTCTGCGTATTCTATCGATTGAAAAAACTCGATAATCCACTTGATCTAATTTATATATGTCAAATCATCGGAAATGTTAATGACCTATAACCTGAAATTTCATCTAAATTTCTCAACCAGGTCATGTTTCAAAGCGATGATGGCTGCCTCGACCTGATTCCATACACATAACTATGGATGTATCTTATGACCACACAGAGAGTGTCAGTGCCATTGAAGCGCTACTTTTAGAGCACAGGATAATCCTTTCTTTATTATTCTTTCTCAGATGTCGACATTTTCTCCACCAGCTCATCATAGGAGACATCGGAAAGCCGTTCGTGGATCAACTGCCCCCCGCTCTCTGCAAGCCCCACTTGGAGAGTGTTGAACCAGCGATGCTCAGCAAGTAACACCAATGCTGATCCTCCAGGCAAGAGGTATTCATTGAGCTTCTGCATTTTATCCCTAGAAAAGCCCACTTCTATTTTATTCGCTGATTTTTTCCCGGCTGCTGCTCCCACAATCGCGCCAGCCACGAGGGCGACCGGTCCAATCGCCAATCCCGCCAGGCCACCCAAAGCAATCCCCAGGGTAACCTTTCGCTTGGTAGGTGCTTTTTTTTGCTCATGCACGTGGACATCACCTTTCACTTCTCGTTCAATGATCGTGGCATTCAATATTTCCATTGCATATTGCTTGCTTAAATCTTGGACTTTCTGGTAGGTATGTTTTGCCTGCTCTTTTCCATTAAACACCCACACCATAATCTCTAAATCGGTTGCTACCACTTCGTTCCAATCTCGCTTAACGGGGAGGGAAGGGAGCTGGCTAATCTTTTCTTTATTGATTGTCAGATGGATGGTCTGTTCCTCGATACGGTCAATCAGAGATACCTGAATGGTGATTTCCTTTTTCCCCCAGCCATGACCTTTCATCAAGGTAAAATGGGTAATTTGCCCCAAGGAAGAATCAATGAGCAACTCTCCCACCTGACCAACATTGCCATCCAGTGCCTCCACATACATACCTCGTTTGATGGCAACTTCACCTTCAGGAACAAGCTGATCCTGTACAGTGAAATAACCCATCTCAGGTGTCATCGCAGCATCGGAGTATGTGGTCATATAAGGAGGGCTATAAGCATAACCATCTGGGCCATGTTCAGTCTCCAGGTAATGCGTGCGTGTAAAAGGATCCATTTTTGAGAGATCTTCAGCTGTGCAGCTGAGGTAAACTGCATCATGGGTGGTTTTGGTCACCCGGTCAATTGGAACAAGCACTTCCTCGCCATGGAATATGGATTTTTCTACCATGGCAATATGTGTAAGACTACGAGATTTTGGATCGACAATAACGGCGGTTAATGTGCCCTCTGAGCCATCCGTACAATATACTTTCGATCCAATATTAATACTACTGATCATTGTAAACTCCTTTTCTTGAGCTTAATAAAAACAGGATTGCTGAAAATTATAATTTTACATGGAATAACCATTTCATCAAATTATATTCCGGTACCAAGCCACGAATAAGCCGGAGTTTTTCACGAATATCTATGGGGCACTATTGGGATATCCCGGGATAGATTTTCGCTTAAAAACGCTGCCGGAATATACAGCGATGTCGATTACCAAACCAAGGCCAACCCACACCCAATCAAATCCTGCAATTCCATTTGGTCCAGCAAAGATGGTCCACATAATGGTGGTCCAGGGCAGGAAAATCACGCCTAATATTGGCCAGATCAGCGATTTAAATGCATAATCAAATAGAGATCGGCCTACAGGAAACAACCAGAAGATTACTAAACCGATCCGTGGGCCAAAAAGCAACAATCCTAAGGGTAAGCAACACATTTTTTCCTCCTTGCGTTTGAATTATGAGATTAATACTCAGCACAGGCTGAACCTACTCACTTCATAAGAAATCCGTAAATCGTCTCAAGTTATCAAGCGTTCGTATTAATCATGCATTGGGTCATCTTAATGAAATATGACCGAAGTAAGATAAAGCTTGATGTAAAATGCGTTTTGTAAATCGAGGCCGCCGAGAACGGTAATTCTTTCCATGCTCGATCGACCTCGATAGTTCTCAGAAATTACCTGGGCATTGACGTCAGTTCCCGGCTTAATAATAAATCAAGCTGCCCTGCGGAGAGATTAACTCAAGGGAATCTCCCTGTGATTGGGCACCTGTTACTGCAGATAGAAGTCCCAGGTAAGCCTGTTCTTGATTCATAATGTCAGCTGGACACATCATGCCTGTGCCTACCAGGCCAGTGATCGTCACGCTGTAGGTTCCATCTCCATTGTCGGTAGCGGTATAAGCCCCGGTGTAGGTATTGCAACCGGAGAATCCCGCAAGTTGCCCAGCCTGGAATTGCAAGGTGATTCCCGTGCCAGGTATCAGCGCTTGTCCAGCATATGAACTCAAGTTCCAGACCACTGGCTCGCCCATCCGGGCAGAGATGGTCACCTCTGTCGTTGCACTACTACTCTGACCGTTTTCATCCGTCACCACAACGGTCACCTGGAAACTGCCGGTTTGGTTATAAATAGTGGTCTGCATCGGCTCAGAGGAGGGCCCTGCAGAGGTGCCATCCCCGAAATTCCAGCTATAGCTCGTAATTGGGCTGCTCCCTGCAACGGAGCCAGAAGCATCGAATATTGCCGGCTCACCCACATACCCCTGACCAGGTCCCTGGATTGAGGCTTGTGGAGGGACCATTGGGGGTTCAGTTGGCAATGCAGTCGGGGTAGGTTGTGGAGGCTGGGTCGGAACAGTTGTATTTGTAGGTTGCGGTGCCTGGGTCGGTGCTCCGGTTGCAGTGGCTTGTGGTGCCTGCGTTGGCACGGTTGTCGCGGTAGGTTGGGGAGCTTGAGTCGGAGTAGACGTAGGCTGCGCTGGGGTAATAATGGTTATTGTCTTGCTCTCAGTATCCTCGTTTCCTCGCTCGTCAGTCACAACCAGGGTTACGGTATAGGTGTTTGGGTTGGCGTACACATGTTGGACTATTTCTCCGGTGCCCGTCGAGCCATCACCAAAATCCCATTTCAATGCAACGATCGGAACCTGACTGTAAGAGTCTGATCCATCATAGGTAACAACCTGATTTACCTGAGCTTCACCAGGCATGCTAATCACAGCCGTGGGTGGCAGGATCTCCTCAGCCCTATGGAGAGGGGTGATTGAATAATTCAACAGACCCTGATCGGATATAAGTTGCATGACGGTTTCTGCCACCTGGTAGCTCTTTGCCGTGCTCATGATATTAAACATAGCCTTTTCCTGTGCATCCAGGGCAGCACTAGGACAGGCGGCTTTCGTAGAATTTAAATTCGAAATCGTGATCTGTTGAATATTTGTACTGAAGGTGCCCTGGAAAGAGTTACACCCGGTATAACCGGTCAGGGAACCATCGGTTTGAAATAGCGTATATGGTTCCTGAGTGCCCGCAGAACTGTAGGTGTTATTATAGGAAACTAAATACCAGGTTGTTCCAACCAATAGATGGGTTTGGTCAGAGCTTTCAGCTGGCTCGGTGCTGCGAAAAGTGAGTACACCCTGACCGGTGTTTAGGATTAGTTGGTCACCGGTCACCCAATATCCATAGCCGCGGGAGAGCATATTCATGTAAGCAGCCTCCTGGTCCATGATGCCGGTTGGATTTTGGCACACCTGGTGGGCATTCAAGGTAGTCTGAATTCCCATATCATTGCCAAAAGTAGCCACATAGTTGTTACAACCCGCAGAACCATTGATGGCACCGGATGCACCATCTGAGTTGATGGCAAATTGAGCGTAGATGGAGGTGCCGTTTATGATTGGCGTATTATTCATGTACCACAGGTACCAGGTGCTACCGTTTAGGGTGCTCATCGGAGGTCTTACCGCTACCTCAAGCTGTGTACCTTCAAAAACCAGGGCTTGTTTATTGCTGTCATAAGGAATGGTCAATGTATTCCCAGATATCCTGAAGGTTGTGGCGTTATTTAATGCCAGGTAGTAGAGCTGCTCTTGTTCCGATAATCCCGGTACGCAGCTCTTATTATTTGTGGAAACTGGTGGGTTGATCTTCATTTGATCCGTGGATGCAACAAATGCCGCGGTGTATTCATTACAACCGGTGGTACCGGTGAGGACACCCGAGGGTGAACCAGGAATACGGCTGAATTGAGCCGCGAAATTACTTCCCTGAACCGGTGCTTGGGGATTATTTACATCACCTAACGATACCAGCTTCCACAGGGCACCTGCCAGTGGTGTACGATTTACCATATAAGTCAGGGTGCCAGATGGGTTTGTCAAGACCAGCTTGTTCACAAAGATCTCATAAGAGGTTGAAGCTTGAAGCGCCTGCAGATAAGCCTGTTCCGTTTCCATCCCAGTGGCACAAGCCATCAATGTCATGGCTGCTGGCTGTACAGTGAGATTATTCCCATCCAGGGTATAACCAGCACTGTAAGTATTGCATCCTGATGAGCCACTGATATAACCTGCATTCGAGGTTTCCCCTGGTGTAAAGACGGCGGTGATGGGCGTTTCAGCCGTAACTGGTTGCCCATTCATCGAGGATAACGTCCAGAGTGAATATTCAAGCGGTACGCTGGCTGCTGTATAGGTGAGCACTCCAGCGCCTTGGTTATAGGTAATGGTAAGCTGCTGGCCAGAAATGGCATATTCTTGTGCCGTTCCAAGAGAAGTCAGGTATGCCTGTTCCATCTCCATTCCAGTTGGACATGCCATCTGGGTCATCGCCACAGGACCAAGGGTGATCTGTTGATCCTGAAGGGTATAACTGGCTGTATATTGATTGCAGCCACTTGAGCCGCTTAAAATTCCATCGGTTGAAAAAACAGCCGTAATCACAGTATCTGTGGGCACAGTCTGAGGTGCAGCGGGATCTCCATAGGAGATCAGGATCCAGCTGGTATCGGTGAGCGGCTTGGCACCGCTAACATAGACCAATACCTGGCTCGGTTGCGATGGGTCACCATAGGTTATTTCCAAACGCCCTTGGCTGCTGAAGGCAAAACTACGAGCACTCTGCAATGCACTGAGATAGGCGCTTTCCAGGTCCATACCCTGGTCACAAGCCATCATGGTTGTTGCCACGGGAGAAATGGTTAGTGTCCCATCCGGTGATGCCAGGAAACCAGCTGAATAATTATTACAACCACTGAAACCGCTGAGCTGGCCATCAGGTGTGAATTGCAGAGTTATCGCAACCCCCTCCTCGATAACAGTGGGATTGGCTGGGTCTCCGTACCCCACCAGCACCCAGGGATTTGCGTACAACTGGTTTACATCAACCACTAAAGCAGTCGGCTCTGGGGTATTGGTGCTGATTGGAGGAACCACCGGAGTGGGTGTCGTGCTGGTACATGCAACGAACAGGATCGCGCTTATTAACAATAATCCCAGCACAGAAATCAAAGTCCATTGTTTTATCTTAGAATTTTTCGAGGTATTGTTCATATCATTTCCTATCTTAGAACCCTGAAATTTGAATATATTACCGCTACAGAAAATTTTCACTATTATAACCACATATCGTCTTCAGATATATTACCTTTTGTGGGGTGGGTAGTATTAGTTTTTCGTGGTCGTAGCATGTAAACTTCGGCTGTTCGCCTTAGCAATTTCAGCTTTTTAGAAAATTCCAACGTTTTCGGGGATTCAATTTTTTCTGTTATAGTGATGGTATACACACAACCGGAAAAATCCCTTGTTTTCATTGTTAACCCTCAACACCTTCGGTGTGCCTTTCTATCTGAGCACAGGACGGATCAGACGCCTGACCGCGGAACTAAACACGCTTGCCCCAATGGTCGTTTGTTTGCAGGAAATCCAACAGAATTCCTATCTTGCATTGCTGGAGCATGGTCTGACTGCTTATTCACAGCATGCTTTTTTCCGCAACCGTCTTGCCCCGAAAGGAGGCTTGTTTATCGCTTCAACCTCGGCCGGCATGATGAAGAAGCGCGTGTTTTATCCATATCCAAATCAAGGTCGCCCATTGAGCATTGGATTTTCGGACTGGGCCTTGAATAAAGGCATCCTTCTGGTAAGCATGCAGGTTCAAGAACATTCTATCATCGTGATGAATACGCATCTTCAAGCCAACTACCTGGGCGACTGGCGCTTGTCGAACCATCAGACTCAAATCCAACTTGATCAAGTTAACTTCCTGGTTGAGTTAATTCATGCCCAGGAGAAAAATGCGTCGGTGATCGTGTGTGGCGACTTCAATTTCCCACGCCAGGCTCCCGCCTACCAGCAGATGAGCCTACACAGCGGTTTGACCGATGCATTTGTGGATGATCCACGCCCCACCTATCTACCCTTCCCGCTGGTCTCGGCGAAATGGCGAACCAGCCTGGATTATATTTTTTACCGCATCCCTGCAGGGGAAGACACCGATGTGACGGCAGATATCATCCCGATCGTGAACTCAACAGCAAAAATGCCTCTCCAGCGTTTCCTGACTGACCATTACGCGCTGAGAATCAGCATTTAATGGAACTCAACTATTCATCATATAAATAGGCTCGATTTATTTACCATTGAGGATGAGGGTATAATGCATTTCTCAAGAAGCTAGTCTTACTGTTGCGGAGGAAGTCCTTTGAAAATCACACGCGGTCGATTAATCCAAGTTATCACAGTCTTCATTGTTCATGTAATTACCCTGTACATTTTGCAGAGATTTATGTCTGGGTTCCAGGCTGATTCTCTGCGTTCTTTAATGGTCACCGCAATAGCGTTGGGTATCACCCAATCTGCATTCTGGTGGGTATTTATAAATTTCTTTGCCTGGCTTCCTTCCTGGCTTTACCCATTTCTCACCTTTATTTTGAATGGGGTATTGGTTCTGGTGATCGGTAATCTGGTGAGGGGGATTACGATCGATTCAGTTTCCACGGGGATTTTGATTGCCATCTGGCTGGCAATCGTTGATGCAATCCTTGGNGAGCTGTTAGCGCTCGATGAAGACGCACGATTCGATCGCAACGTTACGCGCAGAATGGTCTCACGTCGCGGTAAACCTTTGCAAACTGACGTACCTGGTTTTCTTTTCCTGGAGATTGATGGGTTGAGTGAAATGCTCCTGCGCCAGGCCATGGATAAAGGTTACACACCCACGATGAAGCGGTGGATCGATCAAGGCAGTCATCAGCTCCTGGGATGGGAAACCGATTTTTCCTCCCAGACCGGGGCAATGCAAACGGGTATTCTACTGGGCAATAACACCGACGTCCCCGCCTATCGCTGGTGGGACCGCACACAAAACCGCATAGTTATGTCAGGTATGCCTAAAGATGCCCAGGCAATCGAAGCACGTCTAAGTAGCGGAATTGGTTTATGCTCAGACGGCGGTGCTTCGCGGGGCAACATGTTTTCAGGTGATGCCACCGAAAGTATGCTAACCTTCAGTACCATTCGGAAAAGTGATCGTGGTCGAGGCCCTGGGTTTTATTTTTATCTCTTCAGCCCCTATGTTGTTGCCCGGCTGATCACCCGGTTCATTACCGAGGTGGTCAAAGAATGGTGGCAAGCCTCTCAGCAAAGGAGACGGAAAGATAAATACACCGTAAAAGCCCGCGGTTTTGCGTATGCCTTCCTGCGCGGTTTCATGAGTCCGGTCCTCCAGGACCTGGTGACCTATACCGTGATCAGCGACATCCTGCGTGGCTTACCGGCAATCTATGCATTGTATGCCGGCTATGATGACCTATCCCATTTTGCCGGTATGACCACTCCGGAAGCATTCGAGGCATTGCATGAAGTAGATCGCTATTTCACCCGCCTCGAGAAAGCGATCAAAGATGCCCCTCGCCCGTATCACATTGTCATCCTGGCGGACCACGGGCAGAGCCTGGGTCCCACATTTGAAGCCGCCCATGGAAAAACACTGGAGAAGCTGGTCAAAGAGCTGATTAAAAGTGAGCAGGACGTATTCTATTCGGATGCTCATAATGATAGCTGGGACAACCTGAATGCAGTCCTCAGCGAGTCGACCAACGCGAATACACGTACAGCCGGTTTGATCCGCAAGATGTTCGCCAGCCGTGCTAAGGATGACACTATTGAAGTTGCACCGAAAGGTACAACATCCGACAAAATANGGGCAGAGGCTGAAAAAGCAAAAGTGGTCGTAATGGGATCAGGCTCAACCGGACTGATTTACTTTACCGACTCACCCCAACGGATGACCTTCGAACAGATCCAATCTGCCTACCCAGAGCTGATACTCGGATTGAAAGACCATCCCGGGATAGGCTTCTTATTAGTCAGATCTGAAACACAAGGCGATATTGTGATTGGGAAGCAGGGGGTCCATTACTTGAAGGATGACCTCGTGGAAGGCATTGATCCGTTGCTGGACTTCGGACCGAATGCAACCAGGCATCTTCGGCGCGAAAGCAGTTTTTCAAACTGCCCAGACATTGTGGTAAACACTCGCTATGATCCAAAAACACAAGAGCTGGCCGGATTCGAAAACCAGGTCAGCCACCATGGAGGATTGGGAGGTCCACAGAACCATCCTTTCATCATGCGTCCGGTTGTGTTACCCTACAATGGGTCACCCATTGTGGGTGCTGAATCGGTGCATCACCTGTTGCGAGGCTGGCGCGAACAGGTACAACATCTCACCGGAGTAAACCAGCAGAAGGAATAACCTGATGTCGGATCAATTGACTCCCCGTTCCCATAAAGGATGGCAAATAGCCGTTGTTGTCATCCTTGTTTTAGCTGCTCTGATCCTCATCATCCCTGGAGTTCGCGCTTCAGTGAGCTTATGGCTTGGATTATCTGTCGCACCTTCAGACCAGATGCCTGCTTCTACAGCTAACCTGGTTGCGATCACACCGCAGGCAAGTGTGAATCCATCTAAAAACGCTNCTTCAACTTCAATACCGGTGGCTTCAGTTGAAATACCGACTGAAGTTAGCCAGCTGGCTGAAACACCTGTGTGGGAGATGCTAACTCCCAGTACCCTCCCTGAAGGTTATCATTTCCAGAGTGCATTCTATGATACCAACCTGAAATATTTGATCCTGACCTATCTTGTCACCCGACCACTACCAGGTACTACCGACCCGTCACTCACTTCATCCGAGACCATCAGCCTGCTGCAAAGCCTGAAGAACGATTTTGTCCCCATGCAGATTGCGCCCAATACCAATGTGACCGATATCCAGGTAAACGGACAACCGGCTGCCTTTACGGTCGGTGGGTGGGATACTGAGTTCGTTAAAGATAGCACAGCTCCAAACGGAGGTAAAATGGTTTCGAGCTGGCGGAATGATCTGCCAGTAAAAAATCTCTACTGGCAGATTGGAAAGCTTTACCTGGCACTGATAACTGCTGATGAAGCTGTGAGTCAGCAAGAATTAATCGATATGGCAAACAGTATCGGGAAATGATGCCGCCTCCACAACTAACCGTATTGAATCACTGCTCGCGCCGTCAGACAAATAACGCTTAGGTAGCCAAGTAGTAGGAAAACTGTGAGCTAAAAATTTGTTTGCTTGATCTTCTGGCAAAAGGTGTGCACTTAACGAAGCGACTTCCGCAATTCTTCTTCTACCTCGCTATCAAATGAAGATTGGAAGATTTTTCCATTGTACGGTTCTAGAGCGT
>WSSedA1B3DRAFT_1000176_pt1 | contig 18203 bp, 19 predicted proteins | sample WetSurSiteA1Bulk_FD_9468 | JGI IMG/M metagenome (IMG submission 9468)
TAAATTCAGCGGTGTATTTTTGTTTGGCTTGGGTGGTCATATAAGCTCTCTCAGGTCTTTTCATGGATTTTATAGAAAAGTGTCCTGTTTAGTGTAGCCACATCAGTTTACCAAGTTTTGAAGGGCATTTTCGGTATCTTGAGTAATATCTGTTTTGGGGAAGTTATCCGAAAAAACGACTTGCCTTGATTGAGGAACTACATATCTAAATCTGAAATTCAGCCATCTTAGTAGTGGCAAGTTTAGATATTCAATTTCCTGTTTAAATCTCAACTGGTGAGCAGTAATGAGTTCGCTTGCAATCTTATTCAGATTACCTAAAAATTTCTTTTCAATTACAGTTTCATCTAACTGGTTCATATAATCAATTGTTGATCATGGTCAAAAGCTGGATGCCTCTAGCAATAGCTCGCAATCTTTGGTAGGCTATCCATTTAAATTTGTTCCCAGTTAACATTTTTTGCATCTTCGCGACTAATTTTAATTATCATGGCATCTTCTCGCGAGTCATTGCTTTAAGGAATTGGCTTTGTACAGAAGAGTTTGTCAGATGCCAAGGATCAAGACGAAACTCGATATGAATAATGTCCTTTTCAACTTTTACAGATGACTTAGCCTCATCTTCCACATAGTCAAGTAAAAGGAATGCAATTCGCGCTAGGTCTTTAGTTTCAGCTAGTTCGTTATTTCTACGGGAATCACTCTGGTATGCTTGCACAAAAAATACGATAATCACCAGAATGATAGTTCCTTTGATTACGTCCATTACACTTGCTTTTTTTTCGCTGTTCATTGTCATACTGTTTTCCGTATTTACGTTAATGTCGGGTTACGGCTATCGCCTAACCCAACACATCTAGCAAATTAAGCCGAAAAAGATGAGCCACAACCACAAGTAGTTGTTGCGTTTGGATTACGAATCACAAACTGCGCACCTGATAAATCTTCTTTGTAGTCAATTTCAGCACCTGTTAAATACTGAATACTCATGGAGTCAATTAACACGGTTACGCCGCCATTGACGATGCTGGTATCGTCTTCGTTAACTTCTTCATCAAAAGTAAAACCGTACTGAAAACCAGAACAGCCACCGCCTGACACATACACGCGTAATTTCAGGTTATCGTTGCCTTCTTCAGCGATAAGTTCGCTGACTTTGCTTGCTGCACTGTCCGTAAAAATAATGGGATTGGACATAAACATACTCTCTAATCTATTGGAAATAAAAATTATACCTAGTGTAACAGTCGGTAATTAGGGATACAAGGCTACTATTTTTAAACCTGCATCTTCTGGTAAGCCAAACATTAAGTTCATCACTTGTACTGCCTGACCTGACGCGCCTTTTACTAAATTATCAATCACCGATAACACCACAATGGTATTGCCGCCTTGTGGTTGATGGATGGCAATCTGACAGTTATTACTGCCTCGAACATCACGCGTGCTAGGATGCGCTCCTTGCGGTAACACATCAACAAAGCTTTCATGCTGATAACGTTGCTCATAAAGAGCCTGAATATCTCCAATACTAGCGGTCAACTGGCTATACAAAGTGGCATGAATGCCGCGTATCATCGGTGTTAAATGCGGTACAAAGGTCAAATTGACGGCTTTTCCAGCGGCTAAACTTAAGCCTTGACTAATTTCAGGCAAATGCCGATGCCCACTAACACCGTAGGCTTTAAAACTTTCGCCTACTTCGCTCATTAAGCCTGTTAGTTCGGCTTTACGTCCTGCACCACTAACGCCTGATTTAACATCGGCAATGAGATGATTCACATCGACTAAGCCATTTTCAATCAGCGGCAAAAATCCCAGTTGCACAGCAGTCGGATAACAACCCGCACAGGCAACTAGCCGCGCTTGCTTAATGGCATCACGGTGAATTTCAGGCAAACCATACACAGCTTCGGCGATTACATCAGGGCAAGCGTGTTCCATGCCATACCAATGACTCCACTCAGCGGGGTCTTTTAAGCGAAAATCTGCCGATAAGTCGATGACTTTTACGCCACGCGCTAATAATTGTTCCGCCATTAACATCGCCGTGCCGTTGGGTGTGGCAAAAAATACCACATCACAACTTGCTAAGGTGTCCAATTCTGGCGCGGTAAACAGCGCATCAATATAACCGCGTAAACTGGGATACACCGCATCCACTCTCGTTCCTGCATCAGCACGTGAAGTCACCACAGTTACTTCAACCTCTGAATGCAGAGCTAAAATCCGCAACAGCTCTACGCCTGTATAACCTGTTCCACCTACAATACCTGCCCGAATCATTTTTTATCCTGTAATAGTAAAATTTAAGGCAAGACCTGCGAGGTTTTTAAAACCTCGCAGGTCTTAATCACAACGTTTAAATCTATCTGCCAATACCAGCATATAATACCTCATCCTTGTTTTTCCAGAACGCCACTTATGATGATTCCAGAATTCATGCAGGCTATTGAAATCGAAGCCGATACCTTACAGCTTACTGCCCGACTTACACCTAAGCCTGCCAGTCATCAAGTATTAATTAAAGTTGTTGCGGCGGGCGTTAATCGCCCCGATATTTCTCAGCGCAAAGGCTTATATCCTCCCCCAGCAGGTGCGTCAGATATACTTGGTTTAGAAGTAGCAGGTACGATAGTGTTAGTTGGCGATGCGGTGAGTCATTTGAAAGTCGGTGATACTGTGTGCGCTCTAGTGACAGGTGGCGGTTATGCGGGCTATTGCTTAGCGTCTGCTTTGTTATGCTTGCCAATACCCAAAGGCTTATCGTTTGTCGAAGCCGCAGCAATACCCGAAACGTTTTTCACCGTGTGGAGTAATGTGTTTGATCGCGCCCATTTAGCAGCTAAAGAAACCTTATTAGTACACGGCGGTAGTAGTGGCATAGGCGTTGCTGCTATTCAATTGGCGAAAGCCTTTCATGCCAAAGTCATTGTCACCGCAGGGTCTGAGGAGAAATGTCAAACCTGCTTAGAACTCGGTGCTGATACCGTCATTAATTATAAACAACAGGATTTTGTCATCGCTGTTCATAAGGCAACACGCAATAAAGGCGTTAATGTCATTCTCGACATTATCGGCGGCGATTATTTTTCGCGTAATTTAAAATGTTTAGATTACGATGGACGGCTAGTACAAATCGCTTTGCAAAATGGCATAAAATCGGAAATTAATTTGTTGCCCATTATGGTGAAACGCTTGATTATTACAGGCTCAACTTTACGCGCTAGAGACGATGCGTTTAAAGCCGATATAGCCAACAAACTGCATAAAAATGTCTGGCCATTATTAGCCTCAGGCAAAATTAAACCCATTATTGATTCCACTTTTACCCTAGATGAAGCTAAGCTTGCTCATGAATATATGGAAAGCAGTCAGCACATCGGCAAAATAATTTTAGAGGTCTAACACCATGAACCACCGCACACTGATTTCTGCGTCTGAATTACACCACTTTAGCCAGCCTGATTGGGTGATTATTGATTGCCGTTTTTCTCTTGCTAACAGCGAAGCAGGCAGTTATGCGTATCGCCACGGACATATTCCTAATGCCCGTTATGCACATTTGGATAACGATTTATCATCACGCATCACAGACACGACAGGTCGTCATCCCTTGCCTGACTTTAAAAGTTTGCTAAAAAAACTGGGTGCGTGGGGTGTGAGCAATCACAGTCAAGTCGTGGTTTATGATGATGCAGGTGGTGCATTTGCGGGGCGATTATGGTGGTTATTGCGAACCTTGGGACATGATAATGTCGCGGTATTGGATGGCGGTATTAAAGATTGGCAACGACAAGGTTATGATATTACGACTAGCTTGCCGCGCATTAAACCTGCCAGTTTTAGAGCGTATCTTAATGATAATCTGTGGTTGACTGCTAACCAAGTTGAAAACCAACTCGCCCGCAAAGCCATTACTCTGATTGATGCCAGAACGCCAGAACGTTATCGCGGTGAACAAGAACCCATTGACCCTGTTGCTGGGCATATTCCTTACGCGCTGAACCGTGCTTTTCAACTTAATTTAAATGCACAGGGATTATTTTTAGCTCCAGACGACTTACGCGCCCAATTTAAACAACTTATCGGTAACACAGCACCTGAACAAGTGGTGCATTATTGCGGCTCAGGCGTAACAGCGTGTCATAATGTCTTAGCAATGGAACATGCGGGATTAGTTGGTTCTAAACTGTACGCAGGTTCTTGGAGTGAATGGATTAGAAATAAAAATCGGGCAGTGGCGAGTGTTAAAGCATAATGTCCACAAAAAGCACGAAAATTTTTGCTGATACTTAGCACTAACTAGCAAATAAATTCTGGACACATTAGAATCATCAAGTAGATTACCGTTTTAATACTTTCAATTATCTTTTTAAGGAATCCAAAACCATGAGTTTAAATACCGCAATTAATCCGTCAGCGTCTAGCACGTTGGCAACGAATAAAGTATTACGCAACACTTATTTATTATTATCCATGACGCTGTTTTTCAGTGCCATGACCGCAGGACTGTCTATGTTCCTGAATTTGCCACCGTTTGGCATCATCGTGACCTTAGTAGGTTTTTACGGTCTGATGTTTTTGACCACTAAATACAGTGACCGCGCTTTAGGCTTAGTGTTTACCTTTGCGTTGACAGGCTTTATGGGTTTAACCTTGGGGCCTATTTTAAATATGTATATCAGCCACTTCAGCAATGGTCATGAATTAATTATCATGGCATTAAGCGGTACTGGCGCGATTTTCTTAGGTTTATCAGCTTATGCCTTAACCACACGCAAAGATTTCAGCTTTATGGGCGGTTTCTTACTGACAGGTGTATTGGTGGCATTTTTAGCAGGTATCGGCGCGATAGTATTTGCTATTCCTGCCTTATCATTAGCTGTCTCAGCCATGTTTATTTTGCTGATGTCAGGTATGATTTTATATCAAACCAGTGAAATTATTCACGGTGGCGAAACTAACTATATCCGTGCAACCGTGTCTTTATACGTTTCACTGTACAATTTATTTTTAAGCCTATTACAAATACTCGGCGTATTTGGCGGTAGAGAATAATTGCTATACTGGCGTAAAAACGTCTAAACATAAAAAAGCCCGATATAACATCGGGCTTTTTTTATACCTTGCTCAACCACTCATTTTTAATGATGTTGGGTAGTTTGATTTTGAGACATCTCGTTTCTACGCAAAATATAGCGGTCAGCATTGTTGCCAGTGATACGATTGCCATTGTTATCAAGCTGAATAAGCATATTATCACCGAAAAAATACTGCCGTGTTTGTGTGCCATTGCGTGGCGTTAACACCACCGTCTTTTTTTCATCACCCCAAGTAAACTTGCCTTTTTCAACAATTTCTCGGTCTGATTTGCCAACGTATTGGCTAAGTAAGATATAGCTATTATTTGGGTTCAAAGCCAGCGTCGTTTTAATGCCCTTGCAATCATCACACGGTATAAAACCGTGATAAACACCCGACCAATCAAAGCTATGGTCTGCATGATGTGTTTCGTCTGTAACAGTCTCTGTTGGTTCAGCAAACACATTGCTGTAGCCCGAAAATGAGGCAATGACAAGAAACAAAGCCAGACCCTTTTTAAGGTGTTTTCTAAATGTTGGCATATTAGCTCCTGAATAAAATAAGGATGATGAGATGAGTTCGTGTGTCGAAACGAGTGAATGGTGCGTACTTTACACGGCTTATAAAACTATTCATAGCCAACCATATCAGAAAAATCCATAACATCCCCCACCCCAGTTTTTCTGATTTTAGCCTGTTGATGTTAACCTGAGTTTGCCATAAGAAACTGAGTGTTTCCGTCATTGTGGTCGAGATTGTTGCAATCCAGAACAGAGGATGACGTACTTACTCACATCCCTGTGACTGGATTCCAGTATCCATGCTGGATGACGGTGAACTGGCGACCATCTCAAACCTAAAATCATAATGATTCCAAGGAATTTTATCTCAAACTCAGGTTAGTTAAGTAACTGATGTTACGCAGGCTCTCAGAAGAATCAATGGCTGTAGCGGATTGAAAATTTTGTAAGTTATTGTTTTTTATTATGGGTGCGTAACATCAGTTAAGTAAGTAGCAGACGCAGTAATTAAAACAAATTATCTGAGCTGATGTAATAAAATTATGCCAGCTCAGCAATAATTCCTTAAGAACCTGCAACTAGCTGTTCAAGAATGCGTCTGAAATGCTCGTAGCTTTCAATTTTTAATACGCCCACTTCATCCAATACCGCTTCATAGCAAGCCGCAGCCCTGCCACCTACAATGAGTGCAACATCATTGCCTATTAGCTTTCTTAAGCGTCTTATTTCTTTAGGAATAACATGATCGTCGGTGCTAAAACTAATACTAATAGTCACAGCTTTCGAGTGAGTGTATTTAACAGCGGCGGCAATTTCTTCGGCGGGTAGATTTGCGCCCAAATACGTTACTTGCCAACCATTAAGTTCAGCGATGATGGCTGCCAGTAACGCACCTAATTCATGCAGTTGACCTATCGGTGTACTGACTATCATGCGGGGTGCGTGATCAGGGCAAGGGTTATTATTGCGCAAGATGTAAGTCAGCGAGCGAATAACCGATGAAGTCATGTGTTCATGAATCGGTCGTAGCTCACCTGTTTTCCAACGCTCACCAATGCGCGTTAATAACGGGGTTAGTAAGTCTTCAATAAAGGCTTGTGATTGTAATTCTACAATCGCATTCTCAAAATGCGATTCTAATGTTTTGGCATCGAATGCCAACACAGCGGCATAGCATTTCTCAATATAATCTTCTGCCAAAAATCTCTTATCCCCCGTCAGACTGACAGGCGAATAGTTTTGCGTGTCTTCTTGCTGCAACAGTCTTTTCAATTCATCAAGTGAAAATTGTGCAATTTGACTGATGCTATGTCCATGACTGGTGGCTTGATTGAGTAATTTAAGGCGAGCAATATCCTGATCGCTATAAACCCGATGTCCACCAGCCGTACGCGTGGGAGTCACCGCTTGATAGCGGCGTTCCCATGCTCTGACTAAATCAGACTTCACGCCTGAACGTTTAGACACTGTGCCAATTAAATATTGTGCTGAGCTTTTGTGATAGTCTTCCATTTGCATAATTTCTTCATCAAAAACAATGCGGGGATTCTAGCACAATACCTATACAATAGTTTGACAAAAATATTAATTATCTTGCAAAAGCGTTGTTACAGTCACTGATTCAAAAAATTCCGTAACATATCGTGTCCATGTTCCGTCAGAATGGATTCAGGGTGAAATTGTACACCTTCAATCGCCAGCGTTTTATGGCGCACGCCCATAATTTCATCGAGATTACCTGTTCCATCTTGAGTCCACGCAGTCACTTCTAAGCAATCGGGTAAAGTTGCTTGTTCAATCACTAACGAATGATAACGGGTAGCAATGAATGGATTGTTTAAGCCTTTGAACACACCGATATTGTGATGGTAAACGGGGGAGGTTTTACCGTGCATAATTTGTTTAGCGTGAATAATATTGCCGCCAAACGCATAGCCTATGCTCTGATGCCCTAAACACACGCCTAAAATGGGTATTTGCCCTGCAAATCTTAAAATTGTCTCAACAGAAATGCCCGCTTCTTTCGGTGTGCAAGGACCTGGTGAAATGACGATTTTATCAGGCGCGAGGGCAGCAATATCATCGACAGTCACTTGGTCATTACGCACCACAGTGACATCCGCGCCTAACTCACCAAAATACTGTACTAGGTTGTAAGTGAACGAGTCATAGTTATCGACCATGACAACTTTTACCGCGCTCATAATGATTCTCCTTCTAAGCCTGCTTCTGCCATCGTAACGGCACGGAACACGGCGCGTGCTTTGTTCATGGTTTCATCCCATTCGCTAGTCGGAATGGAGTCATAAACGATACCCGCTCCCGCTTGTATATGTAATTGCTGGTCTTTAATCACAGCGGTTCTTATCGCAATCGCAGTATCGAGATTGCCCGTCCATGAGATATAACCCACTGCACCTGAATAGACACCACGTTTAACAGGTTCAAGTTCATCAATGATTTCCATAGCGCGAATCTTTGGCGCACCGCTAACCGTACCCGCTGGAAAGGTTGCCGCCAGTACATCAAAGGCATCTTTGCCTTGTTGCAGCTTGCCTGTCACATTGGAAACAATGTGCATGACGTGTGAATAACGCTCAATAACCATTTTATCGGTTAATTTAACCGTGCCGATTTCTGCCACCCGTCCCGCATCATTACGTCCTAAGTCAATCAGCATCAAATGTTCAGCCAATTCTTTAGGGTCAGCGAGTAATTCTTGTTCCAGTGCTAAGTCTTGTTCATGCGTTACGCCGCGTCTGCGTGTGCCTGCAATCGGACGCACAGTGACGGTATTGTCTTCCAAACGTACCAAAATTTCAGGTGATGAGCCGACAATATGAAAATCATCCAGATTGAGATAATACATATAAGGCGACGGATTCAAACAGCGCAAGGCACGGTAACAATTCAGCGGCGAGGCGGTGTATGGAATTGACAAGCGTTGTGATAACACCACCTGCATAATATCGCCATCGGTAATGTACTCTTTGGCTTTTAAAACCGCAGACTCAAAACCTTGTTGGGTAAAGCCTGATACAAAATCGTCTTCGACCACTTTTTTAGGCTGCGGATGTTTTTCAGGTTTAGCGTGCAATTCACGCAGTTTGACCACTAAATGATCAAGGCGAGCCATTGCCCGTGTATAAGCCTCGGCTTCTTCAGGGTTGGCATGAGTCAGCAACAACATTTTGCCCGACAAATTATCAAACACCAGTATGTCTTCGGACACCATCAATAAAATATCAGGCGTGCCGATGGGGTCTGGTTTAGCGGTTTTGCACAGTTTCGGTTCGATATAAGCAATAGTTTCATAGCCAAAATACCCGACCAAACCGCCACTAAAACGCGGCAAGTTTTCAATATCAGGTACTTTAAACGCGAGTCTAAATTCATCTACCCATACCAGCGGATTATCATGCGTGATGGTTTCCACGCAATCGCCATTTTGCTCCAGTCGAATTTGTTTGCCGTTAATCTTGATAACGGTTTTGCACGGCAAACCGATAATCGAATAACGTCCCCATTGTTCGCCACCGTGGACGGATTCAAACAAATAAGAATACGCGCCACTGGCTAATTTTAAATAAGCACTTAAGGGAGTATTCAAATCAGCCAAAATTTCACGGCTAATCGGAATGCGGTTATAGCCTTGTGAGGCTAGCTGATTGAATTGTTCTGGAGTCATGTTCGGGTATGGTTATTCGTGTGACTGTCTGAAGTGAATGGTGAGACCTTGTAAAAAATTTCTGAGTATTTGGTCGCCGCATTTTCGGTGATGTTTATGCCCTGGTTGTCTAAAAAAAGCACTGAGTTCGCCTTTTGATAATTCAAAATCAGCCAGTTTTAGCGTGTGCAGCATATCTTCTTCTTTAAATTCTAACGCGATACGCAGTTTTTTGAGTATGGCATTATTATCTAATTCGGTTTCCGCTTTTTTTACGGGCGGATTGTCTTGCTTGCCACGTTTATAAGTAATCAAACCATCTAAAAATAAGCTCATGCGTTGATTATCGAGGGCAACAAAACCCTCTTCATTGTCTTTTTTAAGCAGCGGCAGTAACTCATCGCGCGTCATTGCGTCATCACTTAACGCGAATATTTCTATCATCGTGGCATCGTTTAAATTTAAAGCGTAACGGACACGGCGTAATACATCGTTATTAATCATATTAGTTTTTAGGTGTGGGAATTCGGTAATGTCCAGTTATTTTAAACTCAAATAAACGGTCTTCTTCTTGTGTGCCGTTGCCAATATTATGAATAATTAACGGCGTATTGCTGGTCGTGGTGGTTTTATCGCTGACTATCATAATATGTGGCAGGTTAGCTGGCAAAAGCACAGTGACTAAATCGCCCGCTTGATAAGTGTCTGGCTGGCTTGAAATCGGTAGCTCATAGCCTTTACGTTTAAAATAGGTTTGTAAATTTAACACGCGGCGATGGTCGATATTTTTATCCGTGCCTTTCAAGCCCCAGTGTTTAGGATACTGAGCAAACGCCCGCTGCATATCGTCATGCACCAGCTTTTGTAAATCCATGTTGTGACTAACACGCAAGGCACGCACTACCACATCGGTACACACACCACCGTCAACAGGCACATCACCATTTGGATAACTTAGCGTGTAATACGTTGAATCATAACGAACGGTTTTGCCTATTTGTGTTCGCGCTGCATTTACAAAATTAGTCGCTTGCTGTGTAACCGCGTTTGCTTGTAATAGCGGTAACGCGCTAGCAAGCAGAAATAACCAGTATTTTTTATTAGCCATACCGTTAAAAGAATGCGCCCATTCTGATATAAATGATAATTATAACGTAAAAATGACCGTAACAGTGAGGGCGCAACGTTGTAACTGGTTAAGCGCAATCATTTAAAACCCCGTCTCAGTAGTATATTATGTGTTGCTTATTATTGTAGATTTTAACCGTTGTTAGTGAGGACTTAATCATGCACACTTTATCAAAATTTATCGTTAGCCTGTTGTTATTGATGGGCTGTTCTTTTGTTCAGGCTAGCGATGAGCTGGTATCGCCTAAGGAAGCGTCCGTACTGACTACGGACAAAAAAGCCGTGATTGTCGATGTGCGTGAAGATGATGAGTGGAATGAGGGGCATATTGCAGGGGCTGTGCATATTCCATTAAATCAACTGGAAGCTCGCTTGCCAGAATTACAATCATATAAAGATACCTCCATTATTACGCAATGCCAAAGCGGCAAACGCTCGCTTAAAGCCTTGGAGTTGTTAAAATCTGCGGGCTTTTCTAAGGTAGCCAGTATGGATGGCGGTATCGTTGCATGGCGTAAAGACGGCTTAGCCACGCAACAAAAATAATTTATTAATGATTAGGAGAAATACTAATGACTGTAAGTTCGGATGATTTTAAAAATGCGCTGCAACTGTGGGCGAGTGGTGTCACTGTGGTGACAACACAATCTGAAAAATTTGGTGTGCAAGGCATGACAGTCACGGCATTTTCCAGTGTATCTGTAAATCCACCGCAAGTATTGGTGTGCATTAATGATGCCGCTGATACGGGTGATGGTATTGCAGAAAGCCAATGTTTTGCAGTGAATATCTTAACGACGGAGCAGCAAGAGATCTCTAATCAATTTGCAGGTGGCAGCAGTCAAGCACAACGCTTTGCCGATACAGATTGGTCAACAAGCGTGACAGGCGCACCGCTGTTAAATAACAGCTTGATGTCATTGGATTGCAAAGTAGTTGAAAAAGTACGCGCGGGAACACATTGGATTATCATCGGCGAAGTACAAGCCACTGAGTGCCGCTCAGGCGAACCATTACTTTATTATCGTGGAGCTTATCGAAAAATTGCCGATTAATAATTATCGTAGAGACGTTGCTATTCAACGTCTCTACAATGTTGTCACTTGTATCTATGCACTACCAACTATTTTATTCGCACCCCATTCAGGCGTACTCGAACGAATATGAATATCTCGTTGTGGAAATGGAATCTCAATATTATGTTCGCTTAATGCTTTTATTAATCGAGTATGTAAGTCATGGGTGACAGGCATACGGTTCGCTGTTTCACTGACAAATACGCGTATGGAAAACTCTAACGCACTGTCGGCAAATGCCACTAACAATACGCTAGGTTCAGGCTCTTTAAGCACTAATGGTGCAGAGTGTATGGCTTCCAACATAACTTTATGCGCTAACTCAATATCAGAATCATAGGCAATACCCACGGTAATCACGACACGAGTAACAGAATCACTTAACGACCAATTGACTAATTGGGTAGTAATAAAGGTTTTGTTCGGCACAATCAATTCTTTTTGATCTGGGTCTATCAAAGTGGTTGCTCTCATGTGAATACGGCTGACTCTACCCGTAGTATTCGCAATGGTCACGGTATCACCGACACGAATTGGACGTTCAAACAACAAAATAATACCCGACACAAAATTAGCAAAAATTTCTTGTAAACCAAAACCTAAACCGACACTGAGTGCGGCAACTAGCCACTGCACTTGTGACCAACTAAAACCTAGTTCATTGGCTACAGCAAAGAAACCAATCGTCATTAACGTATAGTTAGCCAATTGGTTCACTGCATAGCGACTGCCCGCCTCCATATCCAAACGGCGGAATACTAGCAATTCCATAACACCTGAAAAATTGTGTACCGCAACAGCAGCGATAAACGTATAAATTCCCGCCAGAAATAAATTCACTAAGGTGATGGATTGATACACTTCTTTGTTATCGACTATGGCTTTAGTTTGCCAAAGTTCAATACGTTCCAGAAATGAAAAGGCAGGAAATATATTCTTCCAAATTACCCAAAATGCCACTAATAAACTAAAGCAGAATAAGACATTTAATATGGTGATAGATTGGGCATTTATTTTAGGAATATCAATTTGATGCTCTTCAGCAGGTAAGATCGGGTTTTCTGAGCCTTCTATGGTAGCGGTTTTTTCATGCGTAGAGGCTTGTTTACGTTTTTGCTGTAAATTTTTGATGGCTAATTGTCGATTAACGATAGTCATCCAACGAAGAACAAGTTCATAAGTGATAATCACTGTAGCAACTACCAAGATAGTTGTACTGACTTTCAGCATTAATTCTACGGCACTCAGGTAGTAACCTGTCATGGAAAAACCCATGATAATTAACGGCGCAAAAGCAACTCCATAGAAAATATAACGTAATTTAGTCAACCAACTATGGGGATGGTTAATGATTTCGTACTGTAATAAACCATGCTTGGGATGAAACACGCGAGATAAAAAAAACACCAAGCCAAGTATCCAAATATGGAGAGCTAAACGCCCTAAACTATCGGTATAAACAGGTACATCAGCGGCGAGGGTGCTTTTAATAATAAATGAAGCAGGTGGAATGAAAAATCGTAGCCAAGCTAGATATTTACGCATTAGTGCGGTGGTATTTTCTTGGAATTGAAAATGTTTCCGCATAATACCCGCTGTAGGTTCAAATAAGCGGTAAAGAAATTGCCAGAAAAACCATGCTAGTGCCGCTCGAGATAACCCCATACCTATCGCTTGAGTAAAATTGTCAATGGTCACATTATTAGTCAAAAACCAGCCCAAATAACCCATTGTCAATGGTAAAGGTGCGATAAGTAGCATGGTATAGACTAACGCTTCTGGGGTGTAATAAAAATTATCAGTATAAATCTTGCCGACTTTTTCTGAGATAAACTTTAAGCGTTGTTTTAGCCACTTTCTAATCAGCAGTAAAACAATGATATTGAATACCGCAAATACCATTAACAGTGGTTGTTTTGCAGGCAGCTTGGCGACATTGTAAAGCAGTGTTTTCCAATTATGGGGCGATAGTAACCATTTAACCGATTGATAAACTTGATTAAAAACATCCATATTCACTGCTTCAGAACTTCTAACCCACAATAGACGCTCATCCAAATAGAGGGCGAATTTTTCTGCTTTGCTATTTTTTTGTTGTCTGGAAAAATCAAAATCACCCAAAATACGCAAGTAGCTGTTGTAGGCGATGGATAGTTTGGTGAGTAATTCTGCTTGATCGTTGAGCAAGCCTCGCAATTCCGCTTGAGTCCTCATACGTTGTTCAATAGGCAGTTTTTTATTGACGCTTGAGTCCATTTTTTGTTTCAAATAGCCATCAATATCGGCAAGTTTCTTGAGCTTCTCCTCAATGACCAATTGTTCCAAATTAGTGTTTGCCGTTTCTGATTGTATCGCGGCGGTCTGTAAAACAAATTGATCTTTATTGATTAAATTACGCCGTTGGACGTGTAGGAGTTTACCCAATGGTGGACTTAGACTAGCTAAATCAATTTTCTTTGCCGCGCTGTTAAAATTAGCCTCTATTTCGCTAATCTGATTATCGGCTTTGGTTTTTTCTTGTTCGTAATGGCTAATTTTGTTGTTAATCGCTTGTAACTGTTGACTGTACTGAATGTTTTCCCGCATGACATCTTGAATGACAACAGGTTTTCCAGCCAAGTCTTTTTCAGCTTGACTAAGTGCATCTTGCCGATTCTTTTCTTCTTGTTGTTGTAATTGTGTCAGCACCTGTTCTATGGTGCTAATTAACGGGCTTAAGGCATTTTTCTGTAGCTCTAATAAACGCACAGAATCTTTTAGTAGGGCTAATCTAACTGAATAACTGCTGGTTTCAGCATCCAACATATTCAATTCTGCGGTTCGTGCGTCACTGGTTGTTTTTAAATAAATTCTCTCGGCATCAAGTTCTAATTGTGACGTTGAACTGGGATTGTGTGTTTCTTTTATTGCCTTGTAAGCATCATCCAATTCTTGTTTAGCTTTGAGTGTTTCTTGGCGTATTACATTAGGGCGATTACTTTGTTCCGCCAACTCATTAGTCAGTTTTTTGATATGCTCATCTAAGTCGTTGACTTTGTCTTGTTCTATGACCAAGCGTTGGGTTAGCTCTTCAACAGGAATTTTGGCAAATTCATCCGCATCAGGTTTAGGCGGTTTTCCTGAGGCTTGGTCAATATCTTTTTGTAATTTTTTACTGCGTTCAGGTGCTTGTTTAAGAGCCTCCTTAAAAGTTTCTTCCTGTTCATTAAAGGCGGCAATATTGATTAATTCATCTTGTGCAGCTTGATAGTGTGCTAGCACTTTGGACTTGAGTGCCTCATCCAAGCCTTTTCGTTCTGCTAAAGCATCAATTTTAGCCTGCAAGTTTTCTTTGGTAATTTCCTGTGTTGGACTCGCTTGACTTAGGTCTGCACTGGAATCAGTCGTTTCAGCAAAGCTACTGGCTATACCAAAATGAACGGTCAGTAATAACAGCAATAGCCATTGGGGTGTTAAAGGAATGATTTTCATGAACTCACAAATAACTGCAAAAGGAAGGCTAAGTATAGTGTGATTCGCTTAAATCTAGTTTAATGATTATCGCGTTGTGTCGGTGAAATAAGCATCTCTTCAGGATAATAAATCATGCTTATTTATGCACTAGCTTAGCGGTTGTGTTTTAAAATGTGACGTTTTGAACTTTCAATAGCGTCTTACTTATCACAAAAAAACAATGAAAAAACCACTTAATAAAAGCGTTATCACCAATGTCACCGCCGTGGTGATTATTATCGTCGGCTATATTTTTCAAACTGCTTTTATCAAATCCATTGGTTTTTTTGCCTTATCTGGCGCAATTACCAACTGGTTAGCCATTTATATGCTGTTTGAAAAAGTGCCTTATTTATACGGTTCAGGCGTAATACCCGACCGTTTTGAAGAATTTAAATTATCTATTAAGCAATTGATGATGGAACAGTTTTTTACCACGCAAAACATTGAACAATTTATCGAAACCGAAGAACAACAAGGTGGCAAACTACTGAACTTACAGCCATTATTGGATGCTGTGGACTATGACAAAATTTATGAAGGCTTGGTATCATCCATTATGGAATCGTCATTCGGCGGTATGTTAATGATGATGGGCGGCACAGAAGCCTTAGCTCCTTTAAAAGAACCGTTCACCGAAAAAATGCGCGTTACCTTAATGGATATGACTGAATCGGAAAATTTTAAAACCGCCTTACAACATGGTTTAAACGCGCACAAAATCGGTGAAGATATTGTTAGCAAAATCGAAACTGTGATTGATAAACGCCTGAGCGAATTAACCCCGCAAATGGTCAAAGAAATGGTCGAATTAATTATTAGCGAACATCTTGGCTGGCTGGTGGTTTGGGGCGGTATTTTTGGTGGCTTAATGGGCGCGTTATTCGTGTTTGCTTAATGAACACGTCTTTTGAAGTTTTTGGCGACTCAAAACAGCCACCGCTGATTATTCTGCATGGTTTTTTTGCCTCTGCGCGTAATTGGCGCACTGTGGCAGAAAAATTATCAGCTCATTTTTACGTTTATGTGCTGGATCAACGTAATCACGGCACGTCTTTTCATCATCCCGTTATGGATTACCCAACAATGGCGGCAGATTTATTGGCGTTTATCAAACAACAGGGTTTAACGACTGTCAGCCTGTTAGGTCACAGCATGGGTGGCAAAGTGGCAATGTGGTTCGCACTCAATCATCCCGATAAAGTGCATAAATTGATTATTGCTGATATTGCACCCGTCAGTTATACACATTGTTTTGATAATACGATTAATGCCTTAAAAACTGTGCCGTTAGCCGATATTAAAAATCGTAAACAAACGGAAGAACACTTGGCAAGTGCGATACCTGAACTAAGTTATCGGCAGTTTTTATTGCAAAATCTGGTGTTAGTCGATGGCGTGTATCAGTGGCGAGTGGACTTGGATATTTTTGCCGACAACGCGCCGCATATTATCTCTTTTCCTAATAGCGACGCAGTTGTGCCATTTATGGGCAAGGCTTTTTTTATTGCAGGTGCAGATTCCCATTATGTCAAAGCGGGGGATTTTGAATCGCTTTTTCCAACTGCCCTCTTTAGCCAATTGCCCAATGCAGGACATTGGTTACACGTTCAACAGCCGACAATTTTTATCTCTCGCGTTGCCGATTTTTTAAGGCAGGATTAACAGAATCATGAAAATAACTGAATTTGCAAAAACACCCATAACGGTCAATGAAGTCAGCGGTTATGGTGTGGCGTTATTCTTAGCGAGTATTTATTTTTCCACCGCCTTAGCGATTGTTTTATCAGTGGTGTTGGCGTTGTTATGGTTAGCATCTGGAAAATTTAAGTCTTTACCTGATATGCTAAAACAATGTCCTGTCGCGCTGTGGTCGTTGTTGCTATTTGCCTGTTTTATTGTTGGTGCTAGTTATGGAGATGCAACGAGTAGTGATGCAATTGCCATGCTGAAAAAGTACCGCGAGTTATTGTTTATTCCCTTACTACTACCGTTTTTAACGGAGCAACGTTACCGTAACTGGGCATGGAGTGCGTTTATGGTTGCCTCAGTGATAACACTGTTAGGCTCACAACTGATGAGTATGAAGGTGTTTTGTGTCGAATCGCAATGTTTACCGTATTTTAAAAGCTATATCACGCACGGTATTTTAATTGCATTTTTTGCATTTTTTCTCATGCACAAAGCCTTTGATAGCAAAGGCATGATGCGGATTGTCTTATTGGCGACACTGTTACTGTGTTTATACAATCTATTTTTCATCGCCGCAGGACGGACAGGGCAACTGATTTTTCTTAGCTTGAGTTTATTATTCGCGCTACAACGCTTTACAAAACAAGGTTTGCTACTTGCGGTATTGACGTTAGCGATTTTTTTGGGTGGGTTTATTACTTTTTCTGATAAAGCCACGCGCATTAAAGAAGGAGCGGCAACTGTACAATCGCATCTACAAGGACAGCCTCAAAAAGGCGAATTTTCCATGGGTGAACGCCTGACCTTTTGGAAATATTCATTACAACTCATTGCTGAAAAACCCTTATTCGGGCAAGGCACAGGAAATTTTACTAAAGCCTATCAACGCGTATCTGGCGAAGCCAATCATAATAATCCGCATAATGAATTTTTATTGATTACCGAACAGTTAGGCGCAGTCGGTTTATTGTTTTATTTAGGCTTTTTAGGCAGTCAATATTACTACGCAAGCAGATTGCCTAATCAGGACAAATGGCTAGCACAAGGTATGTTAGTCGCCTTAATGATAAGCAGTTTATTTAATTCGCCTTTGCTAGATCATACCGAAGGGCATTGGTTTACTACCATGATTGCGTTGTGTTTCGCGGCTCGTGTAACTAAGACAGAAAATTACGATTGATGGGCTTCAGTACTCTATTTGGAGTCCAATAACTGCTTTAGCTATTAGCGTTATTATGTAGCAAGTGTACAAAGCTATTAACCACATAACCAATTAAAATCATTGTCATTGTAACCTCATAAAGGGGATAATCAATAGCAGAACCACGTTATAAGCGCACTGACAACAAAACGTTCAGAACTTGCTAAATTGTTAACGCTCCCTTCCCGCAAAGAAATAGCAAGGCTTTCCAGAAAAATAATGTAGTACTCTAATTGGGTAGTGGTAAAAATCAAAGTGATAGAGACAAATTGTATTTCCGAATGAAAAGATGAGTGACCCAAGCATGATAGTCATCGGACTTTGAAAAAGATAATGTTTTA